>Ga0209016_1000019_pt1 | contig 311658 bp, 313 predicted proteins | sample EPASupsiteSAE305_FD_187265 | JGI IMG/M metagenome (GOLD analysis project Ga0209016, IMG submission 187265) | Bioremediated contaminated groundwater microbial communities from EPA Superfund site, New Mexico - SAE3-05 (SPAdes) (version 2) | ecosystem: Environmental > Aquatic > Deep subsurface >...
ATTCGAAACTGGAGCCTAACCCTTTCACAACTCTCAATTTATTTCGAGGGCAGATTGGGCAAGGCTTTAAATTTATGATACAATTTTAGGAGCTACTCGGTGCTGACACAGATTTCTGAACACTCCCGATTTTCTTGCTTGATCATTCCATTCATTGCTTCTGCGTATTGTTTTATAAGATTCTGATTAATAAACTCAAATTCGTACATTGTATTAAGGTTTAGTTAAAATAAAATACTTAAAATGTGTAGTATTCTTTAAGTTAAAATTTGAAGCTACTTTAACACCTATATTGACGAGAGTACGCCGAATATGCAATTCATTATATGGAATATGATCTTTTTCTAACTCAATAATTTTAAATTTATAATATATATCTTCATGTTTTACAATAATATAATCGCCTATTTTTATTTTATAATTTTTTATAGAAAATGCAATAATTTTTCCACTATACACCTCAATGGGTACTATTTCTTTATATTGATGAATCGTTTTAGCAAGCTGTTCAGAAAGGATTACTTCATAAATAGCAAATAAGTAATATCGTAAATATTCTACATATTTTTTTAGATCATCAAAATTTAAAAGTTGTGTTTCTTCTGCTCCATGAGCTATAGTATTCCTTCGATCAACTAAATCATTAATGATAGAGAAATAATCTCTTTGAAGGTGTTTTTCCTGTACATATTTTTTAAATTTTTTATTTTTTTGAATATTTTCTGTGATTTTTATTTCAGACTTATTAAATAATTCGTTAATTTTTTGGTGTTTATAATTACTACCTGCTTGAGAAATAAAAGCCTCGCCATTTAATTTGTATCGTTTTCTATCTTGCATACAACTTGTTAAATTATCTAAAACATCGTGCAATTGCAAGTGGTTGTATTTTGTTGTCTTATTCTCATGCATAATTTTTAAAAGATTTAGAGATGCTAATGGATATTGCTCTTGAAATGCAGGACTAAGTGTTGTATAAATTTTTGTGTTTGCATTAATAAAATTAATATGTAGAGTAAAAAAATCTTCTATAGTTTTTTCTATAAGTCCATATAAAGAGATAATGATACTTTTATATTCAAACCTTGCTTTATATTGTCTGACTAATATGACATTTGAAAGATATTTAGAATTATTTGGGTCAGTTGAATCTAATATAATGTTTTTAGATGATTTTAAATATTCTATATAATTATCAATATTATCCAATTCTTCACAAATTGTTTCATGAAAATTAATATATTTCATATTTAAATATTTGAACTGATCAAATCATTAAAATATGCAACCCTTTTACTTACTTCAATATGGGAATTGTATCGACCATCAAATAAAGCTTTACCCTCTGAGTTGATAATTTTACTTTCGTCGGCAAATTTTACGCTTGATAATTTAGTCGCGTTCTTTATCAATAAATCTTTTTTGCCATCTAAAATAAATGATGCAATAGATTGCATAAGAGGGTCATAAACTGTTTTTGTAGGTTTTGATGTTTCGCGTTTGATTTTAGGAAGTACAAAAGCTTTTTTACCAAAAATTGTAAAAATTGTTTCTATAGTATCAGTAAATAATTTTTCTAGTTGGTTGATAGTTTTAATATCAAAATCATTGGCCTGTTTTAAATATTCATCTAAAAATTTTTCGACTGTATAGCCACTAAGTTTATCAATAAAGCGATAAGCAAAGAATCTTAAAACTAATTCTACATCTTCCATCTCTCTATATGAAGTGCTTGCTTCCTTTGTTGTTTGATTAAAGTCGATGATATTCCACATCTCTTTGAAATGCTCATTTTCCGCTAATTCAATACATTTTTGATTAAAAGTTCCATTATATAAAGCATTGCGAATTTCCTGTGGTTCTAACTTTTCGCCACCACTATTTAATCTTTCAAAAACAATTTGTTTTAATGATTCTGCTTCTTTTTTACTCTTTGCTGTTTCTTGAAGTAAAACAATTGATGAGAGATATCTTCGATCGATACCTTTTTGCACAGCATCTGGAAGATCAGAATATGACATTCCATTTAACTCTTTCCAATATAATAGTCCTTCTAATGCAAATTCATTTTTATAAAAGTCATATATCGTCGTTAATCTTTGTAAACCATCCATTACTTCATATTCTGAATAACTGACTTCATATAAAAAAATCGGCGGAATTGGTACATTCATGATGAATGATTCAATTAATCGTGATTTTCTCAAATTATTCCATCTTTTTCTTCTTTGATACTCAGGTTGCAAATTATATTTTTTAGAATCGATCATTGTTGTAATGCTATCAATCGGATATCTAGCTTGTTCAGTTACTATTCGAATTTCACCACGTTTATATTTTTCATTGATTGCATCTGTTGAAGTAGAAAATTGATTAGTTAATGTATCATCAATATTTTCCAAGTTAAAAATTTCACCTTTTATCTTCTGCATTTTCCACCTCGATTTAAATTATTGTATTATTTTATAGATACAAAAATTATATCTAAAACTTTAACTATTTATAGCAAAATAATATATAATATTTTATGTATTAATACTTAATCTAGTGTCAATATAATCGTAAAAAAAAGTGTGTTCTTGACTAACTCATTTTTCATTAAAATGCCTAAATATAGGGCTTTTAAAGGTGCTTTTCCATGAGTTCGAGTCCGGCCTCAGGTACCATCCCCTTTAAATAGAGCTTCCAAAAGATTTTCTTCCATAAAAAATATCATTTTAAAATATATTGGGTACGTTATAGGGTACGGTTTTAGAATGGATTTTCATCTTTATTATTAAACGTATTTCTCTCTTTGAATTCTTTCAATGCTTTCTCTATTAATGATAAATGCCAACTTTTAGCTAATAAAACCAATTTATCTTCACTATCTACTTTTAAGCTCTAGCGACACTCTTTCCATGCCAAATATTAATGAATTTATACAAAGTACATGTAATGATTTCATCGCAAAAACTCCTCCTAGTTCAGCCTCACTTTTCAAACTTATTTTTTATAATTATATATGTTTTTTCATCGGCATAACGTCTTGCAAATTCTACGGGCGTGTAGCTCTTGGTCTCATAATAACGAAGCCCTATAGGCTTTTCGCTCACCTCAATGGGCTCATTTAGAAATGGCTCACACGCTTTACATGTAAAGAGTTGTTCGAGTGTTTGTGTGCAGTTAAATTTTATCGCCTCAATGTAGAGTTGTTTGAGCTCTTTTGCATCCGTTGAGTAGCCCATAAGAGACTTCTTGGCTACTGCTTGAAGAGAGGCTAATTGTTGATGAAGCGAAGATAAGAGTGCGTCTTTGTGGGTACTTTGCAGGTTTTGTTCTAAAAAGGAGACGATATGTTGCGCGTAGAGCACATCTTCTTGAGCGACGCAACGCTGTTTTGTTAAGCGTTTTATCTGTTCTTCAAGTGCCTTGGTTAAAGAGCCCTCAGATATCTCACACTTCTTTCCAAAAAAAAGTGCCAGTGTGGAGGGCTCTTCTTCATACATCTTGGTCACTAATGCCTCAGGTGTTTGCATACCTGCTATCTGTGTTGCACGCGGCACTTCATCGTTTTGAAGGGCTTGCAAGATACTTTCATAGCGTTCTTGATGCTCTTTAATTATAGCTAGAGACTCTTCGATATTTTTGTGCACGGCGTCATTAAACGCTACATCACTCTTTTTTTCATCAACCACTTCTTTGAGATGTACTGCTTGTTTGAGAAGGTTCTCATGCGCGCTTTTAGGCATAACGATGCTAGAAGTTTCCTTTTGTAAGCTTCCCAAAGACATTTTTATAAAAATAACACGCGCAAGTTCCTCTTCGCTTTGTTGGGTCTCTTCAGCACTGGGCTTGGGAGCTTCTAGCTTAGGTGTTGGAGGAACAAACAAGAGGTCTAATACGATTACCACAACACCAAGTCCTAGTACAAATTTATAGAGCTCTGTCATTTATGTATCTTTTTTGTATTATTCGATATCGTTCAAATGCATCGATAAGCGTTTGGACATATTCTTGTTTATGCACTTTATGCACATATGAGAGATATTTCCGCCTATACTGCCACCCATTCTATAGCTGCTTATTTCGAGTCTTGATGCAAACCTGTCGTATTTTTCCATTTTTCCAGTCCAGTATCTTTTCTTTGTGTGATGATTACTCTTTATCTCCAACACACAGTACCTTATCTTTAATCATGCCGTTTTTTGCTATAATCCAAACTTATTTTAGCTATAGACAAGGACTTTACAATGCAAAATGCGTTGTTTGACGATCTAAAATCGATCAAAGAGAAGATGAATCAAGATGAAAAAATCAATCAAGAAAAGCTCATAGAAGCGCAAAAGCAAGAGAAGGAAAAAAAATTGCAAGCGCAATTTGAGACTTTTATGAAAACTTCGGGCGTTAAAAAACTCCACTGATTATGGCATTACACTCACGCATGATCGAATTTTCGACCTTAGAGACGTCTTGTTCGTACTTGGACGGGTGTAAAACGCGTATGGAATACAAATACATCGAAAACGCAACCTCTGAGCTCAATCAAGCTTTGGTTGAACGGGGTTGGAGACGTTTCGGGCATTATTATTCCAGACCGCAATGCTCGCATTGCAAGGCATGTTTAAGCCTTCGTATCGATGTTCGAAATTATCAATTTTCACGCTCCGCAAAACGCGCTTTTAAAAAAGCCGAAGGGATACGTTACGTGATTCAAGTGCCGAGTATTAGCAACGAACATCTGGAACTCTACGATAAATACCATCGTTTTATGGAACAAAAACGCGGCTGGCAATACTACTATCTCAAGCCGCAAAGCTACCATGAACTATATGTCAGCGGCGCGCAGGATTTCGGTAAAGAGGTACTCTATTTTTACGAAGACAAATTGATCGGCGTCGACTTGATCGACTTTTTGGACGACGGAATCTCTTCGATTTACTTTTTTTACGATCCCGATTTTGCCCATCTTTCGCTAGGACGCCTTTCGATTTACGAGCAATTAATTTTGGCAAAAGAGTACGGTTTAGCGTGGATTTATTTAGGATATTACGTTGAAAACTGCCAAAGTTTAAAATACAAAGGAAACTATCGTCCTTATCAGATTTTACAAGGAAACCCCAAAATAGACGAGGATGCTATCTGGCTTTAAAAACTTGGAATCTTTTTTGCTTAAGATGCGTATCTGAATGCAAAAAGGAGAGCTCGATGCACTGCTGCCTTACTCACGATATGCTTGCCGTTACGATTCAAGAAGATGCGAAGACGTTTTATTTTTTACAAAATATCGCTGCTAAAAATTTCACGAAAAAAATCGGGCGCAAAGAAAAAATGATTATTTTTAAAGAACCCGAAGAGACGGTTCAGCGTCGTTATTTTCTAAAACTGATCTCTAAAATTTACTTGCGCGAGCATAATGATCAAACGCAAGCGGGCATTATCGAAAACGCTATCGATAAAAGCATCAAAATTTCACTTTTAAAATCCAATCAAGTCATCCAAAAGATGTCGATTCGCATCGCTATTGAAGACAATTATGCCGTTATTTTCGATTTGGGGTCGCACAATACGCTTTTCGCATCCTACTTAAAAAGCTATTTTAAAGATCACCTCGTCAGAATACGCCCTAAAAACGGGACGATTACGCTCTATCCCAATTCCGATCAAACCGCCGTGCTTTTAGACAAACTTTTAGCGCAAAAGGAGCTTTTCGGCTCTTACGTTGAATTTCATTACGATCGGGCGCATTATGAAGTCTACACACGAACTCTGATGGCGAAAAAAATCCGCCGTAATCGTCACAATGCCCTCTTTTCGCTCTTGGAAGACTATTTCGGTATTTTAGGCTGTAAAATAGAAGATTCGTTTGAGATCGTTCGTAGTAACTACTTGGCGTTAGTGAAAAAATACCATCCCGATAGTTGCGGACTTTACGACGGAGACTTACATGTCAAATACGTTGCAAAGTTTCAAGAGGTGCAAACGGCGTATGAAATGGTCAAAATGCACTTTCAAAACTCCGAGCGTTGCATCGCCTAACGCGTTAACATGTAAAGTTTTTTACGTTCTGACGAACTAGCGATATTGAACTGTTGGCGGTATTTGGTAATCGTGCGGCGCACCATTTTGATGTTAAATTTCTCTTCAATCATCTCTAGCAACTTAAGATCGCTCATCGGTTTTATGCGACTTTCGTTTTTAACCAACTCTAACATGTAGTCTTTAATGGCGCTATTGGAAATATCTTCGTCCAAAGCGGTTGCAAAAAATTGTTTTAATGCGATGACACCGCGACTGCATGAAAGATATTTACCGGCAATCGCTCGCGAAATCGTCGAAGGATTTCGTCCCAAATCATCCGCCAAATCTTTCAGTTTCATCGGTTTAATGGCTTTGCCGAAGAAAAAATCGTATTGGTATTCGACGATCATCAGACCGATTTTATACAGTGTGGCTTTACGCATTTCAAGCGCGTCGATCAGGTCTTTAGCGTCTTTGATTTTTTGCGAAACGAAACTGTGGCGTTCGTCCATACCTTCCGTATCGATGAGGATTTCGGGGTAATAGGCGTCGTTTAAGCGCACCTCAATCGCACCGTCGTTTTCATAGATAAAAATATCGGGGATAATCTCTTGTTCGTCTTCCAAAAAATCAATGGCCGGAGGATTGCGAAAACGCTGAATAATGCTAAGCGCTTCATGAAACAAAGGCTCTTTACTCATGGATTCGATCGCTTCGAAATGGACAATGAGATTTTCAACGACTTCGTAGAGCTCATTTTCAAGCGTAAGGTCTTGGAGTTGAAATAAAAACGCCTCTTTGACGTCAATTGCGCCGATGCCCAAAGGTTCAAGATAAGCAAAGCGTTGTCTGATTTTTTCGACTTCGGACATCGATACGTTCAATTTGTGTGCAATATCGTGTAAAGCCTGAGCTTCGAAATAGCCTTCACAATTGATATTTTCAATGATTTCATAAGCAATGTTTTGCGATTTTTCCGTCGGGAAAAGCGGTGGATTAATCTGCTCGAATAAAGCCTCGTAGAGTGATTTTTTATAAAGCGTCAACGCTTCGATGGTATCCGAAACCGACGTTTTAGAGGCATGTTGAAAAAAGCTCTTTTTTTCGAATTTTTTTTCGGGAACTTCGCATCCGGATCGAATAGTAATCAACGGATTTTCTTGCACGAACGGCTCTAGCGTTTCGGTTAAGGTATCAAGGTTGGCTTGTAAAATGGGCAGCCAACCTCTCAGGGTTGAGGAGAATTTTTGTTTGGCGGTCTGTGTAGCGTTGACCCTAAGTTTCACTCCTCTCTCCTAAAATTAAAATCGAAAATCTTCGCCGAGATAATAGGTCTTCACCAGTTTATTTTGCGCCACTTCTTCACTACTGCCGCTGGCAAGGAGAGTTCCGTCTTTGATAACGTAAGCACGATCGCAAATCGCAAGCGTCTCTCGTACGTTGTGATCGGTAATCAAAACTCCGATATTGAGTTTTGCCAACTCTTCGACGATACTTTGAATATCCGCGACCGCCAAAGGGTCGACACCCGCAAAAGGTTCGTCCAAAAGCAAAAATTTGGGATGTAACACCAAAGAGCGAGCGATTTCGCATCGGCGTCGCTCACCACCGCTAAGGCTCACGCCGTTACGTTTACGAATCGGTTCGATGTTTAAAAGATTTAAGAGTTCTTCGACGCGTTTGGCGGCCTCTTCTTTATTGCTGTAAACGATCTCCGCCGCGAGCATAATATTTTCTTCCACGCTTAAATCTTTAAATATGCTGGATTCTTGCGGCAAGTAGCCGATACCTTGTTTGGCTCTGACATGTAAGGGAATATGCGTCACGTCTTGGTTATCGAAATAAACCGCACCCGACGTCGGTTCTATCAGGCCGCAAATCATATAAAACATCGTCGTCTTTCCGGCTCCGTTAGGGCCTAAAAGTCCAACGACTTCGCCGCTTTTAACATCAAGGGAAACGCCTTTGATAATCGGCGTTTTTTTAATTACTTTTTCAAGTTTTTCTACTTTAAGCGTATGCATGTATGTTTACCTTATAGGTTCGTTGATCGTTTTTTTCTTCAATATCGAGCGTGCCGTAAGCAATGCCTAAACGCCCTAATAGGGCTTCAAAATCCGACATGGCCCATTCGATCAGATGGTATCCGCGGCTATCGAGTTTCTCGATCAAACCGCTTTTGATGAATCCTTCCGTACCGCATTGGTAAATGTCGTAATGAAACAAACGATTTTCATATTCGTGTAAAATGGAAAACGTCGGCGAAGAAACGGGTTCGCGAAGGCCTAAAACGGCGGCAAACGCTTGGACAAACGTCGTCTTTCCGCTTGCCAAACCGCCGCGAAGCAATAAAATCCCCTCTTCTCCCATTTGCTCCTTAATCGTTTGTGCCAGTGCTTTAAGCCCCGTCACGTCGCATGTCGTTTCGTACGTCATACTAAATAGGAGAGTTTAATAATTTCGCCGAGCTTATCCCATGCTTGTTTGCTTGCAAGCGCTGCGTCCATCATTTCGATACCTTCTTGAATATCTCTGGCTTTGGAATCGACGACCAAAGCGCATGCACCGTTTAGCAAAACAACGTCGCGCTTAGGGCCTTTTTCTTCGTTTTTCAAAATAGCCCGCGTAATGTCGGCGTTATGGTCGCTATCCCCGCCTTGAATTGATTCCAAAGAGGCCGATTTGAAGCCGTAAGCTTGAGGATCGATTTCGCCTTGGCTTATCTGCGTATTTTCAATCATCATATAAAACGTAGGAGCGGACAGCCCTACTTCGTCCAAGCCGTCATGAGAACTTAACACCATGCTCTTTTGCGTACCGAGCGCATGTAAAGCTTTGCTAAAACGTTCGACGTAATCGACGTGAAAGACGCCGACGACCTGTTTTTGCGCATTGGCGGGATTGGCAAGCGGTCCTAACATGTTAAAAATCGTTCGATGGGGCAGTGAGCGGCGAATCGGCATAATGTGTTTCATGCACGGATGATGGTTCATTGCAAACATAAAGACGAAACCGCACTCTTGAAGCATTTTGACCTGTTTTTCGGGCGTTAAATTTAAATTGAGCCCGAGCGATCTTAAAACATCGGCGCTCCCCGATAAACTCGTCGCCGAACCGCTACCGTGCTTGGCGACTTTACACCCGAGCGCACTTAAAACGATAGAGGTCGTGGTCGAGATATTGAACGTACCGCTTTTATCTCCTCCCGTTCCGACGATATCGATGATTTCGGTTTTTAAATCGTGCGGAATGTCGAGTTTAACGCTGTGTTCACGCATGACTTTTGCCGCGGCGGCAATCTCTTCAAAGCTTTCTCCCCGATGGTAAAGCTCGACTAAAAAACGCGCGGCTTCTTCGCTTGAAAGCTGATTTTCAAACAACGCGTTAAACGCTTCGTACGCCTCTTGATAATTCATTTTACTTCCCTTACGTAGTCGTTTTGTTGGGTTTTAGGTATAGTTTTGGTTTGCGGCAATTGCACGACTTCGTATCGAACGGAGCGTTCAAGATAAGCCACGGTGATAATATCGCCTACTTTAACGTCTTTAGCGGGTTTGGCCGTTACGCCGTTAATGCTGACGACGCCGTTTTTACACATATCTTCGGAAACGGCTCTTCGCTTCGTGATATTGACGCTGTTTAAAAATTTATCGATTCGCATCTTTCTTCCTTGATTTAACGTCCATTCTAGCAAAAGAATATTTAAATTTGGTTTTTGAGCTTGACTGCCAAATCGCCCTTGGAGCATAAGGAAAGTTTTTATAAAGTTGCGCTACTATCACGAAATTCTATCAATTTTATGAGGATTCATACGATGAAAAAAAATGTCAAAAAAGTGGTTTTAGCATACTCCGGCGGACTCGATACCAGTATTATTTTAAAATGGCTCCAAGACGAGTACCAATGTGAGGTCGTCACGTTTACCGCCGACATCGGTCAAGGCGAAGAGTTGGAACCGGCACGCAAAAAAGCGATCTCTTTGGGCATTAAACCCGAGAATATTTTTATCGAAGACCTAAAAGAAGAATTTGTAAAAGATTACGTTTTCCCGATGTTTAGAGCCAACGCGATTTACGAAGGAGAGTATCTTTTGGGTACGTCTATCGCGCGACCTTTAATCGCAAAACGTCAAGCGCAAATCGCGGCAATGGTCGGAGCCGATGGCGTAAGCCACGGTGCAACGGGTAAAGGAAACGATCAAGTGCGCTTTGAGATGGGGTATCTTAGTATGAATTCCGATCTTGTTATTATCGCGCCTTGGCGAGAATGGGATCTAAATTCACGCGAGAAATTATTGGCGTATGCCGAGAAAAACGGTATTAGCATTGAGAAAAAGCCGGGTAAATCGCCTTATTCTATGGATGCAAATTTATTGCATATCTCTTATGAAGGATTGGTGCTTGAAAATCCTGCCGCCGAACCGGAAGAAGACATGTGGCGATGGACGGTGAGCCCCGAAAAAGCGCCCGATCAATCCGAAGTGATTGAACTCACGTACGAAAAAGGCGATCCCGTAGCGCTCAACGGCGAAAAGCTTTCTCCTGCAACGATGCTTTCTAAGCTCAATGTTCTCGGATGCAAACACGGCATCGGACGTATCGATATCGTCGAAAATCGCTTTGTCGGTATGAAAAGTCGAGGTTGCTACGAAACTCCGGGCGGTACGATTATGCTTCGTGCCCACAGAGCGATCGAGAGCATTACGTTAGACCGTGAAGCGGCGCATTTTAAAGACGAGTTGATGCCGCGCTACGCAAAAACGATTTACAACGGCTTTTGGTTTTCGCCCGAACGCGAAATGATGCAAGCGGCGATCGATAAATCGCAAGAAGGCGTCAACGGCACGGTAAGACTGAAACTTTACAAAGGTAACGTATCCGTCATCGGTAGAGATTCAAAAACCAACAATCTCTTCAACGAAGCCTTTTGTACTTTTGAAGAAGATGAAGTTTACAACCAAAAAGATGCGGCAGGGTTTATTAAGCTCAATGCGCTTCGTTTTATTATTAGCGGTAAAAACAGAAAAAAACAAGGAAATTAAGGCATTACGATGCCGATGATCTCCGAAAGATACGTCGATGAGTCAATTATGTCTGCAAGAGATTGAAAGAAGCCACGAAATAGGCTCGGAAACGTTACATGTACTTCTTCAAGCGAGGGCAAAGGGTCGTGTTTCGTTTTGGTTAATCGATGTTCGCGAAAAAAACGAGTATACGGCATCGAGCATTAAGGGAACCGACGGCGTGTTCCCGATCTCGACGCTTCATACGCAACTCAATGCGATCTTTAAATTACAAGATCGTTTAGTGATTTTTTACTGCACGAATGCAAGCCGAACCTTTCGTTTGATTCCGCGCCTCAAACGTATGGGTTTTACCAAAATAGCGCACCTTAGCGGCGGAATTATCGAATATGGCGGAGAGAAGTTGAAAAACGCTCCTCTGCCTTCTATCATCAATCATAAGGAGATACTATGAAAGTTTTATTAATCAAAGACGTCAAAGATTTAGGAAAAAAAGGCGAAATTAAAGAGGTCAAAGACGGTTACGGTCAAAACTTCCTTATCGGCAAAGGGTTTGCCCTTTTGGCGACAAACGAAGTTATGCGCAAATACGAAGCGGAACAACGTAAAAAAGCTGCCGCGCAAGAAGAAGAGATCGCTAACCTCAAAGCGATACAAGCGAAATTAGCAACGCTCAAACTAACCGTCAAGCGTAAACTCGGGGCAAACGGTAGCCTTTTCGGTGCCGTTACCAAAGATGAAATTGCGCATGAACTAAAAACGCAACACGGTATTGAAATCGATAAAAAAACCGTTGAAATCGATCAAGCGATTAAAACGACGGGAAATTTCGACGTCAGCATCAAATTAGGACACGGTATTCACGCCCTCTTGTCCCTTATCATTATCGGAGAGTAAGATTAATGTTTGAAGCAACCACCATTCTTGCATGTCGAGGCGAAAACAAAGCGGTTATCGGCGGCGACGGACAAGTCACGTTCGGCAATACGGTGCTCAAAAACAACGCCACCAAAATTCGCAAACTCTACAACGGTAAAGTCTTAACGGGCTTTGCCGGAAGTACCGCCGACGCTTTCAACCTTTTTGACATGTTTGAAACGATTTTAGAGCAAAAAAAAGGCGACTTATACAAATCGGTGATCGAATTTTCCAAAGAGTGGCGCAAAGACAAGATGTTGCGTCGGCTGGAAGCGATGATGATCGTGCTTGATTGCGATCATATCTTTATTTTAAGCGGTACCGGCGACGTGGTTGAGCCCGAAGACGGGAAAATCGCGGCAATCGGCAGCGGCGGAAATTATGCCATTGCGGCGGCTCGCGCTCTGGATAGGCACGCGAAACTCGACGAAGAGACTATCGTCCTTGAGAGCCTTAAAATCGCAAGCGAATTGTGCATCTACACCAACGATCGTATTAAAACGTTTGTTTTAGAAAAGAGTGCTTCATGAATTTAACTCCCAAACAAATCGTTGCCTATTTGGATGAGTACATTATCGGTCAAACCAACGCCAAAAAAGCCATCGCCATCGCCCTTCGTAACCGATACCGAAGGCTTTTGCTCGAAGGCGATATGGTCGATGAAGTTATGCCGAAAAATATTCTCATGATCGGCTCTACGGGTGTAGGTAAAACCGAGATTGCGCGGAGAATGGCAAAAATGCTCTCTTTACCTTTTGTTAAAGTGGAAGCTAGTAAATACACCGAAGTCGGTTTCGTCGGTCGAGACGTCGAATCGATGGTTCGCGACTTAATGATGGCTTCGATCAATCTAGTAAAAGCGGAGCATCGAGAAAAAAATCAAGAAACCATCGCCTTACATGTCGAAAAAATTATTATCGAAAAATTGCTTCCGCCGCTTCCCAAAGGCGTGAGCGAAGAAAAAAAAGCCGAATACGAAAGAAGCTTTGAAAAAATGCGCCAAAAACTTCGCGACGGAGAATTGGACGAGCTCAAAATCGAAATCGAACTTTCGCAAGGCAATAACGATTTGGGCGACTCCTCCTTACCGCCGGAAATGGTCAAAGTGCAAGAGTCGTTTATTAAAATTTTAGGTACGGGGCAAAGTTCGATCAAAAAAGAGATGAGCGTTAAAGATGCAAAAGAGGCGTTGAAACTCGAAGCGAGCGAAAAATTACTCGATATGGAAGCGATTAAAAGCGAAGCAAGGGACCGAGCTCAAAACGGCGGTATTATTTTTATCGACGAGATCGATAAAATTGCCGTCAGTGCTTCTCAATCGAACCGCAGCGATCCAAGCAAAGAAGGCGTTCAACGCGATTTATTACCCATTGTCGAAGGCAGCGACGTTACGACGAAATTCGGTACGATTAAAACCGACCACGTTCTTTTCATTTCGGCAGGTGCGTTTCACTTAAGCAAACCGAGCGATTTGATTCCCGAATTGCAAGGACGATTTCCGCTACGCGTCGAGTTGAATGCCTTAAGCGAAGAGGTTCTTTACCAAATATTAACGCAACCTAAAAATTCGCTCCTTCGTCAATATCAAGCGTTACTCAAAACAGAAGGCGTCGAGTTGGTTTTTGAAGAAGAAGCGATTCGCGCTATTGCGAAAATTGCGCAAACAACCAACGAAAGAACCGAAGATATCGGGGCTAGAAGATTGCATACCGTCATTGAAAAAGTATTGGAAGAGATCAGTTACAGTGCCGACGAACATCAAGGCGAGACCCTTTACGTCACAAAAGAGTTGGTACACCAAAAATTAGATGCTATCGTTGAGAACGAAGATAGCAGTCGCTATATTTTATAAAGAAGGATTATGATAGAACCTCTTAAAACAAAAGCCGGCTTTGTTGCCGTTGTCGGACGCCCCAATGCCGGTAAAAGCTCTCTACTCAACTGGCTTATCGGTGAAAAACTTGCATTGGTTTCGCATAAAGCCAATGCAACGCGCAAGCGACTCAATATGATCGCCATGCATGAAAATGCTCAAATTATCTTTATCGATACGCCGGGTATCCACGAGCAGGAACGACTCCTCAATCAATTTATGCTTGAAGAAGCCATGAAGGCGATGGGCGATTGCGATCTTATCTTGTTTCTAACGCCCGTTACCGATACCCTGCAACACTATGCGGATTTTTTAGCTTTAACCAAGCCTGACGTACCGCACATCGTTCTTTTAACCAAAACAGATACCGTTTCGCAAACGGTACTATTGGATAAAATAACGCAATATCAAGCCTATCAAGATAAATTTGCTGCCTTGATTCCCGTTTCCGTCAAAAAAGGAATCTCACAATCCTATCTTTTAGAGACGATTAGTCGATTTATTCCGGAACATCCTTATCTGTACGATCCGGAAATATTGACGACGGAACGTTCTCGCGATGTTTATAAAGAGCTGATTCGCGAAGCGATTTTTGAATACACGAGCGATGAAGTACCCTATTTTTCGGATGTTTTAATCGATAAAGTCGAAGAAAAAGAGTCAATCGATCATATTTATGCTACTATTGTCGTCGATAAAAAGAGTCAGAAGGGTATTATTATCGGAAAAGAAGGGCAAACCCTCAAAAGAATCGGTTCTCATGCCCGTCGATTAATTGAAGAATTGTCACAAAAACGTCTCTTTTTGAAACTCGTTGTTGCGGTTAAACAGGGCTGGAGTCAAGATAAAGAATTATTGAAGAAAATAGGTTATATAGTAGAATAAAGTAACAATAACATATTATGATATAATTGTTGTACAATGATTAATTTTTAAAATAAAAGGGGTTTTAAAAATGTCCATAACAGAGGATAGACGTTACAGTTCGCAAATCGTCTCCATCGACCCTTCATCTCTTGTCTCATATGCGTATTCGAAAAATGAAATCAAATTGAATAAACTTGAAAAAAGTGATAAAAATGCATTTTTTATCTCTTATCTTTACGCACGGGATATGATTAGCGCAACGATCGATATCAGTCGAAATATTCCCGATAGCGATCTTAAAGATGCTATCGAAATCAAAGTCTACGACGAGTTGGCGCTAGATACATCCGTAGAATATACGATTACGTATAGCGAAACAGATTCCAAAGATACTAAAAATCGTTCATTTAACGTTTTTATCGTCGATGCTACGTTAATTGACGCTAAATTATCCCCAATCAAAGAAAAAACACGCTATATCGATTACGTGACGCCGGCTCCCTTTTTAATCAAAGCGTTATACTCTAAAAATTTACTTGAACCGGACGGTACGCACTGTTTCGTCTATTTTCAAAAAAACGACGCCTTTTTAGCTATTTATAAAGGCGGCGAATATATTTATTCCAAGTCTTTGCATTATTCTTTAAAAGAAATTAATGAAAAATTTTGTGAACTTATCGGCGAAAGAATCGATGAAGAAGACTTTTATAAGTTACTCGTCAATGAAGGACTTCGTGCAACCAACAGCCAACACCAACAAAGCCTCATGCAACTTTTCGGAGAAATTTTCCTCTATATTAACGATGTTTTAGTTTTTTGTAAACGATCTTACAACATCGATTATATCGATAAAATTTTTTTAGGTTCCGAAATAGGAACATTTTCGGGAATTGACGAGTACGGAAGAAGTTATTTGGGATTGGAATCGTTTGAATTCAATTTTAGTATAGCCATCAATTCTAAAGAGTGGTATATCGATCAAATTCATATTCTGATGATGCTCAGTGCACAATTTTCTTTTGAAAACCATGACGATCGACTGAACTTTTCGATTTTTAGACGCCCTCCTCCGCTAAAATATCGACCGGTAGGACAACTTTTAGCAATTTTAGCGGCCAGTTTGATTGTGAGTCTTGTTTATCCCGCCTATCAATTTGCTTACCACTCTTTTTTAAGTTTACAAACGGCACAAAACACCAACGAATACAATACGCTTTTACAAAAAACTTCTAAAATTCGTCAAGATATTGCGGCATTGAAAACAGAAAAAGAGAAAGTCGATGCTTTGCTTAAGGACGAAACGACGAAATTTGAATTTAGAAAAAAATTACTATCGGAAATTTATCGTAAAAAAATTTCTTATCCGATGAAAGCCGCCATGCTTCTTGAGATATTTCAACTTTCCAATCAAAGCGGAAGTAAAGTTGAAAATGTTTTTTTTAAGGATCAACATCTCACGGTATCCATTCAAAATAGAAGTGAGAAAAAAATTACGGAATTTATACAAGATCTTACAGAACTTAAAAAATATCAGATTAATACCGATAAAATATCTCAAGACGATACGACAAAATTGTATGTTAGCAATATTTCTATAGGATTGCACGATGAATAGCCTTGATTCTCTTTTTGATAAAATTGATGCCTTTTTTGCCGGAAAGAAAAAAAATGAAATTTATTTGATTTTTTTCATGCTTGCTTCCGTCGTTGGATTTATAATCTATAGCTATCTTTTCCCGGTAACGGAATCGATGTTAAAACAATCATTGCGAGTTGCTCAAGAAACTGAAAAAAAACTTAAAGAAGAGAAGTCCTATTTAGCTTCGGTTTCTAGAGACGGTAATGAAAATTTTTTAATTACTAAAATCAAATCCGACATTGAGCATGCTAAAATTCTTCTTGAAAAAGCAACCTATACAAATACTTATGTCGATACAAAATTAAAAGAGCTTTCATATCTTCTTTTTAACGATGAAAATTGGGCAAAATTTTTAAATTCTATTACACAACTTGCACAAAAGTATGCTGTACGTATTAAGGTTATTGAAAACAAGATCAACGAACCGAGTTTGCAAAAAATTGAACAAATTCTTTCATTGAAAGTTGATTTTAACGGCTCTTTTCCCGATACGATGAAATTTATGAATGCCATTGAAGAAAGCGAATTGGTCGTCGATATTTATGAACTGAATTGCACGGGGAAGAAAAATATTGAAGGTCAATTTAATATTGCCGTTTGGGGGATGAAATATTGAAAACAGTGTTATCAATTATCGTCATGACATGTGCGATCGTATCAACGATTGAAGCAAAAAGTAATTTTACTCTAAATGATGAAGTCAAAACGTATGATACTATTTTTGAGAAGATTGCGGAAAAAAGAGTCGGTGCAAATATTGTCCTTTTAGAAACATTGGGAAACCCTTTTGTTTCACTATCTTCCGATTTAAATGTTTCTGAGCATAATACTTCTTCAAAAATAGAGACTTTTACGCTCGAAGCGACTTTGGAGGCGAAAGCAAAAATTAACGGTATATGGTACGGGAAAAATGATGATGTCGGAGCTTATAAGCTTGTAAAAATTACGCGTAATAGTGCCCTATTACAAAGCGACAATGAAAAAAAAGAACTTTTTATAAGGACGAAAGATGAGAGTAATGTTAAAATTTTTGCCAAATAATATTTTTGCATGTATGGCAATTATAGCGTTTTCACTGTCTCCTGTTTTTGCGGTAGATAAGGCTAAAACGTGTGAACATCGTACTTTTAATATTAAAACCAATAATAAAGCAACAGGTGCGGAGCTCCTTGCCGAATTAGCTGAAGTATGTGATTTTAGTATTGTCGTCAAAGACACCGAAGCAGAAAAAGTTCTTGCAAAAAATTTAAACGGTATTAATATCAAAAATCTCTCTTTAGATGAAGTTTTTCAAATTATTATTCAAGACAATGATCTTTTTTACACCTACGATAAAAATTTTTTAAAAATCTCGGCACTTTCTACCAAATCATTTAAAGTTGATTATATTTCTTCCGTTCGTGAGGGTAAAGCGGTTATCAATGCGTCGGTTGATGCTACGCCCAAAGAAGTAGGAAATAGTTCAACGTCCACTACTTCTAGCGGTGCAAATCTTAGTACCAATCAAAACTCTATTTCCTCCAATGAATCGTTTGATTTTTGGAAAACGATTTCAAGTGAGCTTATGTCCGTTTTAAATACGGGAGCAGAATCCTATACCGCGCAAACACCGATTATCAATGCTAGTGCCGGTATTATTACCGTAACGGCGACTAAAAAACAACTCAATCGTGTTGCCGAATATATTGATTTGCTTAAAGATCGATTGCATAAACAAGTACTTATCGATGTTTCGATCTTATCCGTGGCATTAAGCACCAGTAATAAAACCGGTGTAGACTGGAGCAAATTTCAATTGGGTTTTAGCAGTAGCTCTATTTTCAACAATAGCAATCAAGGGCAAACGGCACATACGTATACCGATTCTACAAATGCACCGGCGACCTATTATGACAATGCGATCACCAAAAATAATAATGCCTTAACGGTTGTGAACGATGCCGTTTTTTCTATTTCAGGATTAGTAGACTTTTTAGACTCTAACGGAGATACGCGGGTCGTTTCAAGTCCGAAAGTGCTAACGATGAATAATCAGCAAGCACTCATTACGGTAGGAGACAATATTAATTATCGTGTACCGGAAGATACGACCAATACGGCAACAACAACATCAACATTGACGACTACCTATACTAATTATTCAATTTTTATAGGTATTCTTCTTAATATTACGCCGGAGATATCGGAAGATAATGAAATTATTTTACGTATAAATCCTTCAGTCAGTAATTTTAAATATTCGAGTGATGATGAACAACAAACGACGCCAAGAGAAATTGCTCCGGATACGACTGAAAAAAAACTTTCTACAGTTGTAAAAGTTAAAGACGGCAGTACGATTATTCTAGGCGGACTCATAGCCAATACCAAAGGTAAAGAAGCAAGCAATGTTTCCGTTTTGAGTAGTATTCCCGTACTTGGAGAGGCATTTAAACATTCGGCCGATACGCTTAGTACGACAGAACTTGTTTTCGTTATCACTCCGCATATTATCGGAGCTAAAGGAACGGATAAAGCAACACTTAAAGATCTCGGGTATAGTCAAAAAGTCTATGAACAGCCATTACAGTGATCTCAAAACCATCTTCGTCGATGGTGAAGTATTTGACTATATTAATTTAGATAAGTCGACGCTAACGTACGATAAATTGATACAAACGTTGGATAAACCTTTAAAACTCATTTTGTTCTACGGTAAACCGGGAACGGGAAAAACATTTTTATTGCAGAAAATCTATAACGATTTGCGCCAAAAAAAGCGTATTATTTTTTTCCCGAGGCCTTTTTTCGATGAGAAAGTTTTTATTAAAGCTTTATATGAGGCCACTTTTGGGAAAGCTTCTCCGGAATTTTCCAATTATAATGAATTTTTAGCTTTGGTTGGAAAACATATTACCTCTCCTGAACAAGGCATTACCGTTTTAATCGACGAAGCACAGCTTTATCCGACGGATCTTATCGAAAAAATTCGCCTAATGGCCGATTCGAGGCTTTTTAAATTTCTCTTTACGGTTCATAAAACAGAAAAAGAAGACGTTCTTGCTAAGGATTATTTTCAAACGCGTATTTGGGAAACGATTGAAATCGATAATGCTTCTTTAAATGAGATTAAAACCTATATCGAAAAAAAACTATTGTTTCATAATCGTTTTGAGTATCTTAATTTATTTAGAGAAAAACATTATAAATTGATTGCACACCTTACTTCGGGTAATTTACGTACAATCAACAAACTGATGTATAAACTCTTCGAAATCTTAGAATATTATGATCATCATAAGCCTTCTTTGATTAAAGCCAATGCTTTGCATATCAAATATATTGAGATGGCCGGAATTAGCTTAGGGATGATTCATGCTTAGCCATTCTGAAATCAATGAACTTGAAAAAAAGCTATCGAAGTACCGATTAAAAAGAACATTATTGTACAGCGGATCGATTTTAATAGGCCTATCCGCAGTCGCTACGCTCTCTTTGCTTTTCTTTCTTTATCGTTCAGATGTCCCAACACTCCAAGAGGTTCATCAAGTACCGCATGAAACCATACAAGAAAAAGAAAGCAACGGTAGCAGTGTATCCTCCTCACCCGTTCTTACGGTAGAAAATAATATGACAAAGGTGGAAAACACGATTCCCGATATGCCTCAGGAAAAATCAAAAGAAGAGATTTTACGCTTACGCCTTCCGGATACATTGAATAAAACGTCTGCATCGGAGAAAAGAGCTTATACTCCGCCGCCCGAAGATTTCGATACGCCGCCTGTCAAAAAGAAAGCGGAAAATGAATTGGATTTGCCTGTATTAAAACGTAACGGTAGCAGTGAAGAACCAACGTTTTATCGAAATAAAGAAGAACAAATCGACACTACGCTATTGCCTCCGCCGCCTCCGTTGGAAGAGAGTAAACCCAAGGGCGTTATTAAAATAGAAAGCCAAGAGATTAATTCGATTTCATATTTGAAAGAGAAATTCGATACGACGCACAATATCGTCTTTGCTTTAATGTTGGCAGAAGAGTATTATCTAAGTAAAAACTATGTCGAGAGCAATAAATGGGCGTTGATTGCTAATAATCTTGATGCCGAAAATGAAAAAAGTTGGATTTGGTTTGCTAAATCCAAAGTCAAATTAGGACAAAAAGAAGATGCTATTCTAGCATTAAAGACCTATTTAAAAAACACAAAATCTCAAGCGGCACAAAGTTTGCTCAACCAAATTACTTTGGGGGAACCGATTCAATAACGTTTTACGCTATGAAGCAAGCTATAATAATACATATCAAGAAATGAAAAGGTAACGGTCAGAAGCATGAGTGATATTACGACGACTTTATTAACGTACTTGATCCAAAATCGCATCATCGATGAAAATACGGCTCATAGAATTCAAGATGAAGCAAAGCAAAACGACCAAAAAGCTTTAGGTGAAATTTTACTTGAAAATCGTTTTTTTACCAAAGAAGATCTTTTCATCTTAGTAATCGAATTTTTTAAAAAAGGGTATCTGTCTCTTGAAGACGTTAACAATAATTTTGCCATAGAAAGTGAGAGATTTTTACAGGCGTTGGCAAAAAATTTAAGTTATGAGTATTTGGATCTAGATTCGATCGATATCGACTATCGACTCGCTTCTAAGTTACCCTTCCCTCAACTTAAAAAATACAAAGCTTTACCGATCCGTGAAGATGAAATCAATATCTTTGTGGCACTCAAAGACCCAATGGACATTCATGCGCAAGAAGGCGTACAACGACTTTTCCCGCGTAAGCTTCTAAAAATTATTATTGCCGATCCCGTACAAATCGATAAATACCTTATTAAAATAGAATTGGGAGAGAGCATTAAAGGACTGATCGGTGAAATTCGAAAAGAGATTACCTCTAGTGCCGTCGAAAATCCGCAAGAATCTTCCGGCATTCTTAAACTCATTGAAATTATCTTAAAAACTTCGATTTTAGCAAGAGCCAGCGATATTCACATCGAACCGACCGAAAACAATTGTATCGTTCGAAGCAGGATCGACGGTATGCTAACAGAAACGTTTATTTTCGATAAAGATATCTATCCTCCCTTAGCATCTCGTATGAAACTTCTTTCCAATATGGATATTGCGGAAAAAAGAAAACCTCAGGATGGACGTTTTTCGGCAACCATTTTAGGAAGAGAGTATGATTTTAGGATTTCGGCACTTCCGACCATTAACGGCGAGTCTATCGTTATTCGTATTCTAGACAAATCCAAAGTGATGATAAAAATTGAAGATTTAGGAATGCATCCGAAAAATTATGCCAAGTTTTCACAATCGATGCGCTCGCCTTACGGCATCATTTTTGTTACGGGGCCTACGGGAAGCGGTAAAACAACAACGCTTTATGTGGCACTCAATGCGATTAAAAGTGTACAAACCAAAATTATTACCGTAGAAGATCCGGTGGAATACCAACTCAATTTAACGCAACAAGTACAGGTAAACGAAAAAGCCAATCTTACGTTTGCCTCAGCACTGCGTTCTATCTTGAGGCAAGATCCCGATATTATTATGATCGGCGAGGTTCGCGATACCGAAACGCTTCGGATTGCCGTTCAAGCTGCATTAACGGGTCACCTTGTTTTTTCGACGCTCCATACGAACGATGCTATCAGTGCCGTTACAAGAGTCGTCGATATGGGAATTGAGCCCTATTTAATTAGCGGTTCTTTGATTGCTATCGAAGCTCAAAGACTCATACGAAAACTTTGTCCTTATTGTAAAAGTAAATACACGCTACCCAAGACGGCGCACGACGAGATTCGTGACATGTTACCGTCGACGTATCAATTTTATAAAAATAACGGTTGCGAAAAATGTGCCCAGACGGGATATCTCGGAAGGGAAATGATCTCTGAGATCCTCGTCATTAGTGAAAAAATTTCAAGTATGATTGCACAAGGTGCTAGCAAAAGTGAGATTAGAGAACAAGCGTTAAAAGAGGGTTTTATCGATATGTACCAAGACGGTATTATACGTGCGGCAAACGGCATAACCACATTTGATGAAATTGCAAGGGTGGCAAAAGGATGAAATATTTCGAAGTGAATTACCTTTCCAAAGGTAAAAAAAGTAAAACGATTATTAAGTCTCCCAATAAACACGATGCCATTGCGATCGCCAAGATAAAAATTCCGGGTATTATCGTCAATGTCAAAGAGACTTCCGCACCGTTAGAAGATCAATTAAGTGCCTTTAAAGATCAATTTTTAAATACGATTTTACGCAAAAAAGTCAAAATGACAAGTTTAATTGCCGCGATACGCCAATTAAGCGTTATGACGAATGCCGGAATTTCAATTCACGACAGCATTAAAGAAGTTGAGGCGGCAACGGTCGATAAAACGTTAAAAGAGATTTTTTCAAGCGTTAACGACGATCTTAACTCCGGTTTGAGCTTAACGCAAGCATTAATGCCCTATCGCGAAACCGTCGGAGACGTAACGATTGCTTTGGTGGAATTAGGTGAAAGTACCGGTAATATGGCGGAATCTTTAGCAAAGCTTGCCGATATTTTAGAGGAAATCGAAGAAAACAGGCAAAAATTTAAAAAAGCCATGCGTTATCCTATTACGGTTGTGATAGCTATTGCGATCGCCTTTACGATTTTGATGGTTTACGTCGTTCCAAAGTTTAAAGATATTTTTTCCAAGCTCAAAGCTGACCTGCCTCTTCCGACCAAGATTTTACTCTTTATGGAACAGATGATTAACCAATACGGTTTATACCTTTTAGCCGGTATTATCGGCACGATTATCTTGTTCAAATACCTTTTAAACAATAACGAAGAGTTTAAAAAAGGATTTGACAGGTATATTTTAAAAACTTACTTGATCGGCGACATTATCTTTTATGCAACCTTGAGCCGTTTTTGCCTTGTTTTTACCGAACTTATCCGTGCGGGTATTCCTATTGCCGATGCATTGGATACTTCATTGCTTACGTTGGACAATACGCATCTTAAAAAAAGGCTTTCCGCCGTTAAAGTTTCGGTACAGCGCGGTATATCGCTTACCGAAGCTTTTCGAGATACGGCTCTTTTTGAGGGGATGCTCGTTCAGATGATTCAAGCGGGTGAACAAAGCGGTACGTTGGATAAAATGTTGGAGAAAGTGACGTTGTATTTAAAATCGCGCTTTAATCAAATTATCGACAATATTGCAAGTTATATTGAGCCAATTTTGTTGGGATTTATTGCGGGGATGGTTCTTTTGATGGCGTTAGGTATTTTTATGCCGATGTGGGATATGGCAAAAGCGGTTAAAATGCATTAATGGATTGTGTAACCTTCGCAAAGTTTTTACTTTGTGAAGGTTCAGTCTTAGAACTCTTTGGGAATAGCGCATTCTAGCGTATCTAAAAATTTCTCTTGTGCTAGATCAATCAACTCTTTTTGCGTCAAGTGTGCAATAAGGCACAATGCACCTAGCTTCTTACACCATAGTCTTTCGATTTTGATTTTATAATCGGCTTCTTTGATTTTAGTCGAAATGCTCCAACTGCGAATACTCTTCTTTTCTTTATAACCTAGCACGTTTAAAATTTCTTTATCATCGACCTTATGATCGATACATGAACGTAAATGCGCTTCGTTAAGCCCCAATCGCCAAGCCTTATAGCCTAAAACAAGTGCGCGAGCACGTTCGGGGTTGTTGGTTTTGACTTTATCAAAACTGGCACCGAAATACTTCAGCGCAACAATAATGTCTTTTGCTTTAAAAATTTTCTCTTTTTCCGCAAATTTCGGTGCAATCGTTTCTTGCAATGATAATCCTTCTTTTAAAATGGCCAAATAGTTTCCATAAATTTACTACCCCACGGCTTGGTCGTCGTTTGATCGATATCCCCTTCCGTTTTGTAGAGTATTTTGGCATCGGCAATGTATTTTGAATCAATATTATTGTATTGATCGATGTCATACGGTCGAATGACGCCGCTGACTTGAATAATCTGCTTTTCTCCGTTTAAAAGCAGTTCTCTACTTCCTTCGATAAAGTAGTTTCCGTTATTTAACACTTTAATAATACGTGCGGAAATCGTCGTGGCAAAACTTTCGTTACGCGTTGAGCTTCCCGTTCCCGTAAACGAATTATTGGATCCGGCCGTAAAACCGATATTTCCCAATTTATTAATTTGATTTGATACGCTTCCCATCACTCCGCCTCCTGCCGTCGTAATTCCGGCATTTAACGCATCCGATCCCTCTTTGGTTAATGCCTTCTTCCCTGAAGAAGTTTGTGCCGTTTTTTCCGTAATCGTTACCGTTACGACATCGTTAACGTTCATTGCTTTTCGATCGGAAAACAGAGGATTTTCCCCTTGCCCAAAAAGACTACCCGGATTTGAACCCATATTTTCATTCACGCGTGATGGCAATTCGTCGACATAGGTAGGTGCTTGCATCGTAATTCTCGGGTCGGCAGGATGAGAAGAACAACCAAATACACCAAACACACCTACAAAAGCCCATAGAACAATTCTCATAACACTCCGTTTTATACACTTTTTTACTATTATACTATAAAATACTCCCTCAAACGGAACAAATTCATTTTAGGGGAAGGAAAAAGATGTCTCAATTGAAAACGAAACTTCAAGACGACTTGAAAGAAGCCATGAAAAACAAAGATGTTTTTAAACGCGATGCGATACGCTTTTTAATGAGTGCTCTCAAACAAATCGAAGTTGACGAGCGTAAAGAGTTGAGTGACGAGGATATTATGAAAATTATCCAAAAATCCCTCAAACAACGCGAAGACGCGATTAGCGCGTTTCAAGAAGCCGGACGTAACGATCTTGTTGAAAAAGAGACGGCGGAAGCTTCACTGCTTAAAAGTTATTTGCCTCAACAATTAAGCGATGATGAGCTGAAAGCTATTATTCAAAAGCATATTGCCGCTTTAGGCATTAGCTCTATGAAAGAAATCGGAAAATTGATGCCGGTTATTTTAAGCGAATGTGCCGGCGTGGCGGATGGAAAACGCATTAATCTTATCGCAAAAACCATGTTGGCGTAAAAATGACATGTAAGAGATTTTCTCTTACATGTCATTTTCTTTAGTGATGTTTTTGTTTGTGTGCCAAAATGACTTCTTGCGTCTGTAGGGCAATCTCTAACTCTTCGTTCGTTGGAATGACCAGTACCGTCACCGAGCTCTCTTTTGTGCTAATTTGCATGGTACGCGAAGAACGTTTTTGATTGAGAATCGGATCGATTTCGATACCTAGATTTTGCAGATTCTCGCAACTCTTAGCACGAACGTTGACGGCATTTTCTCCGATACCTCCGGTAAAGACGATACAATCGACGCGTCCTAATGCGGCACTGTAGGCACCGATGTATTTTTTGATGCGGTAGTTGAACATCTCCAATGCCAATTGAGCTTTTTCGTTACCCTCTTCTGCCATTTGCCCGACTTCTCGCATGTCATTGATACCGCAAATGCCTTTGAGACCGCTTTCTTTGTTTAAGACGCGATCTAAGGTTTCAATATCCAACCCTTCTTTTCGTGCAAGGTAAAATAAAACGGCCGGATCGATATCGCCGCTTCGCGTTCCCATCATCAATCCTTCAAGCGGTGTTAACCCCATAGAAGTATCGACGCTCTGCCCGTTTTGAATCGCACTAACGCTTGCGCCGTTTCCCAAGTGCAAGGTAATTGCGTTAAGTTGAGAAAGCTTTTTGCCCATAAATTTTGCCGCCTCTTTTGCGACAAAACGATGCGAAGTTCCGTGAAAACCGTAGCGTCTGATTTTTAAATCTTCGTAATAATGATAAGGAATCGCATACATGTAAGCATGCGGGGGCATCGTCGCGTGAAACGCCGTATCAAATACGACAACTTGCGGAACGCTTGGGCTTTGTTCCAAAGAGACTTTGATACCGGCTAAATGCCCCGGATTGTGAAGCGGCGCCAATGGAATCAAACGTTCGATTTCCGAGGCGACCCATTCATCGACGATTACGGGTTCACGGAAAGAAGAGCCGCCTTGCACGACGCGGTGCCCTATTCCGTCAAGGTCGTTTAAATCGTGAATAGCACTTGATTCGATCAAAAGTGCGCTCATGAGTTTTAAGGCGATTTCATGGTTTGGAATCGGCAATTTATGTTCAATTTTTTGCTCAGCACCCTCTTTGTCAAGGTATTTAATACGTGCAAGCGAAGAGTTTTCTCCGATTTGCTCGATTAAGCCGCTGGCAATAACGGCATAATTTTCCATATTGATCAATTGGTACTTGATCGAAGAACTCCCGGCATTGAGCACTAAGATTTTCATTGTGCTTCCCCTTCTCCGCTTTGTGCTTGGATGGCGGTAATGGCAACCGTATTGACGATATCGGGAACCAAACAACCTCGACTCAAATCATTGACCGGTTTGCGTAAACCTTGCAATACGGGTCCGATAGCAACGGCACCGGAGCTACGTTGAACCGCTTTATAGGTGTTATTACCCGTATTAAGATCCGGGAAGATAAAAATCGTCGCTTGACCCGCAACGTGGCTATTCGGTAATTTTGTTTTTGCGACGGTCGGATCGATTGCGGCATCGTATTGTATCGGTCCTTCGACCAACAGATCGGGACGGGCTTCTTTGACGATTTTGGTTGCTAAACGTACTTTTTCGACCTCTTCGCCTTTTCCGGAATCTCCCGTGGAGTACGAAAGCATTGCGATTTTCGGTTCGATACCGAACATTTTTGCCGTATCGGCCGAAGAAATAGCAATTTGCGCTAACTCTTCCGCGTTAGGGTCTTGGTTAACGGCACAGTCTCCGTAAACTAAAACACGCGTATCTAAACACATAAAAAAGAGGCTTGATACGATAGAAATGCCCGGTTTGGTTTTGATGATTTGAAGTGCCGGACGAATCGTCTCTTGCGTCGTATGAATCGCACCGGAGACCATGCCGTCGGCATGTCCCAAATAAACCATCATCGTACCGAAATAATTTTTCATCATCATGCTGTCTTTGGCGACTTCGAGGGTTAAACCTTTGGCTTTACGCATCTCGTAAAAAGAGGTCACAAAAGAGTCCATGAACGAAGAGTTCAACGGATCGATAATGGTCGCTTTACTAATATCCAACCCTAAAGTCGCGCTTTTTTGGCGAACTTCTTCTTCAACGCCGAGTAAGATGATATCGGCAACATCGCGTCGAAGTAAAATCTCCGTTGCACGTAAAATACGCTCATCGTTACTTTCCGGTAAAACAATTCGTTTACGGTTTCTTCGCGCTCTTTCAAACAAGGCGTATTCAAACATTACCGGCGTGATCGAGCTTGCGGAAGAAGGCATATTGATAGAACGATGCATCTCTTCGATATTGACGTTGGATGAAAAAAGTCCCATAGCAAGCGCAATTTTACGTACGCTTTGAGGCGTAATGCGTGCAGGTACGTTGGCAACGTTGACGGCAGTCGTAAACGTGCCCTCATCGACGCTTAAAATGGGTATGGAAAGGTCTTTAAAGCCTGCAATCAGTTTGTTAATAGATTTGTGCGGCATCATACCGGCGGTTAACAAAATACCCGAGATATTCGGATAGTTATTGGAAAAAACGGTGCTTAAACAACCGACGATAATATCGGATCGATCTCCCGAAGTAATAATCAAATCGCCGTCTTCGATGTATTCTAAAAAGTTGTCGAGTTTCATAGCGGCGATTTTGCTTTGTTTGACCACGCGGCGTAGGTCTTTTTCTTCTCCGTAGATATGAACGCATCCTAACGTTTTTTTAATTTCGGCGACGGTAGGCGTATCCAGCTCGGGAATCTCTTGTAAAAAGTACAAAGGTGCTTCTTGCAAAGATTCTTTTTGCGTCAGCTCTTTAAGTGCTTCCCACTCCGTTTCGCCTAAACGGTTGACAAAAGTTGCAAAGTGGTGACAGCCGGCAGCTTTGATAGCTTCGGCTTCAATATGAATTTCGTCAATCACCTCTTTAACGTTTTTACCTTTACCTTTTAAAACGCTAATAAAAGGGCTGCTAAGGTTTTTGGCGATGGAGAGATTAATATCAAAATCGATCGTCGGTGAAAAGTTGGATTGGTTTAATCCCTCAATCAATACAAAGTCGTACCGACTCTCTAAATTCTTCAATTTATCGATCAATGTCTCGAGCACTTCGTTATATTTGTTTTCGGCGACCAAACTCTCGACTTCGTGAACGCTATAACCGACCATTTCATGAACGTCCATACCTAAGGCATAATGTTCAAGCATAAACTCGATATCTTTATCGACCGTTTTGTCGTCCGCAACGACGGGGCGAAAAAAAGCAACTTTGCCTAGACGTCCTTTTAAAAGCTCCATGATACCCATCGCTACGACCAAACTACCGGCCGCGGGTGCTAGCGATGAAATATACAAACTTTTTGTTTTCATCTCTCTCCTTTTAAATGTAACTCTACTCACTATACTATAGCAAACGTCTAATAAAGATATAACAAAATAAAATGACTACATAAAACTCGGTGCATCATTGGAAAAAAGGATAATATCGCCTTTTTGCGTAAATTCGGCTAATACGTCTTGGAGTTTACTTTTATCGGATAAAATAATTTTTTGAGCTTTTTGAATCGCTTTGTTTAGTATCGTAACATTCGTTTTTCCGGTAATAATCACCAGATCGAAAACATCGTCGATTTTTTTCGCTAAAAGCGTATTGTCGTGTTCGTTACTTTCAACGATACCCGGCGTAATGATCACTTTACGACCTTGATACGTCGCGATTAAGTCATACGAACCGAGCATTCCTTCTAAATTACCGTTAAAGCTATCGTCGATAATGATTTTTCCGCCGGCTTCGATACGCTCTAAACGATGTTCGACACTACGCAAGGTCGAAACCGAAGCGCGAATCGTCTCCGTATCAATGCCTAAAGCATGCGCGACGTAAATAGCCGCACTCAAATTGGCGGCGTTAAATGCCCCTAAAAGATTACAATGAAAGCGTTCTTCTTTTCCTTCAATCGGAATAATAAACGATAGTCCTTCTAAGGTGGCGTCGACGTCCGTAATTTCCGAACTGAAAACGCTGATGCATCCGCCTGCTTTAGCATGCGCGCTTTCATGAACAAACGCTTTTTCAAGGCGCGTGGAGTGTAAAAGTTCCATTTTCGTATTGCGAATGTTTTCGAGCGTTTTAAAGTATTCGATATGTTGAGCACCGATGCACCCTACAACGGCGATATGAGGATTGACGAAACGTGCGATTTCGTCAATGTCGCCTTTGAGCCTAGCACCGGCTTCGACGATATAGACGTCGCACGCTTCGGGTAGGTTTTCGTTAATATCTTTGATAATACCGCCTAACGTATTAACGCTACGGGGTGTTTTATAGACGCGATAGGCAAAAGAGAGAATATGTGCTAAAAAATTTTTAATGCTGGTTTTACCGTAACTCGCCGTAATCGCTACGACTTTTAACGAAGGATTGTGCATCAATTTTTGACGTGCGGATCGTTTAAAACCTTCAAAAAGAATCTTTTCGTACGAAAGTGCGATCATATGCGCCGTTAGGAGAGGAATCAAAACGCCGAACGTCTCGCAACCGTGCCAAACACTGATGCATAGCGTATCTTGAAACAAAGCCGCTAAGAGTAAAAAGAGAAAAAAACGCTTTACGCGAGGGGTAAAAACGAGCTTTTTATCGAGCTTACGATACCATGCGAAAAGAGCAAAAAGATAACCGATACTCCACAGTAGAACCGGCCATCCCGATAAAAGATAATAACCCGCAAGCGGTACGGCTAGAAAATAAAGATGCCAATCGTAACGATGGTAGTGAAAACACAAACGTTCTAATCGATAGGAATACCATTGCATAGCACTCATAAAATAATAGCCAAGACCTAAGGTTAAAAGCAGTTGCGAACTTACCCGTATCAACAGTTCCATTACGCCCTCTTCTCGAAAGTATCGAAATGCATCGACTCGATTTTTTCACATGTAACGTTTTTCACGTCGGAAAACAAAGAACCGTCGTATAATTTACTGATAAAAAATTCCAAATCTTCTTCGTAATCGGCATTCAAAACCACTTCAACGCTACCGTCCGCTAGGTTGCGGATGTATCCGTAATACTCAAGTGCGTGGGCAACTTCGAGCACGTATTTTCTATAATTAACGCCTTGAACGCGCCCTGTCACAATCATCCGATATGTACTCAACCCAAAGACTCCATCATAATTTTTTCGATTGTTTCGCCGTTTCGTAAAAAAAAGAAATGATCACCCTCCAAAGGGAAAAAACGGCTTCCTTTGATCAAGGCATGCATTTTCTCGCCACATTGAAGAGGCATTGCGGTATCGTCTTTGCCCCAAAACAAAAACGCTTTTGCTTTACATGTAAGAAAATGCGGACTTAAATCTTCATTCACAACACGCTTGATAATTTCATACATCACATCGCTCATGCCATCCACATCTTTGGTAGCAAAAAGACGGTAAAAAGAGCGTGGTGCAAAAGGTTTAAGCAGCTTGAACAGAGCAATTTTGAACCTTACTTTCAAAGACTTTGGCGGAACAATACCCGCACTGGAAAGCAAGACCAAAACCTCAGGTGCTAAAAGCGTTGCCACCTTGCCGCCGTAGGAGTGCCCGACGATCATAAGGGGTTTTACATGTAAGGCTTTTAGAAAGACCCTAACGATGTCGGCATACTCTTGGGTGATAATGATGCGATCAAGCGGAGAGTGCCCAAAACCGGGAAGATCAAGGTAAAGATGCTGATAGGAAGGAAAACACTTTCCAAACGCTTGCTTCATAATCTCTTTGTTGCTTCCCCAGCCGTGTAAGAACAGAATCGTTTGAGGTTGATCAAGATTGAGCAATTCGTAGGAGAGCGCGTACGTGTTATTTTGAAATACAATCTCTTTCTTAGCCATCGCTCTTCTTTTTCGTGCTGGCGTAGATTTTTTCTAAAATTTCAACCGCTTCACTCATTTTTTCGTAAGCGTCTATCGGAATCATCACTGCTTCAAAGTGATTGTTTTTAACGATAACGACGCGCTTTTGCTTCCCTTTGGTAATACTGCCCAAAACCGTACTAAAGTTTCGCACCATATCGGTCGCCGTCATTATTTCGTCTTTTGCATAGGTCATCATAGCGCTGAACCTCTTTTTGTGCATAATTTTATGTAAAATCATACGAAAAAGAGGCTTTTATTTCCCTTTTGCTGCTTGAATCGAGTTGATATAGCGATACGCTTTCGGCATCGCGATACCTTGCGGAAGATGATAACGCAATGCATATAAAACCCCTTCAAAATCATCAAAGAGGTAATTGGCCATACTGCCCGGAATCGGATTGATTTCGTTGAGGTAGACTTCATCGTCGATCACAAAAAAATCGCAGCGAATCAATGCCCCGATAAATAAAGGATTGTAAAGTCGTTTAAATGCTTCGCGAATCGATTGTTCGAGCCGCTCGTCGATCGTCGCTTCGTTAACGCGCTTTGTGCGTGAAAAATCGAGGTATTTTTTATCAAAATCCAAAAATTCCTCTTTTTGAGGCTCTTCGATGATTGAAAAAATAAAATCGTCGGCTTTGCATCCCGCTAAATTAAACTCTTTAACCCCTTTTTTAAACGGTTCGATCAGCACGGTATCGTCGAACTCATACGCAACGTCCAAGGCATATGCAAGTTCTTTTTCCTCTTTCACGACGCTGATACCGATAGAACTTCCCAAACGAAGCGGTTTGACGATAAACGGATACTCGATGCGAATCGGCATCGGAGAATCTTTGCGCAGCACTTGGTAGTCAAGCACGTTTACGCCGACTTCTTGCGCATAGAGTTTGGTAAAGAGCTTGTTATAGCTGATCGCACAGCCCTCGGTTCGAGGACCGATAAACGGAACGCCGAAAAAGGTAAGCATCGAGCTGAGTGTTCCGTCTTCGCCGTCCATTCCGTGAACGAGATTGACCATGACGTCAAAAGCTACTTTACGTTCGCCTAAAATCTTTTTCGCGTAAAAACCGCCTTGTTTTAAAACCAACGCCGTATCGTTTTTGTATGCGCCGCTACTGAAACGTTTTGACGTGATGGTCTCGGTCGGAATCAGGTAAAAATTGCGATCGTAATCGCAGAAAATATAGACGATTTCGGTTTTCGGAAGTATTTTTTTGAGTGCGATTGCACTAACGACGCTGATTTCGTGCTCAAAACTGTGTGCTCCGAATAAAACGGCTAGAGTCATAAAGTATCCTTCTTTTAACTAAGCTTTCGTAAAGCTTCTTTGATAAGTGTTTGCGTATCGCCGCTTTGAAGAGAACCTAAAGCTTTTTTGATCGCGTCTTTTTTAAAACCCAAACTTTCCAAAGCCATGGTTGCTTCCAACATACTGCCGCCGCTACTCTCCTCATCGGATAAGTGAAGCGAAAAGTCGCTCAATTCGACCAAAATACGTTTGGCGCTTTTAGGCCCGATACCGGGAACTTTTTGAAACGCGTGAACGTTTTGACTGAGTAACGCTTGCGTAAAATCGTCCGGACTCAACGTTGAACAGACCGCAAGCGCGGTTGAGGGACCGATGCCGTTTAGTTTGATTAAGGTGTCAAAAACTTTTTTTTCGTTTTCATCGACGAAACCGTAAAGGCTATGTTGATCTTCGCGAATAATTTGCGTGACATGTAAGCTGATTGCGTCCGAGGTAATCTTACCGAGGCTAAACAACGAAATAAAGACTTTATACGTGATACCCGAAGCGATTTTGAGGTGCAGCGCGGTGATCTCTTTTTTGACAATTTTTCCTTCAATACCTACAATCATTTGCTGCTATACTCGCTTGAACGTATAATTTTTTGCTCGCCGTTACCTAAGTCTTTGAGCGTAATTTCGCGTGAAATTTCATGCTCTTTGGGGTTATACGTCACGTCTTTAGGCGGCGAAATCAGTTTAAATCTCACTTCGTTAAACTCTTTCCATGCGGAATGATTGATAATTTTAGCCGAAAAAACTTTGTTTTGTACTTTATTGAGGTCTTCACGAAACTCTTGAAGCTCTTCTTTTTTGTCTTTAAAGGTTTGCAAAACCGTATTGTAATCCAACACTTTTTCCTGAAAATCTTTAATTTTCGCAAAAAGCGTGACGGGAGGCTCGACGCCGTTTCGTTTCAACTCTAAAATTTTGTCTTTAACCATTTCCGCCATCGGTTTGTTCTTATCGATGTACTCTTTTTTGGCACTGAGTTGCCTTGGATATGCTTTGAGCTCTTCTTCAAGTTTTTCGATTTTACGATTGATTGAAGCAATCATTTCGTTAAACTCTTTGGTAACGCTCGGATCGATAATCAGCTTGTTATTATTGCCCTTGAGCTCTTGGATCTCAATCACTTCCGAGGCCGTAATCTTCCCGTTGGAGATGAGATTTTCGATTTTTACGATCTTGGCATTAATTTCGCCGCCGATCATCTGTTTGACATGTACCGTATCGGCGATGACTTTACCGCCTTCCAAACGATCGATCTGGACGTCTTGCCCGTTGGCTTCGCCTCGATGCACCGCGATGATGATTTTATCGGCTTCTATCACGGCACTTTGATGCGTCTGTCCGCCGATTTCGGCCAGTTTAGCTTTAATTTTGGCACCGCTTCCGATGTTACCTTGAACGTGGACTTCGGAAGTCTCAACGCTCATACCCGCACCGATAGCGTCTTTTAAAATGTCTTTTTCTTTGATGTTTATCTTGATGTTCGAGTTAAGGTTGGTATCGATCGAGCCGGTTGAGCGAAAGCTAATTTCATTGATTTCCATCTGATCTTGGATGTCGTAGCTACCTTTGTCGAAATTAACGTATCCACCGCGGTTTGCAATGTATTTGATGCCGGTTTCGTTCTCTTTTTTCGTAATGTTCGCCGAAACGACGATCGCCGTATCGTTGCTTTTTCTCGGTTCCTTAACGGGTAAAAAAGCACCTCGGCAATTGCGTCCGGGCGTCCCGGGTTGAGGCTTGACGTACTCGATGATACATTCGTCTTTTTCGACGGCCAAAACGTATCCGCGTTTGGAATAATCGACCTTACCGTCGGATGTTTTTGCATTCATCTTCTTTTTGTAATGAAAAATGAGATCGTCGTTGATGCACGGGATTTCATCGACGCCTTGGCAGACGACAAACGAAACGTCTTGGTCTAAAAATCCGTTTACGCGAATATTCGCTACGAGTTTTTTAACCTCTTTGTACATGTTTTGATCGCGAATGCCGACCAAAATACCCGCCTTGATTTTTTTGGTCTGAATATCGTGGAGCATCATCTCTTCGAGTCTTGAACTATAGGTAACGTGATGGCTTTGCGATACTTTGGCGATAATTTTCGTCAAATTTTTATTGCCGCTTAAAGCGATTTCAGGAAGTTCGATCGTCTCTTGCGTCGGATCTATTTTAAAGATTTCGACGCGGTAATATTGTGAAATTTTAAGATTTGGATTGAGCAAAAACGTATCGTCTAAAAAAAGCTTCATCAGCTCTTCGGTCACTTCGTTGTTTTCGCTTTTTTCGTCGCTGAAAAACGTTGTTACTTTGAGTAACTTAAATCCCAATTCCGTCGGCTTGACATGTTGGGCTAACGCAATATTTTTCAGTTCCTTATGAACGTTGGTCGTATCGATGATGATGGATTTAAACTCCGACGTTTGGCTTTCGTTTAAAGCCGTTTCGTTTGAGCCTACCCCTTTAATTTTATCAAACAGTCCCAAAGTGTTTTCCTCATAATTCTCATAAACCAAAAGGCTTACTTTAGCCTAAATATCGGCACATTCAAAAATAAATATAAGGGTATCTTAGCAAAAAATAGATAAAAAATTTGTTTAAACGATTTTTAGATAAAATTCGAAATGCTTATCAAATCATTTTTTACAAACAGTATCGGAACATTGGTTTCGAGAATTTTCGGATTCATCCGCGACATGCTGAGTGCTTCTATTTTAGGAGCCAATATTTACAGCGATATTTTCTTCGTTGCCTTTAAATTTCCCAACCTTTTTAGGCGGATTTTTGCCGAAGGTGCGTTTACGCAAAGCTTTATTCCCGTCTTTATCAAAACGACGCACAAATCGCTTTTTACGTATCGTATTTTTGTACGCTTTTTACTTTTCCTCGTCGTTTTTTCCCTTTTCGTAACACTCTTTAGCGAATTTTTTGCCAAAGTCATCGCGTTCGGGTTCGACGAGGAGACGGTTGCCCTGTCCGCTCCGTTCGTTGCGATCAATTTTTACTACCTTCCGCTCATTTTTATCGTGACGCTTTTAGGGTCGTTGTTGCAATACAAACACCGTTTCGCCGTAACGGCGTTTTCGACGGCATTGTTAAACATCGGTATGATCGCCGCATTATTGTTGTTTCAAAATTGGGATCGTAAAACCATCGTATATGCTCTCAGTTACGGCGTTTTACTCGGCGGTATTTTACAGGTTTTGGCGCATGTAATCGCGCTTAAAAAAGAGAACCTGTGTAAACTCTTTCGTGCCGGTTTTGCGCATCGAAAACGAAACGATGCGGCACTTCAAACGACGCAAAAAAGCTTTAATCGCTCGTTTTTGCATTCGATCGTCGGCAACTCGACGCCCCAAATCGTCTCTTTCGTCGATACGACTTTGGCAAGTTTTTTAGTCACGGGAAGCATTAGTTATCTTTATTACGGTAACCGTATCTTTCAACTGCCCTTAGCCCTGTTTGCGATCGCGTTGACGACGGGTATTTTCCCGAAAATGACGCGATTGCTTAAAGCAAACGACGAAGCGGAAGCAACGCGGTTACTCTCGCAGGGCTTTTGGATTTTAGCCTTTTTGCTGACGACGTCGACGCTCGGCGGTTGTATGTTAAGCCGAGAAATCGTTTGGCTTTTATTTGAAAGAGGCTCGTTTTCAAGCCACGATGCGGAAGTCACTTCATGGGTTTTGGCGATGTACATGTTAGGGTTGATTCCCTTTGGGCTCTCCAAGCTCTTTTCGTTGTGGCTTTATGCGGGCATGCGCCAAAAAGAGGCGGCGGTGATCGCCATGTACGCGCTAGGCGCTAACCTTCTCTTTTCGTTCGCGCTGATTCAACCTATGGGGGCGGCGGGACTTGCGTTGGCGGGATCGTTATCGGCATGCGTGCTTCTGTCCTTAACGATTCGATCGTTCGGCACTCAAGCCTTTTTTGCTATACTGTACGATAAAAAATTAATCCTTTTAGCGTTCGTTCTCGTTGCGGAAGCGGTATTACTCTATTTTTTCAAGGAATTCTTACATGTACATTTTTGACTCGGCTCAAAAAAAGAAAGTTCTTTTCGAATCGATACGTCAGGGCGAAGCGAAACTATACGTTTGCGGTCCGACCGTTTACGACGATGCTCATTTGGGGCATGCCAGAAGTGCTGTTGCATTCGATTTGTTGCGTCGCGTCTTGATTGCATCGGGATATCGGGTCTGTTTCGTCAAAAACTTTACCGACATCGACGATAAAATTATCGCCAAAATGCACCAAAGCGGTCAATCGTTAGAAGAGATCACCGCGTTTTACATCGAGCGTTACAAAGACGAGATGCGTGCTTTACATGTCGACGATGCCGACATCGAGCCTAAAGCGACCCAAACGATTCACGAGATCATCGCGTTTATCGAAACGATGCTTGCCAAAGGCGTTGCGTACGGTACGAGCGACGGCGTCTATTTCGATACGTCCAAAGATACGAAATACCTCTGCCTTAGCCATCGTAGCATGGAAGAAGAAACCGCTCTTGCAAGAGTTGAGACGAAAGAAGAGAAGAAAGACGCCAAAGATTTTGCTTTATGGAAATTTTCCAAAGCAAACGAGCCGAGCTACCCTGCCCCTTTCGGCGCGGGACGTCCCGGATGGCATATCGAATGTTCGGCGATGATCGAGAAACATTTAGCCTATAGTGACGGTGACTACCAGATCGATATTCACGCCGGCGGAGCCGATTTGCTCTTTCCTCACCATGAAAACGAAGCGGCGCAAACCCGATGCAAAAGCGATCAGGAATTGGCAAAATACTGGATGCATAACGGCTTTGTTACCATCAACGGCGAAAAAATGAGCAAATCGCTCGGAAACAGCTTTTTCCTCAAAGACGCCTTGAAACACTACGACGGCGAAGTGCTTCGTTTTTATCTTCTCTCGACGCATTATCGCGCTAATTTTAACTTTTCCGAAGAAGACCTCTTGATGAGCAAAAAACGTCTGGACAAAGTGTATCGATTGAAAAAACGCGTTTTTGACATCGCAAGGGATGAAACGCCCGTCGAGCCTCTTTTTCGCGATCAGATGCTAGAAGCGTTGTGCGACGACCTTAATATCTCAAAAGCCTTGGCGATTTTGGATGAAACGATTTCGCGTTTTAACGATCAAATCGATCAAAATCCGAAAGATAAAGCTCTCAAACGTCAAGCCCACGCCAATCTTCATTGGATAGAGTCGCTTTTGGGCATAGGACTTTACGATCCTTACATGTACTTTCAACTCGGCATCGTCGATGCCGAAAAAGCTCACATCGAAGCATTGATCGAAGAACGCGCCCTTGCTAAAAAAGCCAAAGATTTTGCCAAAGCCGATGAGATTCGCGCTCTTTTGGAATCCAAACGGATTCAACTGATGGATACGCCAAACGGCACGCAATGGGAGAAGGTACTTTAATGGGCGGTATGAAAGTTATTTTTAAACGTTTTCAACCTTTTTTTAAAGATTATATCCCCTATTTTTTTTTGGTCGTGATCGGAATGATCCTTTCAAGCGGCGGAACCGCCTTTTCGGCTTATCTCGTGCAACCTTTACTGGATAAAATTTTTATCGCTAAAGACCACGAAATGTTGGCGCGCTTGCCTTACGTCATCATCCTCGTTTACGGATTGAAAGAAGCAGGCAGGTATATGCAAGCTTATTATACCGCCTATATCGGACAAGATTTGATTCGAAGATTTCGCGATTTGATGCTTCAAAATCTTTTACGATTGGACTTGTCGTTTTTTCACGAATACCGAACGGGTGAGCTGATTAGTCGTAATACGAACGACGTCGAACGCGTACGAACCGTCGTTTCCAATCTTATCCCGGAACTTTTAAAAGAGTCGTTTACGATCTTAGGGCTAATCGGCGTCGTGATTTATCAAAATTCGGAACTGGCATTTTATGCCTTGGTCATTATGCCCCTAGCGATTTATCCGCTCAGTCGCCTTTCCAAAAAAATGAAAAAAGTTTCACGGCAGTCGCAAGAAAAAGTTTCCGACATTACGGCAAAATTGAGTGAGATTTTCAACAATATCGAAATTATTCAAGCAAACAATGCCCAAGCGTACGAACATACCTTATTTAAAAACGAAAACGAACGCTACTTTAAACTTACGATGAAGGCAACGAAAGTCAACGAGCTTGTGAGCCCCGTGATGGAAATTTTAGGTTCTATCGGCGTAGCGGTCGTTATTATCGTCGGCGGTAACGAAGTCATTCAAGGAGCTATGAGCGTAGGAGCTTTCTTCTCGTTCTTAGCGGCCCTTTTTATGCTCTATACGCCGATCAAAAAAATATCGGGACTTTACAATAAAATGCAAGATGCCATCGTTGCCAGCGAGCGCATTTTCTTTTTATTGGATCTAGCACCGAGTGTTCAAAACGGCACTTCTGCACTACCCGAGACAATCGAAACGATTCGGTTTGAAAACGTCTTTTTAACGTACGGCAATCAAGAAGCACTCAAAGGCGTCGATTTGGAAGCCAAATCCGGAGAGATGGTTGCGCTGATCGGCAACAGCGGAGGAGGAAAAAGTTCGTTAATGAACCTTTTGATGCGTTTTTATGCCCCTTCAAGCGGCGATATTTTGCTTAACGACCGCTCGCTTTCTGTGTTTGATATCCATGCTTTACGCGAAAAAATCGGAATGGTAACGCAACGGGTCTATATCTTTCACGACACCATAGCGGCAAACGTTGCCTACGGAAAGCCTGTTGAAGAAGAGCGTGTCATCGATGCTTTGAAAAAAGCCAATGCCTATGAATTTATCCAAGACCTTGAACACGGTATCTATACTCATTTGGACGAATTCGGTACGAATCTCTCAGGCGGGCAGAGACAACGTATCGCCATTGCCAGAGCTATTTACAAAAATCCTCAAATCTTAATTTTAGACGAGGCAACTTCGGCGTTGGATTCGCATAGCGAACAAAAAATAACCGAAGCCATCGAAAATCTCGTCAAAGATAAAATTACGTTTGTGATCGCCCATCGCCTCTCGACGATTAAAAAAGCCGATAAAATCGCTTTTTTGAAGCAAGGACGCATTGTTGCGTTAGGCAGCGACGAAGAGCTTCAAAACAGTTCCGTCGAGTATGGACAACTCAAAAGTTTACAGTATTAAACGCGCCTTAAATCAACCATCTTTTATATTCAATGGGGTATAATCGCGTACTTATATGCCAAGGAAACGAAAGATGTTTGATTATGCGACGATGAAAAAACTTATGTTCAATTTTTCTCCCGAAAATGCGCATCATATTGCAGAATTTTTCTTTAAAAACGGAGCCAAATACGCTCCTTTTATTCTTCCCCTTTTGGCGGAACGCTTTTTTGTTCACGATAAACGGTTGGAACAAAATCTATTCGGTTGTACGTTTTTAAACCCTTTGGGGCTGGGTGCCGGATTTGATAAAAACGCGACGATGATTAAAATGCTGACGGCTCTTGGATTCGGCTATATCGAATACGGTACGATCACTCCTAAACCCCAAAGCGGTAATGCTAAACCCAGACTCTTCCGTTTTGTCGAAGAAGAGTCGATTCAAAATGCAATGGGCTTTAATAACGAAGGCATGGACGTGATCGCCAAACGTTTAGAATCGCTCTACCCTTTTGCGACGCCTTTGGGTGCCAATATCGGTAAGAACAAAGTAACGCCGAGCGAAGACGCGCTTAAAGATTATGAGCAATTGATTCGTCAATTCGATCGTTTGAGCGACTATTTGGTCATCAATATCTCCTCGCCCAATACTCCGGGCTTACGCGATTTGCAAAACGAAGCGTTTATCAAAGACCTTTTTGTCATGGCAAAATCGTTGACGAGCAAACCCGTTTTACTCAAAATCGCTCCGGATTTGACGGTAAAAGATGCGATCGATTTGTGTTCGTGCGCTCTCGAAAACGGTGCGGCTGGTATCGTCGCGACCAATACGACGATCGATTATAGCCTGCTGAAAAATGCCAAAGATTTCGGCGGCATCAGCGGTAAAGTCTTGAGCGAAAAAAGCTTTGCTTTGTTTGAAGCCCTTGCTAAAGAATTTTTCGGCAAAACGACGTTGATTTCCGTCGGCGGTATCGACTCGGCGGAAGAAGCGTATCGAAGGTTTAAAGCGGGTGCAAGCCTTGTTCAGACGTACACGTCGTTTATCTTTAAAGGACCGAGCGTCAATAAAGAGATCAATTTAGGCATCTTGTCCCGTATGGAACACGAAGGATTTAGCCGTATCGGCGAATTGATAGGATCGGATAGGAGATGATACCGTATGAAAGCGTTAGGATTATTTTTACTTTTTTTAGGAGCATTAATGGCTAATTCGTTGCCGCAACATTTCACAAAAACTTTGGACAACGGTCTTCAAATCGTCGTTATTCCCATGAACAATAAAAGCGACGTTATTACGACGGATATTTTTTACCGCGTCGGTAGCGGAAACGAAACACTGGGGAAAAGCGGTATCGCTCACATGTTGGAACATTTGAACTTTAAATCGACGAAAAATCTGAAAGCCGGCGAGTTTGACGAAGTCGTCAAAGGATTCGGCGGCGTTAACAACGCTTCCACGGGATTTGATTATACGCATTATTACATCAAAAGTTCATCGAAAAACCTCTCAAAATCGTTGGAATTGTTTGCGGAGTTGATGCAGAACCTACGCTTAAGCGACGAAGAGTTTCAACCTGAACGCAACGTCGTTTTGGAAGAGCGTTTGTGGCGAACCGACAACTCACCGATCGGGTATCTCTATTTTCGGCTTTTCAACAACGCATTTACGTATCATCCGTACCATTGGACGCCGATAGGATTTAAAGACGATATTAAAAACTGGACGATTGAAGACATTCGCAGTTTTCACTCTAAATATTATCAACCCGCAAACGCGATCGTGGTCGTCGCGGGCGATATTCATACCAACGATGTTTTTAGCGAAGTCGAGAAGCAATTCGGCGGCATTAAAAACGATAGCGATCTTCCCGCACCGCACCATCAAGTCGAGCCCGTACAAGACGGAGCCAAGCGTATTATGATCAAAAAAGAGAGTGAAGTCGAAATGGTGGCGATCGCGTATAAGATTCCGGACTTTAAACACGAAGACCAAGCGGCACTTTCGGCTTTAAGCGAGCTTTTGAGTAGCGGAAAGAGCAGCAAATTGCAACGGGTTTTGGTAGACGAAAAACAATGGGTCAACCAGATTTACGGCTATGCGATGGAAGCAAAAGATCCTTCCGTCTTTTTATTTTTAGCGGTATGCAATCCGGGCGTGAAAGCCGAAAGCGTCGAAGCGGAGATTTTAAAAATTATCGAAAGCTTGAAAAAAGGCGATATTAGCGATAAAGACGTTGAAAAGATCAAGATCAATACCAAAGCCGATTTTATTCATAATTTAGAAAGTTCAAGCGAATTGGCGACGCTTTTCGGCTCGTATTACGCTAAAGGGGATATTGCTCCGCTTTTATCTTACGAAGAGCGTATCAACCGACTGAAAAAAGAGGATATTATAGGCGTTGTCAAAAAATATTTGGTTCCGCAAACATCAACGACGGTTATATTACGAAAGGAGTATTAAAATGCAACATGTTTTACAAGGTGCCATGACCGCACTCATTACCCCGTTTAAAAACGGAAAACTCGATGAAGTTCATTATGCAAAATTAATAGAAAGACAAATCAAAAACGGTATCGACGTCGTCGTGCCTGTCGGAACGACGGGAGAGAGCGCAACGCTTGATCACGAAGAGCATCGCCGCTGTATCGAAATTGCCGTAGACGTTTGTTCCAAAAGCGACGTCAAAGTTTTGGCGGGAGCCGGAAGCAATGCTACGCACGAAGCGATCGGTTTGGCAAAATTTGCCCAAGCGCACGGCGCACACGGTATTTTATCCGTGACACCTTATTACAATAAACCGACCCAAGAGGGTCTTTTTCAACATTACAAAGCCATCGCCGGTTCGGTGGATATTCCGGTGCTTTTGTACAATGTTCCCGGTCGTACCGGATGTGATTTATTGCCCGATACGATTTTTAGACTTTTTGATGCATGTCCGAATATTTTCGGCGTAAAAGAAGCGACCGGTTCGATCGATCGTTGCGTCGATTTGCTTGCGCATCAGCCGAAACTTGCCGTTTTTAGCGGCGAAGACGCGATTAATTACCCGATACTTTCCAACGGCGGTTCGGGCGTTATTTCCGTAACGTCCAATATCTTGCCCGATCAAACGGCAAATTTGACGCATTTAGCGCTCAAAGGCGATTTTCACGGTGCTAAAGCGATTAACGATTCGCTTTACGAGATCAATAAAATTTTATTTTGCGAGAGCAACCCTATTCCGATTAAAGCGGCGATGTACATCGCAGGGCTTCTTGAAACCTTGGAATACCGTTTGCCTTTATGCGCTCCAAGCCACGACAATATGAAAAAAATAGAAAATACCCTTAAAAAATATACGATTAAAGGATTTTGATGCGAGGTAAAACACTGGTCATTAGCGGCGGTACGCGCGGTATCGGCAAAGCAATCGTTTATGAATTTGCACGCGAGGGCGTCAATATCGCGTTTACGTACAACTCAAATGAAGAACTAGCCAAAGAACAGGTCCACGATTTGGAAAAAACTTACGGCATTAAAGCCAGAGCGTTTGCTTTGAATATTTTAGAGCCGGAAACTTATAAAGACCTTTTCTTGGAGATCGATAAAGAGTTTGATCGCGTCGATTTTTTTATTTCCAATGCGATTATTTCCGGACGACCCGTCGTCGGCGGTTATACGAAATTTATGAAGCTCAAGCCTAAAGGCATCAATAATATCTTTACCGCAACCGTCAACGCGTTCGTCGTCGGTGCGCAAGAGGCCGCCAAACGTATGGAAAAAATTGGCGGCGGTAGCATCATCTCCCTCTCTTCGACGGGAAATCTCGTTTATATCGAAAACTACGCAGGTCACGGTACGGCGAAAGCGGCGGTCGAGACGATGGTACGTTATGCGGCGGCGGAGCTTGGAGCCTTAGGCATTCGCGTCAATGCGGTCAGCGGAGGGCCTATCGAAACCGATGCTTTGCGTGCGTTTACCAACTACGAAGAGGTACGCGACGTCACGGCAAAACTTTCGCCTTTAGGACGCATGGGGCAACCCGAAGATTTGGCGGGTGCTTGTTTATTCCTTTGCTCCGATAAAGCGTCGTGGGTAACGGGACATACGTTGATTATCGACGGCGGTACGACGTTTAAATGATGAACCTACCCAACTTTTTGGCAAGTACGCGCATCGCGCTTGCCCCTTTAATGTTCGTTTTGCTCGTCAATCGCGATTTAGCGTTATTCGAAGGCTTACATGTCAGTTGGCTGGACTATTTTGCGGCATTGATTTTCGTGATTGCGAGTGCGACCGATTTTTTCGACGGATACATTGCACGCAATTGGAATCAAAAAACGCAACTGGGAGCTATTTTAGATCCGCTTGCCGATAAAATGCTGACCTTAGCGGCATTCTTAGGTTTGATGATGATCGATCGTGCCAATGCGTGGGCGATTTACTTAATCTTAACGCGTGAATTTTTCATTACTGGTCTTCGCGTCGCGGCAATCGGCGAGGGAAAAAATATCGCCGCTTCGATGGCGGGTAAAGTCAAAACCGTTCTTCAAATGATCGCTATCGGCTTTTTAATGATGAATTGGCCTTTTGCCGAGCTTTTATTGTGGGCGGCCGTGGCGTTGACGCTCTATTCGGGATACGAGTATATCATCGGTTATACGAAAAAAGGAACGCATTAATGGGAATCTTCGCGTCCGTTCTCGTTCTTTCGTTTTTGATCTTTTTTCACGAACTCGGGCACTTTTTGGCGGCGCGTTTTTTTGGCGTACATGTTGAAGTTTTTAGCATCGGATTTGGTACAAAAGTCTTCAAAAAAGTATTCGGTAAAACCGAATATTGCATCAGTCTGATTCCGCTTGGCGGATACGTGCAGATGAAAGGTCAAGACGATCGCGATCCGACCAAAGTCAGTTTCGATCCCGACAGTTATACGATCCAAGCACCGTGGAAACGCATTATCATTCTTTTTGCCGGTCCTTTTGCCAACTTTCTATTGGCGTTTTTACTCTTTATCGCTATCGGCACGATGGGCATTACGAAGTTTTCGCCTATCGTCGGTCAGATCGCTGAAAACTCTCCCGCTTTGGTTTCGGGCATTATGACGAACGATCGTATCGTTTCGATTAACGATTCTATGATTCAGACGTGGGACGACGTGAGCCGTGCGATTCAAGCAAGCGAAGGCGCATTGCGCGTCAAAGTCGAGCGAGAAGGATTGGTGCACACACTGGTAATCGAGCCGAAAATCAGTGCGTATCAAAATATGTTTAAAGAGACCAAGTATAAAAAAATGATCGGTATCGCGCCTAGCACTCAAACGATGGACGTTCGTTACACAGGACGCGAACTTCTCACTTTTGCGTGGGATCAGACCGTACAATCGACAACCTTGATCGTCAAAGGATTGGAAAAATTTATTGTCGGAGAAGTTCCGATGAAAGAACTTGGTGGCGTAATCACCATAGTTAAAGTTACTTCCGAAGCAAGTGATGCGGGACTGGTGGTGCTTTTAGGCTTGACGGCATTGATTTCCGTCAATTTAGGCGTTCTAAACCTTTTACCTATTCCGGCACTGGACGGCGGACACATAATGTTCAATTTCTATGAGCTTGTAACGAAACGCGTACCGAGCGAACGCGTTTTGGCGACGATGACGACGGCAGGATGGATGGTGCTTTTAAGCTTGATGGCTTTGAGCCTTTTTAACGATATTTACAGGTTAACCAATGGAAACTAAAGATTTTGTAACGACCTTAGACGACATTTTGACGCGTGTGGAAAAAGCGCGCTTACAGATTAGCGAACATCACATCGTCAAAATCGTAGCGGCGAGCAAAAGTGCCGATACGGCGATGATCGAAGCGATGTATCATGCGGGACAGCGAAGTTTCGGTGAAAATAAAGTTCAAGATATGAGCGACAAAGTCCATGCCCTCTCCTCTCTTCCGTTGGAATGGCACTTTATCGGACGTTTACAAACCAATAAAATCAACCAACTTATCGACCTTGATCCTTTTTTAATGCACTCTTTAAGCTCGATCGAACTTGCGCAAGAGCTAGACAAACGCTTACATGTCAAAGGTAAAACGATGAATGTTTTACTTCAAATCAATAGTGCATACGAAGCGCAAAAAGCAGGCGTGATGCCCGAAGCCGCGCTTGAAGCGTACGAGCAAATCAGCCTTACATGTAAGCATCTTCAGCTCAAAGGTGTTATGAGTATCGGCGCGCACACCGAAGAGCGAAACATCGTTCAAAAGAGTTTTGAGACGACCTATAAACTATTTGAGTCTCTCCAAAAACATGGAGCAAAGTACTGTTCGATGGGTATGAGCGGTGATTTTGAATTGGCGATTGCCTGCGGTGCTAATATGATTCGTTTGGGCAGTATTTTATTTAAATAAGATTCTTCCCTATAGGGGTAATGTTTACGTTAAAAAAAACGTTACCTTTTTAATTGCCGGTGCCTATTTTTCTTCTTTTTTCTAAACGCATCATACCGATTTACGTTATAATAAACGCAACCTTACCATTCGGCGGTTTGAAATGCGTTTTTTAGTATTTTCTCTACTGCTTTTTTCTTTATACGTTCATGCAAGCGAAGTCGCGTTAAGCCAAGAAGAACAACGTTATATTGAGGCTCATCCGATCATTCGCGTTCACAATGAAATGGATTGGGCGCCTTTTAATTTTTACGAAGACGGACGTGCTCAAGGTCTTTCGATTGACGTGATGCATCTCATTGCCCAAAAAGTCGGCTTGAAAGTGGCGTATATTACGGGATATTCATGGAATGAATTTTTAACCATGATGCAAGAAAACCGTCTTGACGTCATGCTGAACATCGTTAAAAACGACGATCGCGAAAAATACCTTCTGTTTACGACACCCTACCAATCGGTCGCCCATTGCGTCGTCGTGCGTAACGACGCTCCTTTGAAAATCGAAACGATTCACGATATTCTCGATAAAAATATCGCTATGGAAGAAGGGTTTTTTAACCATCATTATTTAAAAGAACATTATCCAAACACGCGTTTAACGCTCAAAAAAGATACTTTATCGACGTTGCAAAGTATTGCTTATAACGAAACCGATTTAACCGTGGGTTTGGTTCCGGTGGAAACGTATATGATTAAGCGTTACGGACTGAGTAACCTAAAAGTGATCGGCATTTCCGACGAAGAGCTTTTTGCGCCCAAAGATTTGCGCATCGCGACGTCTGTCCAAACCCTATTTTGATCGGTATTCTTCAAAAAGGTTTGGATGCGATCGATCAGGAAGAACACAACCGTATTGTCAATCTTTGGGTCAATACGAACGTTGAAAAAATTATGAATTGGAATTTGCTGTTTAAAATTCTGTTTTTCTTTTTCTTGATTTTAGCGGGAACGCTTTTTTTGACATGGCGTGTCAAGCGGATTCAAAAAGAGCTCGCCGATTCTAATTTTTTAATGCACAATCTCTTAAACGCCATCCCCAATCCTCTTTTTTACAAAGACGCAAACGGTGCTTTTTTAGGATTTAACCAATCGTACGAAGAAGCTTTCGGTATCGATTCTACACGTTTTATCGGAAAAACCGTTTTAGACTTGGACTACTTACCGCCGGAAGATCGCCTAAAATACCATCAAGAGGACATGCGCGTCATTCAACACACGCTTTCGTTAAAGCGTGAACAAGAGATGGTTTTTCACGACGGAGCCGTGCACCATACGCTCTATTCGGTAAACGGTTTTAAAACGTTAAAGGGAAAACCGGGCGGATTAATCGGCATTTTTGCCGATATTTCGCATCAAAAAAAGATTCAGCACGAACTTGAAATTTCCCGTCACGAAGTCGAAGAGAGTCATAAAGCGATGAAAGATTCGATTGAATATGCCTCCTTGATCCAACACTCTTTACTACCGAATCATACGCTTTTACACCGTTTTTTTTCCGATTATTGCGTGCTTTGGCAACCTAAAGACATCGTCGGCGGCGATATTTATTTTATGGAAGAGTTTGACGACGGTAACACTTTACTCGTGATGATGATGGATTGTACCGGACACGGCGTTGCGGGAGCTTTTGTGACCATGCTCGTCAAAGCCGTCGAACGACAGATTATCGCTACGATCCGTCATCAACACGAACGCATCAGTCCGGCCAAAATCCTCGGTATTTTCAATCAAAGTATCAAGCATCTTTTAAATCAACACGATGCGACGGCCATCAATAATGCGGGGTTTGACGGTGCCGTTCTTCTTTACGACAAAATCAATGCAAGCATCACGTTTGCGGGCGCATGTTTACCGCTTTTTTACCTTCAAGCCGACGGTACGCTGAGCATCCTCCAAGGCGATAAACACTCCGTAGGGTACAAACAGTCACAGACCGAATACGTTTTTCGCGAACACGTATTATCCGTCGAACAAGGCATGCGTTTTTATATCACAAGTGACGGCTTTTGGGATCAAAACGGCGGTGAAAAAGGCTTTCCTTTCGGCAAAAGTAGATTTACGGACCTACTCAAAAAGCACTATCAAGAGCCGTTTGCCGATCAAGAAGAAATTTTTATTAAGACCTTGCATGCGTATCAGGGAAGTGAAATACGAAGCGACGATATTATGCTTATCGGCTTAAAAATCTAATCCATCAACAGAGGAAAAACGGCAACGTTTTAAACCCGATCTTCATCAAAAGCAAAAAGGAGCGTTTGCGATGATAGACATCAACACCGTTAAAAAATTAATCGAAAAAGACGGTATCGTCTTTTTAGCGTACGGCGGTTTTTTATCGCAAACGCTGATTGCCGGCATGACGGAAGCTTTGGAAAAAGAGGCAAAAGAGAGTGATTTGGGGATGAACGAGTCGACAAATATTTTTACGATTTTTATCGAATTGGCGCAAAATATGATGAACTACTCCAAATCCAAAAACGAACAAGCCTCCGCCAATAAGTCCGAGGGCTTGATTCTTGTAGGCAAACGCCCCAAACAAAAGCACTATTACGTCTTAAGTCAAAATATCATCACGCTTGAAGATAAAGAGAGGATATTGCCCAAGCTTTCCGAACTCGTTTTGATGAATAAAGAGACGATTAAACAGCGTTACAGAGAGCTTCGAAAAAGCGGTAGCGAAGCGCATCATAAAGGCGGAGGTATCGGGTTTTACGAAATTGCCAAACGAAGCGATAAACTCTCCTACGAGTTTGAACAAATTAGTGAAAAGAGGTATTATTTTCGCATGAAAGCTATTATTAAAACACAAGGGAAGGCATTGATATGAATAATTTAAAAGTTGAAGCCACGCAATATACTCCTGAAATTTCATTGGAGACTTATGGGGAAATTAACATTAAAGGCAAATCTTACCCTGAAAATACGTTTGAGTTTTACATGCCGATTTTGCATTGGCTCCGAACGTATTTTACCGAGCCAAATGCTCCTCATTCATTGACTGTTAATGTCGAAATTACCTATTTTAATTCCAGTAGCTCCAAACTCTTTTTCGATTTTTTCGATATTTTAGATGCCAATAAAGAAAATTTCAATATCACCGTCAATTGGATTTTTGATCGCGAAAATGATAGTGCCAAAGAGGCGGGCGAAGATTTTATCGAAGATTTTACCGATCTTACGATTCATCTGATTGCAAAATAGAGGCATAGCATGGAACAACATGAAGTGATTAAAAACCCTTTGATCGTCGAATTGGAACTCTTACGCGTCAATTTCGATAAAACAACGGAAAAACTGATTAAAGATATTCAACGTCATGAAAAAATTATGACCAAAGCCGATAAGCGTCAAAAGCAAGAGTACGACGAACTTCAGCGTAAATTTGCCGAAGTGGAAGCTTTGTAGCAAGAGATTGAAGAGACGCAAAAAGAGGTTATTTTTACGATGGGTTCGATCGGTGAAAGTCGTAGCAAAGAGACGGGAAACCATGTGCGTCGCGTTGCCGAATACTCAAAGCTAATTGCCTTGCATTACGGGCTTTGCGAACACGATGCCGAGATGCTCAAACAAGCAAGTCCGATGCACGATATAGGCAAAGTCGCCATTCCGGACGCCATCTTAAATAAGCCGGGCAAACTCACGCCCGAAGAGTTTGAAATCATGAAAAAACATACGGAGCTTGGCTATGACATGTTAAAACATTCGCATCGCCCCCTCCTCCAAACGGCGGCAATCGTCGCCTACGAACACCATGAAAAATTTAACGGACAAGGGTATCCGCGCGGACTTAAAGGAGCCAATATTCATATTTACAGCCGTATTACCGCATTTGCCGATGTATTTGACGCTTTGGGAAACCAACGATGCTACAAACCGGCGTGGAAAGACGAAGCTATCTTTAACTTTTTTCATCAAGAACGAGGGGAACACTTCGATCCCAAAATCGTTGATATTTTTTTCAACCACTTGAGCGAATTTTTACACATCCGAGAGACGTTTAAAGACCCTATCGAATCGCTATAACGTTGCTTAAAGTTCGCGCGGCGTTAGAAGTTTCTTATAATAGGTTTTGGTTAAATGCAAGGCGGCGATCGGGTTGTGACCGAGGACTCTGTCTTTGACGACCAGATACGTGATCGGAGCTTTGGCGTATTTGATAAAAAGAGAGTCGTGTCCGACACACAATCCCATAATGACGTTTAAATCGGTTTTCGCTTTATTGACGTATTTGGCTTGTAAGACGGGATTGCACATCGGCTCAAACGTATTCGGGCGTATTTTTTGCGCTTCTTGGAGTCCGATTTCGATCTTATCGCGAGAGCCGACTTTGCAGATCGCCATAAAAACGTCAAATCCGTTGATTTTTAAGATTTCGGCGAAGATTTGAGATTCATTGACCAAGCCTACACACGAAGCGATGCCTATTTTGCGTGCTCCGATACGTCTAGCAAATGCCAGTATCTCTTCCACGCGCGTCAGCGTTCCGTAGTATTTTCCTTCGATTTCCGCCGCGGCTAAAGCGATGGTGCGATCCATTCCCTCTTCTTGGTAGCATGCCAAGGAGGCGTCTAACATCGACGTTTCAACATTGCTCGTTAGGCAAAATTTGGGGTAACGACTCTCGTGTTTATGGCAATTAAGCGTTGCACATTCGGCGCAACTTAGCTCTTTTTCTTCCGTATGCATGGTGATTATCCTTTTGACATGTAAAGGTATGTGCCGTAAAGGCTTAGGTAGACGCCGAGCAACTCTTTTAATCCTTGATGTACGTGTACTCGCTCTTCTTTGTGAAAAATGCTCTCTAAAAGTTTGACATGTAAGGTTTCGCCGAAAAGGACTAACCGCTCCGGCGTAAACGAGGGAGACGCTTCTTTTCCTAAGGCAAAAAAGAGCGCTAAAGCACGATTGAGCGCCGTAACATAGGCAAGAAGATTCTCGTAAATGCTTTTCTCGACCGGTTCTAGTTGGGAAAGAAAGCATTCTAAAGAGAGCGCTAAAAAACTTTTCTTTTTCGGAAAATTGGCATGCAAAAGCGTCGTGAAAAGGTTTTGTTTCGCTTCACGTAACGCGGTAGGAATCGTAGCGTCCAACGCATCATCAAAGGCTTTAACGCTCGCTTCGAATCCCAAAGCATCGTGGAGCCCTTGATGCGACATTAACGTACGGATTTGCGTTTGCGTAAATTTCGTAGGAGTGTACAGTTCCAGCGAAGAGAGGGTTTGAAGTAAAAGAGCGTACAACGCTTTTTCGTCTTCGTTCGGACTTTTTGCCAAATATTCGAGTAAGTAAAGGATCTCTTTTTTCATGCTTCCATTCTGCCAAAGCCCGGCTGAAAAAGTGCTATAATGCCAACGCTTTTTAAGGAGGTTTTATGATTCATCTTTCGGCTTTTTTTGCGATTTACGTCAAATTTTTCTTTATTATGACGCCGTTTTTCGTAACGACGATCTTTTTATCGATGACCAAAGGCGTCGACGAAAGCGATAAAAGACGTCTTGCGATTAAAGTAACGTTTGCGATTGCTACGAGTTGTTTGATTATTCTTTTTTTCGGTAAATACATTTTTGAACTTTTCGGTATTACCCTTGATGCTTTTCGTATCGGTGCTGGGGCACTTTTATTTTTAACGGCGGTCGATCTCGTGCAAAAAGACATTAACGCCGAACCGACATGTAAAGCCGATATTTTAAAGCATGCGGTCGTCCCTTTGGCGATTCCCGTTACCGTAGGTCCCGGAACGGTGGGTGCGTTGATGGTTATGGGTGCGGATATCGAGAGCTTTGACGACATGTTACTCGGCTCAAGCGCGCTTTTGTGTGCCATCGGCAGTATCGGCGTTTTGCTCTATCTCTCTGGGCATATTGAACGTTTGATCGGTCGTGCCGGATTGATCGTCTTTAGCAAAGTTACCGGACTCGTTCTCGCCGCTCTTTCGGCACAACTGATTTTCACGGGCATCAAAAACTTTTTGCGTTAAAAAAGGTGCCCGATCTTTCGAAAGCCGATCACGTATAAAATACTTCCGACGCTAAAAACGCCCAAAAAGTAAGGGTACAATTCCAAAACGGGCGTTCCTCGAAAGAAAATACTCTCTGTTCCCTCGATGAAATAGCGAAGCGGAGACAATAAAGAGAGCGTTTGCAACCACGGATGCATCGCATAAATAGGCGTCCACGCTCCGCTTAAAAAGATAAGCGGAAGCATAATGACGACGGAGAGTTGTGCGACTTGCATCACGTCTTTGGCGACCGCCGCGACAAAAAGCCCGATGCCCGCTCCCGTAAACGCATAGAAAAACGCTAACACTAAAAAAGCGATAAAAGAGCCGTGAATGGGCGTGTCAAAGGCTCCGAAAATGACAAATCCGACCGAAATCACGATGCCGATCATCACGATAATGACTTGGGAAAACGATTTGGCGAGAATAATGCTTTTTGCGTCGACGGGCATTAAGAGCATAATATCCCACGTACCGTCTTCTTTCTCTTTCACAAAGACGACCGCCGTTAAGATGACCGAGAGCATTGTCGTAATCGACAAAAGCTCCGTTAATGCCATAAACGTTGCGTTATCGGCGTTTTCGTTGAAAAGTTTGTGCGTGACGAGCTCGACGCTAAAAGCGGTATCGGAAAAATTAAGCACGATGTTGCTCAAGTAACTCAGCGTCGTATACGCTTGAGACGCGGCGGTTGCGTCTAAAAGAACATTGAGCGTCGCGTGTTTGTTTTTACGAAACGTCCGCTCAAAATCTTCGTCGAAAATCAATCCTAAAATGATCTCTTTATCAAATACGGCTTGTGAAAGTGCTGATTGGGAACTAAACGCCACGGGAGGCAAAAATTCGGGTTCGTGGAAATAGTGTAAGAGCTTTTGGCTCAATCCGCCGCCGCTTTCGTCGACATAGCCGATCGCCACGTTGCGAGGTTTCAGTTCTATGCCGCTTCCTGCGATGTACACTTCCATCGTAAAAGCGTACAAAACGACGAGTACCAGCTGCCACGAACGAATGAAACGCACGAGTTCGCGTGCGACGACCGTCCAAAAGACCCTCATCGAAGCTCCTTTTTCAGTATCAAGCTTCCTAGCCCCATTAAGAAAAGCCCGTAAAAGGCCAAAATAAAGAGGTAAAGTTGCGTTTTTGCCGAAGCCAAGCCTTCGCCGACCAAAAAGACGTCGTATAAAATGTGGTTGTAATACATTACGGGAAAAATATGTGCTTCATAGTGCGAAAAACCGACCATCGAAGAGATCGGCATCAAAATACCCGAATATAAAAATCCCGGAATAATCGTCACGATCACCGTCAAAACAACCGCAACGATTTGCGTTCGCGTCACGATAGAGATGAGCATACCGATGGAAAGACTAATGACCAAATAAAGCTCCGAAGCGACCCAATAAAGCCAAAAACTCCCTCGAAACGGTACGTCGAACCAATACGTCGCCCATAAAAAGAGAATAAAGATATTGATCGAGTGGAGGAAAAAAACGGGAATTAGCTTGGCGGCGATAAACTCCGCTTTGGAGAGCGCGGAAGCGTAAAAGTTAAAGATCGTGCCTTTTTCTTTCTCTTTGACGATGAGTAATGCCGCTAAAATCGCCGGAGCGATCAATAAAACCAAACCGATCAATCCCGGGACGATCGCATCTTCGTCACGCATCGCTTGATTAAAAAGCGTTCGTTGGTTGATGGCTATCGTATGCGCATCGCGATCGAGCATACGCTCTTGAATGGCAGACGCCGCATTGAGAACGACGCCTTTGACGTAACTTTCGATCGTCGAACCTCGCATCGGAAATGCCGTGTCGACGAAGACGCCGATTTGGATTTTTTGCCCGTGAAGCAGACGTTTTTCGAACGATTCGGGGATGATAATAACCACGTCGCTTTGCGCACGGTGGATGGCATCAAGTGCTTCGCTTTCTAAACGAAGCTCTTTTTGAACCGTAAAATATTTTGAGTGTGCAAATTTTTCGATCAATAAGCGTGAATAATGGCTTTGATCGTAATCAATAATCAAGGTACGCGCCCCCGTCACTTCCATGCGAATTCCGTAACCGAAAAGCACCAGTACCATCGTGGGCATCAAATAGACCATAATAATCAATCGGCTTCGTACGATTTCGCTCAGTTCTTTGAGAACATAAGCCTTAACGACGGAGAGTTTCATCGAAAATACTCCAAAAATATCTCTTCAAAAGTATGCGCTTGAGGATGCTTGGCGTAAAAGCCTTCTATCGTATCGTCGGCGATTTTCGCTCCTTGGCGCATTAAAACGACGCGGTCGCAAAATTCCGCTTCGCTCATATAGTGCGTCGTAATCAAAATAGCGATTTTCCATTTTTCTTTCAAACACTTCAAAAGTTCCCAAAACTGCGCCCTAGCAATGGCATCGACACCCGAAGTCGGTTCGTCCAAAAACAAGATCACCGGTTCGTGTAAGAGTGCCGAAGCTAAGGAAAAACGCTGATTGATTCCCAAAGGAAGCTCCGGAGGCAAGGCGTTGAGATAGTTTTCAAAACCGAGCTCTTGCGCATAACGTTTGATGCGCTCTTTGGCCGTTTCACTCGGCAAACCGCGCATCGAAGCAAAATAGAGCAAATTTTCCTGTACGCTCATATCGTTATACAAGGCAAAATGTTGACTTACGTAGCCGATGGAAGCTTTAAGTGCTTGTCGATCTTGGGGTGTTTGAATCGTTTTGCCTAAAAGTCGCAATTCGCCTCCGTCAATCGGATAGAGTCCCAAAAGCATCTTAATAAACGTCGTTTTTCCGGCTCCGTTGGCTCCGAGTAGTCCTAAAATCTCGCCTTTTTTTAGGGTAATATCGACGTTATCGTTTGCGACGAAAGTTCCGAAACGTTTGGTTAAGCCTTTGGCGTCCATTAAAACGTCGCCGTCAAAATCGCTCTTTTCTTTGTCGCTTAAAACGATCGGCGGCATCGTCTTGTCGTTTTTTAAGGCGTTAACGAAAAAAAGTGCCTCAAGCGTAGGCGTTTGCGTCGACTTGGATGCAAGCGGGCTTAGCGTGTAAAGGGTTTGTAAGGTTTTGATGCACGGTTCAACACAGGGGGTATCGGGGGCGTAACATAAAGACTCAACTGTTTGTAAAAGGGCTTCGGAAGTACCTTGCGCAATGATTTTTTGTTCGTCGAAAAGTAAGATTTTATCCATCTTCGCCGCTTCTTGCATGTACGCGGTACTGATCAAGCAAATCGTGCCTTCACTTCGGCGTATCTCCTCAAGGATTTCCCATAATTCGATCCGGCTCAAAGGATCAACACCCGTTGTCGGCTCGTCCAAGAGTAACAGTTTCGGGCGATGCAGAAGCGTGCAGATTAAAGAGAGTTTTTGCATCATTCCGCCGCTGAGTTTCCCCGCTTGGCGATCTTGAAATTTTTCCAAACCCGCCATTTGAAGCAAGCGTGTTTTATAGGTCTCAAAAGCCTCGTTTTGAACGAGATCGTGAATATCGGCAAAAAAACGTAGGTGCTCGCTCACGGTTAACATGTCGTATAAGACAAGTCCGATACCTTGGGGCATCAAGCCGATACGCGCTTTAAGCGGTTCGGCCTCTTTGCACGAACGGTAGGTATGATTGTCGAAAACGATTTCTCCCTTGCATGCAATGACGCCGGCGATTGCGTGAATTAAGGAGCTTTTTCCCGCGCCGTCCGCACCGATAAAACCGACAATTTCCCCCTCGTTCGCTTCAAAATTCGCATGCGCAATGCCCAAACGATTTTTATGAAAAACGCTTACGTCACGAACAACAAGTCGCATAAGGGCTCTTTATTCGGGAACGTTTTTGAGGTGAACCGGAAGCCCTTGCGCGTCCATGGAAACGACGCCGACCGCGGGCAATCCCATTTTAAGCGTCGGCTGAGGCTCTTTGGGCTTGACATGTAAAGCAAAAACGCGTTGAATTCGATCGCTCGGTACGCTGACTTCTTTGGGCGTAAACTCCGCGCGTTGCTCGATGCGAACGACGTTTGAGGCTATCGGCTTATCCGGAGTCGCATCCAAAAAAATGACCGCTTCATCTCCTACATGTAGCTTTCCGTTTTCTTTGGTATCGACAAAAATCTTCAAGTACAACGAGCGAGGATCCAACAAGGTCGCCACCACGCTTCCCGCACCCACGACTTCGCCGACGTTGGCGATTTTTTCAACCACGACGCCGTCAATAGAGGAGCGTAACGTCATTTCGTTCAAGACGGCGTCGATTTGGCGTTTGGAAGCCCTTAGCGCATCGATGCTTTGGCGCATCGCCTGAAGCGTTTGTTGTTGGGCGTTCGCTTTCGTATGCTCGCTTGTCGCGACTTGAATCGCCAAAGACGTTTGCGCACGTTTTTGGTACAACGCGTCTAAGGTATTGTGAGCCGTTTTGTATTTTAAATCGGCGGTTTCGATTTGACGCTTTTCGATGAGGTTTTGCGCATAAAGGTTTTGAACGCGTTCCAAATCGCGTTTGTCTTGTTCAAGCGAGCGTATTTGCGATGCAATGCTTTTTTCAAGCTCTTCGTGCTGGTGTTTGCGAATTTGAATCGTATCGTTTGCCTGACGCAACGTTTCGCTTATCGTCGTTTCCGCAACTTTCAGTTCCGTCTCTTTGGCATTGATTTGTGCTTCGATTTGATTTTTTTGCGCTTCGTACTCATCGCTTTTCAAAACGGCGATAACGTCGCCTCGATGCACGGCTTGCCCCTCTTCAATGTCGATACGTTCGATTCTTCCGGCATACTTGGCATTAAGATTGATTAAATCGCCGTCCATACGCCCCGATCCGAAGACGAGGTTGGGGGCGAGTGTTTGCGTGCGAAGTTTCATGAAAATGAATCCCGAAGCCCCGAGGAGCAAAAGAACGATCAAAACGCCTAAACGATACTGTTTGATTTTTTCCAACATAAGCACTCCTTCTTTCGACACACGTTTAATTATATAACGAAAAGGGTAAAACTTTGCCTAATTAAGAGCAAATTAATCCAAACAGGACTACCATTTTATCGATAGTCCCTCGTTTAAAGGAGTAATAATGCGATGGTTGTTTCTCTCGACAATGCTACCGGCATGGCTCTTTGCACAGACGTACGGCGAATTGCTGAGCCTTTTGGAGTCTAGCTTCCGCTACCAAAGCGCACAAGCACTTGAAAATGCTTCCGAAGCCTTGTATCAAGCCGCCAAAGGAAAAAATTTACCCTCGCTCGATGCGACCTTAAGTGCGATCGAATGGAACGATACGCCGACGATGACGCTCAATATGCCGCCTCTGTTTTCGGGTATTACTACCGCACCTGTGGGTACACGCAGGCATCTTGAGGGCGCACTGGTGTTAACGTACCCTCTTTTTAGCGGATTTGCGATCTCCGCAACGATCGACAAAGCCAAATTGGAAAGTGAGCAAGCCTCTTTAAAACGTTTCAATCTTAAACGCAACCTTGCCTTACAAACCACGGCTCTTTACAGTGCCGTTATTGCCGAAACCAAAGCGATCGTAGCGTTGAAAAGTTCCGAAAACGCCATCGAAAAAGCCTATTTAAAAGCCAAAGGTTACTACGAAAACGGACTTTTAGCCCAAAGCGAACTTTTTGCGATAGAGGCGAAAAAATACGATATTCACGCGCAACTTATTGATCGCCAAAACCTACGCGAACAGTACCTCAATCAACTAGGAACACTGTTAAATACGAAAATCGTCACGTTACACGACGAAACGTCGCTTGAGATGCACGCTCCGAGCGAAAATGAAGCATTAACGTTTGCGCTGGAAGAGCGCGAAGATATGAAAGCGATGCAAAAATCCGTCGACGTCGCGCATAAAAGCATCGAGCTTGCCCAAAGCAAATACTATCCAAACGTCGCTCTTGTCGGTGCGATTAAACATCAAGGCGATTCGTTGGCATTAAACGGCGACGGGTATACGAATGCCGATAAAAGTTATGCGGGAATGAGTATTTCGTGGAATCTTTTTAACGGTATGAGCGACCGCCAAACGCTTGAAGCGGCACGTGCGACGCAAATGTCCGCTTCTTTTGAGCTCGCAGCGTATCAAAGCGAGATTCAAACAGAAATTCAAAACGGTTTTTTGGAGTTTCATACGCTTGAAGCCAAACTGCAAAGTGCCAAAGAAGAGCTTCGTGCAAGCGATACCTACACCGCTCTTTCGCAAGGACGTTTCGACAACCAACTCATTAGCGCGGACGAACTCTCCCGTGCGATCGCCTCCCGTGCCGCCGTCGAAGCCAAAGTCGCTTCGTTGGAGAGTCAGCTTTTTAACCAAAAGGCTCGCTTATGGCTTTTGTGCGGTTGGAGTGTTTTTGAAACAAAAGTGCTTCCGCATTTATAACCAACACGACATACCGCAACGCATGTTTGGTGCAAAGCATCTTTTAGATGAAAAAGAGTAAGATGCACGAAACATTTTAAGAAAAAGATCATGGAAGCGGAACTACTCGATTTAATGCGCCAATACGGCTATATCATTCTCTTTTTTTGGAGTATATTGGAAGGCGAAAGCGGTCTGGTGATGGCGGGACTTTTTGTGCATACCGGCGATATGGCGTTGGTTTGGGCGATTACAACGGCGGGATTGGGTGCGTTTGTCGGCGATCAAATCTACTTTTATTTAGGGCGATTTAAAAAAGAGTACGTCATTCGCAAATTTGGTTCTCAAAAGCGCAAATTTGCCCTTGCGAAGCTTTTACTACGCGAATACGGCGGATTTATCATCTTTATTCAACGCTATCTCTACGGTCTTCGTACGATTTTACCGCTTTGTATCGGGCTAATGGGGTATTCGCCGCGGTATTTTGCGATTTTAAATGGAATCTCCGCATGTTGCTGGAGCGCGATTATTATTGTGCCCGTCTGGTACTTCGGCGATACGATTTTATCGCTTATCGCTTACGCTAAAACACATTGGTACTTTTTCGTTCCCGTTGTCATCCTCGGTATCGGATTTTTCATAGGTTTTATTCGTCGACGCTCCGCCCGAAGCAAAGTCCTTAAATCTCGATCCCGAAGTAATGTTTGACGACGTAGCCGATACCAAAAGAGATTAAGGCGACGCCGAACGTAATGTACGACATTTCGCGTACGCGTTTCCAAAATGCCAACTCTTTGGCGACGCTAATGTAAAAGTTATATGCAAAAATTGCCGCAAGTGCCGCACAAAACATCCAAAATATCGACATGTAAATTGCATCGAACAGAAAAAACGGCAACACGAGCAACGCCGTCGTGATAATATACGAAATGCCCGTATACAGCGAATACGTCATCGCGCTAATGTCTCCGTTTGGTGTCTCTTTCGACTCCAAGTATGCCGATCCCGCCATCGAGAGTGAAGCGGCAATACCCATGATAAGGCCGGTCACGCCTACGACGCTACTTTTTTCAAAGGCAAGGGCAAGACCGCTTAGCGTACCCGTGAGTTCAACGAGGGCATCGTTCATTCCCAAAACAATCGCACCGGCATAGAGCAGTTTTTTGTCGTGAAGCATATCGATCAATTCGATTTCATGATGCATCTCTTGTTCGTAAATATCGTTAGCCTTAGGATCGATTTCGATGAGCTCTTTGTAAAACTGCTTAGCACCCTCTTCGCGGTTTTCCAGAAATTTAAGCGTAAACGAAACACCGAGAATTTTGGAAAGTAAAAGGTAAAAAAGCACGACAAACGAGCGCGGTCGTAACTCTTTTTGCGTAAAAGAGCGAAGATAGGCATAATGCCCCTGCTCTTCTTTGGCGATTTTGCGAAAAATCTCTCGGTTGGCTTCGTGTTTTTCCGATCGTGCGAGCATACTGTAGATCGTATAATCGTCTATTTCGTTTTGTTGTTGTCTGAGTGCTTTTTGAGTATCGACGCTTTGTTTCATGATCTTTCTCCTGATGCGACATTATACTCAAGTCCGAATAAGAGAATGCGTATGATTTTTTTTGACATGTAAGGAAAAGGTTGTGCTATAATGTTACCTCTAAAACGCGGGTGTAACTCATCGGTAGAGTGTTAGCTTCCCAAGCTGAAAGCGGTGGGTTCGATTCCCATCACCCGCTCCACGACGTCTCAAAACCTTCCAAAGGTATTTTCGTGAAAGAAAAACTTCAAAAGATTGCCCGCCATCCCGTAACCAAAAAAGTCCTATCGGATATGAAACCCGAAAAATCTTTTTGGGGAATATTCGGTGTTTTTCTCTTTTTTATCGCCCCCGAAATCATCGCCTATTTTTGGGCAACGGATATTGTTCATTTTGCTCAAAACGGTTTAATGACGCATCCTTCCTTTATAGAGCGTTACACGGACGAACTGTTGATTAAGCTTTTCGAAGACGGTGTCAGTTATCTCAATCTTTGCGTCGGTATCGCTTTGTTTGTTTGGTTGTTTTTGTAAGCGCAGACTTTAACATGTAAGCATGAAAACGCCTACAAAAAGCAGAAAGCTCTTTAGAAAATTTTCTAAAGAGCTTAAGAGTTTAAAGGTTTTTTAATGCCTCGTCGGCGTATTTGATACCGAGTTCATACGCTTTTTTGTTTTCGGGATGAACTTTTTCGGGTACTTTAGAAAGCATGACTTCTCGGACGAGATCGTGAGGAAGCACCTTCGTCATTTCAACGGTAATCGCTAAAGCAACGACGGACTGCGTAATGACGTTTCCGACCTCTTCTTTGGCTATCGTAATCAACGGTATTTCGATGATTTTCCATTTTTGACGATCTTCTTCGCTCGTTTTAACGAGGTTGGGTTCGACGACAATGAGCCCGCCCTCTTTAACGCCGTTTTTAAATTGATTGAAACTAACTTGCGCCGTAGCGATCATGAATTCGATTTCGCCTTCGTTGGCATACGGAAATAAGATTTCACTCTCGTCCAACAAAATATCGACCTTCGTAGGTCCTCCGCGTACTTGAGAGGTATACGTCGATGCTTTAACGCCGTATCCGCCCTCTTTGATCTTCGCGACCGCCAAAATCTCTCCCGCTAAAATAACGCCTTGACCGCCGACGCCCACAAAACGTAATTGTCTTCTCATTCAAGGCTCCTTATAGCGCTACGGTTGTTTTATTTTGAGCGGCGTAAATGACTTTATCGTACGCTTCGCAATATTCGAGTTTGCCCTCTTCTTGCTTTAAAATGCCCGTCGGAAATTTACCCGCACGCTCTTCTTCGCTGAGAAGATCAAACTTGTTTTTTCCGACGATGCGGCTTTCGATCCATGCAAGATTTAAGACGGCCTCGCCCATTTTGTTTTTTCGCCCCAAGTTAATATGGCAATTGGAAAAGACGTCGAAGAACGAATACCCTTTGTGCGAAAAGCCGGCGACGAACATTTTTTCCAATTTTTGAGGATCGAGTACGGATTCTCGGGCAACAAAGGTCGCTCCGGCGGCATCTGCTAGCTTTGCCGCATCAAAACTCGGATCGACGTTACCGTAGTTTGCCGTCGACGTCCACATACCCTGCGGTGTCGTCGGGCTTGTTTGCGAGTTGGTTAAACCGTAAATAAAGTTATTGATCAAAATATGGTTCAAATCGATATTTCTTCGGCAGCCGTGAATCGTATGGTTACCGCCGATGGCCAAACCGTCGCCGTCGCCCGTAACGACGATAACGTGTTTTTCGGGATTGGCAAGTTTAATGCCTGTTGCGTACGCGATAGCACGACCGTGCGTCGTATGCACGGTATTGCAGTCGACATACGAACTAAAACGCCCGCTACAGCCGATTCCGGAGACGACGCACACATCGTCCATATTCCAACCCATTTTATCGATAGCGCGAATGACGGATTTTAAAATAACGCCGTCGCCGCAACCCCAACACCAAAGTGTGGGCATTTTATCTACCCGTAAATATTTATCGTAATTAAACGCCATTAGAACATCTCCTTCACTTTTGCAACCATCTCCAAAGGAGCGATCGGACGACCGTTTGCTTTGTGCAGAGTCGCAAAGTCGTTTCGCTTCATAACGCGCTCGATTTCTTCGAGGTATTGTCCCATATTAAGCTCGGTTACCATGATTTTTGAAAAACGCTTACCGATTTCTTGCAATTTCGCTACCGGACTCGGCCAGAGCGTAATCGGTCTAAAAAGTCCCGCTTTGATGCCATCGTTTCGAAGTTTCATCACCGCTTCTTTTGCACCGCGGCTGATACTACCGTAAGCGATAATACAGACTTCGGCGTCTTCGAGCATAAACTCTTCGTATCGTACCAGATCGTCGGCTTTGGTTTTGATTTTATTGGTTAAACGTTCGATATTGTATTCGCACATTTCGCCGTCTTCGGTCGGGAATCCTTTGTCTCCGTGGTGCAATCCCGTAACGTGGTAACGGTAACCTTTAAAAAAAGGATTGAGTACGGCAGGTGCGGCGGGTGCGGCGGCATACGGTTTATATTCCGCAGGATCGCCCGTAAATTCGGCGCGTTTGATCACGCTTTTTTCGACGTCCGCCAAATCGGGGAGGATCGCTTTACCGTGCATATGACCTAAGGTTTCGTCCAAAAGAACAAAGACGGGCGTCATATACTTTTCGGCGATGTTAAACGCGCGTATCGTTTCGGTATAGGCCTCTTCCAAACTTCCCGGACATAAAGCAATCGATGCGTAATCGCCGTGTGTAGGATACTTTGCTTGCCCGATGTCGGCTTGCGAAACGCGTGTCGGAAGACCCGTTGAAGGACCGCCGCGCATAACGTTGACGATGACCAAAGGGATCTCCGCGATAAAACTATAACCGATTTGCTCCGCTTTGAGGGAGATTCCAGGTCCTGAAGACGCCGTCATCGCTTTCGTTCCGCTCATGGAAGCGCCTAACGCGACGCAAATACCGCCGATTTCATCTTCCATTTGGATAAATTTACCCCCGACTCTGGGTAAAAGTTTGCTCAAATCTTCCGCAATTTCGCTTGAAGGCGTAATAGGATAGCCTCCGAAAAATTTACATCCGCATTCAACCGCCGCTTTTGCTACCAGTGCATTTCCGCTTGAAATTACTTCTCTTGCCATCTTGCTTCCTTATGCACCAAGTTTTCTAAATTTATTTTTTTTGACCGCTTCGGCGCGCTCTTTGGCGGTTTCCGAAAGCTTCGCAAATTTAAATTCGCTTTTATCGGCGACATAAATCGCAAAATCGGGACAATGTAATTCGCAATCCCTACATCCGATACAGGCTTCGGGTTCTACGACTTCTATCATCGAACCTAAGGTCGAATTGGGTGCTTGTACCATCGCTAAAACACCGGCCGGACACAGACTAACACAAATATCGCATGCTTTACACCTTGAGACGTTGACCCATACGGGCGTATTGCTCGGTGCAGTGATTAAACCCATCCTATCGTTCTCCTTTACTTAACATAATGCTTGTTTCAAAAAAAGAGGAGACGGTTGCGATAAGACGACCGTACCTCATGGACGAAAATTTTATCATTTCAACACTTCGGCTATCTTTTTGCCGATTTCCGCCGGAGATTTCACGACATGTACGCCTGCTTTCTCCAATGCTTCCATCTTTTCGGCCGCCGTTCCGGAGCTTCCGCTCACGATCGCGCCGGCATGTCCCATACGTTTTCCTTTAGGTGCGCTTTGTCCGGCGATAAAAGCGACGACGGGTTTGGAAATATGCTCTTTGATAAAAGCCGCGGCTTGAATTTCAAGATCTCCGCCGATTTCGCCGATTAAGACGATCGCTTTTGTTTCGGGATCGGACTCAAACATCGCCAATAGCTGTTTGTACGATAATCCGATAATCGGATCTCCGCCGATACCGACTGCCGTCGTAATACCGTACCCTTCGTTGCAGACTTGATTGGCTCCTTCATAGGTTAACGTTCCGGATTTACTGATCAACCCGACGCAGCCTTTTTTAAAAATGGCTCCGGGCATAATGCCGATTTTACACTCTTGCGCGGTAATAATTCCGGGACAGTTAGGCCCGATCGTCTTCATGCCTTTTTTGACGGCATATGCCTTAACGCGTTGCATATCGCGAACCGGAGAGCCTTCGGTAATAATCACGGCCAATTCGATACCCGCGTCGGCGGCTTCCATAACGGCATCGGCGACAAAGGCAGGCGGTACGAATACCATGCTGACCGTCGCACCCGTAGCGCGAACGGCTTCGGAGACGGTATTGAAAACGGGTTTGCCTAAATGCTCGCTTCCCCCTTTCCCCGGAGTGACACCTCCGACGATTTTCGTACCGTAGGCAAGGCATTGTTCCGCATGAAAACTGCCCTCTTTCCCGGTAAAACCCTGTACGATAACTTTCGTGTTTTTATCAATTAAAATACTCATGCGATCTCTCCTTTAGCGGCGGCAACGGCTTTCATCGCGCCTTCTAGAAGATCCGTCGCACTGATAATATTGGGTATATGGGCATTTTTAAGAATTTCGGCGGCCTCTTTGGCATTGGTGCCGTCCAAACGGACGATCACGGGGACGTGGACGTCAATGAGTTTCGTCGCTTCCAAAATACCGTTTGCAATACGGTCGCAACGTACGATACCGCCGAAAATATTGACGAAAATCGATTTGACGTTGGGGTCTTTGAGAATAATTTCAAATCCTTTGGCTACGGTTGTGGCATTGGCTCCGCCGCCGACGTCCAAAAAGTTTGCGGGGAATCCGCCGACGTAATGAATCGTATCCATCGTTCCCATCGCAAGTCCGGCGCCGTTAACCATACACCCGACGTTGCCGTCGAGCTTGACGTAGCTTAACCCAAATTCGGATGCTTCGCGTTCAATAGGGTTTTCTTCGCTTAAATCGCGCATCGCTTCGATTTCGGGATGGCGAAACAGCGCATTGTCGTCAAAACTCATTTTTCCGTCCAACGCAACGAACGTACCGCTTTTGGTTTTAACCAGAGGATTGATTTCGATGAGTTCGGCATCGTTTTCCATGTAGACTTTATACAGTGATGCGGCAAAGGCACTAAAAGAAGCTATGGCTTCTTTTTCCAACCCGAGTCCGTAAGCAAGTTCGCGTCCGTGAAACGGCTGGAATCCGATAAACGGATCGACGGCGACTTTGATAATTTTTTCGGGAGATTCGGCGGCAACTTTTTCAATTTCCATACCGCCTTCACGCGATGCCATAATCACGGGCATTTCACGAGCGCGATCAAGAACGATCCCGAGATAAAGTTCGTCGGCGATAGCCACACCTTCTTCGATATACACTTTATGAACCACTTTACCCGCAGGTCCCGTTTGGTGCGTTACGAGCGTCATTCCCAAAATTTCATTTGCGAGCGTTTTAACCTCTTCAAGACTGCGCGCCAATTTAACGCCACCGCCTAAACCTCGACCGCCCGCGTGGATTTGTGCTTTGACGACCCACAGCGTGCCGCCTAGTTTTTGTGCATTAGCAACCGCCTCGTCTGTCGTACAGGCAACATGTCCGTTTGGAGTAGGAACATTGTATCGTTTAAAAATCTCTTTCGCTTGATACTCGTGAATATTCATAAAACCTCCATTTTGCTTTCATTTTTTCGTTTCTTGGGTATGACTCTAATGTGAATCTAACACCTTAGTCAATTAAAATATCAACTATATCTTTTTTTTGCTACAGATTTAAGTTTAGCTTATCCGTAGACTACAGGGTTTTTGTGAAAAAATTACTCTTATGGAGCGTTTGAATCAAGCTATCAACGGAAGCAACGCTTTTGGCGAATTGACTTTTTTCATCGGCGTTTAACGGTAATTCGAGAACTTTTTCCATACCGTTGGCACCGAGTACGACGGGCACGCCGTTCACCGTATCGTTGTATCCGTATTCTCCCTCCAATAAAACGGCACACGGAAAAATGGCACGCGAATCGTTTAAAATCGCTTCGATCATTTTAACCGTAGAGTTGGCTGGAGCGTAATATGCGGACGTTCCCATATATTCGACGATTTCTGCGCCGCCGTAACGTGTTTGCGTAATAATTTCGTCAATCTCTTCTGCCGTTAAAAGATCGGTTAGCGCAACACCGTTGACCGAAGAGTAACGCGGAAGAGGAACCATATCGTCTCCGTGTCCACCCATGACGCTGGCGGTAACTTGCCCGTAACCGAATCCGAGTTTTTGGGAGATAAACGTTTCCATTCGGGAACTGTCCAAAATGCCTGCCATACCGAGAACTTGATTGCGCGGGTATTCGCCGACTTTGAGTGCCGTATAGACCATCGCATCCAAAGGATTTGAGACCATGATAACGACGGCTTGAGGTGCGTATTCGCGTACTTTTTCGATAATTTCACGCGTAATAGCGGCGTTAATCATCAAAAGATCGTCTCGACTCATACCCGGTTTGCGTGGACTTCCCGCCGTAACGACGACGATATTGCTGCCGACGATGGCGTCGTATTCGGCGGAACTGTAGATTTGCGTGTAACTGCCTTCCGGACTGGTTGCTTGTAAAATATCGATCGCTTTACCTTGCGCCATATCGTTGTCGCGGTCGATCATCACGATTTCACGACAATATTTTCGCATCGCAAGCCAATAACAAACGGTAGCACCGACATTTCCCGTGCCGATAATGGAAACTTTTTTACTGTGTGACAAACGCTATCCTTCTAAAGTGTTGTAAACAATGAAAACGTCTTACGCATTGAGCGTTTCAAGTGCGCGATTCAACGTGGCACTCGGACGCATAGCGGCATTGGTTTTGTCAAAATCGGGTAAATAATAGCCGCCCATATCTACGGTTTTTCCTTGAACCGCATTAAGCTCGCGAACGATGAGTTCTTCATTTTGAGCAAGCGTTTGCGCTAACGGTTGAAACGTTTTTGAAAGCGACATGTCGATCGTTTGTGCCGCCAAGGCTTCCGCCCAATACAAGGTCAAATAAAAATGGCTTCCGCGATTGTCTAGCTCGCCTACTTTGGAAGAAGGCGATTTGTTGTTATCTAAAAATTTTCCGGTCGCCGCATCGAGCGTTTGCGCCAAGAGAGCCGCTTTGGGATTGTCGGTAACATGGCTTAAATGTTCCAAAGATGCCGTGAGTGCCATAAATTCTCCTAAAGAGTCCCAACGCAAGTGGTTTTCTTCGACAAATTGTTGCACGTGCTTAGGAGCCGATCCTCCCGCACCCGTTTCAAACAAACCGCCGCCGTTCATCAACGGAACGATGGAAAGCATCTTAGCCGAAGTGCCCACCTCTAAAATCGGAAACAAATCGGTTAAATAATCGCGCAACACGTTCCCCGTTACCGCAATCGTGTCTAGACCTTTGACGATACGCTCCAAAGAAGTACGGATGGCTTGCTCGGGCGACATAATGTGAATATCGAGTCCGGTTAAATCGTACTCTTTAAGGTACTTTTCGACTTTTTGAATCATTAAAGCATCATGAGCGCGCTCTGAGTCGAGCCAAAAAATTGCCGGTGTTTGGCTTAATCGCGCACGGTTGATCGCCAGTTTGACCCAATCGCGAATCGGAGCGTCTTTGGCTTGACAACCGCGGTAAATATCGCCTTTTTCGACCGAATGTTCGAGGTAGATTTGACCGCTTTTTGTATCGACAACGCGTACGACGCCTTCGGTTTGACACACAAAGGTTTTATCGTGAGAGCCGTATTCTTCAGCTTTTTGCGCCATTAAGCCCACATTGGGAACCGATCCCATCGTTCGCGGATCGAGCGCACCGTTTTGTTTACAAAACGCGATCGTCTCTTCATAAATGCGTGCGTAGCAACGATCGGGGATTAAAGCTTTGGTCTCATGGAGCTTTCCGTCTTTGCCCCACATTTTGCCCGATTCTCGGATGCAAGCGGGCATTGAAGCGTCGATAATGACGTCGCTCGGAACGTGAAGATTTGTAATACCTTTGTCGGAGTTCACCATCGCAATTTCAGGTCGTTTGGCATAGCACGCTTGAATATCGGCTTCGATAGCGGCTTTTTGCGCTTCGGGTAAAGAGGCTAATTTGACGTACAAATCGCCCAAACCGTTGTTTGGATTAACGCCCAGTTCGTGAAAAAGAGCGGCATGTTTTTCAAAAACGTCTTTAAAAAACGTTCGCAAAGCGTATCCGAACATAACGGGATCGCTGATTTTCATCATCGTCGCTTTTAAATGTAAAGAGAGCAGAAGATTATTTGCTTTGGCATCGTTCATTTGCGCTTCGTAAAAAGCGGAGAGTTTTTTGGCACTCATAAACGTAGCGTCGAAAATCTCGTCTTTTTGCAGAGGCAAACTCTCTTTTAAGACGCTAATGCTTCCGTCTAATGCGACCAATTCGATGCGTACGGTCGTCGCTTCTTGCATCATCACGGATTTTTCGTTACCGTAAAAATCTCCTTCATGCATATAAGCCACTTCGGCGCGAGACTCTTTAGTCCATTCACCCATACGATGCGGATGTTTGCGTGCATACTCTTTGACGCATAAAGGAGCGCGTCTATCGGAATTTCCCTCGCGTAATACGGGATTGACCGCACTGCCTAAGACTTTAGCGTAGCGCGCTTTGATCTCTTTTTCGTTTTCGTCGGTCGGATTTTCGGGATAAGAAGGAATCTTAAACCCTTTGTCTTGAAGCTCTTTGATCGCACCGAGAAGTTGAGGAAGCGATGCGCTGATATTGGGTAACTTAATAATATTGGCTTCGGGTTTAGCGGCAAGTTCTCCTAAATAGCTCAAATCGTCGTTTCGCTTTTGCGTTTCGTCCAGTCCTTCCGGAAAATTTGCCAAGATACGTCCCGCAAGCGAAATATCTCTGGTTTCGACGTCGATATCCGCCGTTTTGGCAAAGGCTTTCACGATCGGAAGAAACGAATACGTCGCTAACGCCGGTGCTTCATCGACAATCGTATAAATAATTTTGCTTTGAGTGTGAGCCATTTAGGTACCCCTTTAAAACTAATTTTCGCTAATGCTATCACGTTATTAATTAAATTTATATCACTAGAGTTTTGCAAAAACTCTAAACACGTCTTAAAAGCAAAGCTTTCAAGACTACGCTAACGCTGAGTTCTCCTCGGCGGAGTGCCCACGCAACCCTTGGTGCTTTTACTTTTTGCAAAATGCGTTTTGCAAAAACTTTACTCTTTTTTTATATTTTCCAAATGCGTCTCATAATTTTGGGAAAAAGTATGCGTTCCGTTTTTATTTTTGACGAAATAGAGATAATTCGTCTGTTTTGGAAAAATAGCGGCAAAAATCGCTTCTTTGCTGACGCTGCAAATCGGTTGAGGCGGCAAACCTTTGTACATGTAAGTATTGTAAGGCGACGTATCTTCTCGAATACGTTGCGGCGTGATTTTCGTATGCGAGAATTGTCCGTAGTTGAGCGATCCGTCCATTTGGAGCTTCATATCTTTTTTCAATCGATTGTAGATGACGGACGAGACGAAAGGCATCTCTTCGTTGTTGGCGGCTTCTTTTTGGATAATCGACGCGATGATAATAAATTTGAGCCATTTTTGCTCGTTAAATTCGCCGAAGATTTTTTCAAAAACGTCTTTATGGTAACGTTTGGCATGTGCGAACAAAAAGTGGATCAACTGCGCTTCTTTAATGCCGACGGGAATGTAATAGGTTTCCGGAACGATAAAACCGTCCGCATAAGGCGTGGCTTTGGCATATTCTTGTTGCAACGTTTCGTACGAGAGGTTAAACTCCAATGCCAATTGCGCCAATAAGAACTCTTTCGTTTCGCCCGGAATATACGTAATAATTTTCAAAGGGGCTTTGGAATGGCTGAGTTTGTACAGAAAATCGCCGCGCGTTAAAACGCTCTCTTGGATACTTACCCAACCGGCTTGCGGCTTGCCGATCAAATCCAAAAGGTATTTATCGACGCGTGTGTGCAAATCAAAGTTTTTATCAACCATATATGTTATAATTTGCCCAATCGAGCCCTGCGGGACAAATGCTACCGACGTAGAACTCATAGGTCTTGATAAGTGAAATAAAAGTGCATATATGATTATTAACGCGACGTCGCATACCATTAAAAAAATTTGGATTCTTTTTTTATTCATCGTTCTCTTTTTCGTTGCTTTTATCGCCACGCTGATGCATGGTCTTTCCATTGAGAGTTTACGTCTACCGAACGTAAAAATCGATCAATTATATATGAAACTAGATAAAAAATTGATTGTGAACATTCAAACGTTGACGATCGATAAATCAACGTCGGCGGATACCTCTTTGGAAGAGAGTGCGTTGATTCTTGAAAATTTTCCGTACCTCAATCAGTTTTTTAGCCATATCGATATTCAGACGATTGTCTACGACAACGAAACGTTTTCGCTTTTATACGATAAAGCCCTTTTCAGTTTGGAGAGCAAGCATTTAAACGTTAAAGCGCGTATGGAAGCGTTGGATAAACATCGCTTAACGATTTTTTTGGAAGAGGCTTTTTTAAAAGATTTCGCCTTACATGTCAACGGTATCTTTTTTGCCGACCTTTCCCGTTCCGAGTCAACGTTTGAGGGACATTTCGAGACTTTCGGCATTCAAGGCGAAGCTAAGATCGGACTTGAAAAAGACCTGCTTTCGTATCAACTCCAAAGCGAACCTTTTACGCATCGATCGCTAAGCGATTTGATGAATTTTTTGGTCACGCAAGTCGAACTCGAACCGATCGTGAAAGCATGGATTCATGAAAATATCGTTGCTAAAGAGTATCGTCTAACGCATTTAGAGGGAAAATTCGATTTAAAAACGCAAGAGTATTTTCCTTTAGAAATGAAAGGCGAAGCAATCGTCAACGATGCCAACATTACGTTTGCCCCGCGTGTTACGCCGGCACATGTCGATGAAATAGGCATTCGACTTGATAAAGACACCTTGTTTTTTGCGCTTCGCAATCCGATTTACGAAGCCAAATCGCTTTCAAAAGCCGATATTCATATCTACAATCTGCTCACGAAAGGTACTGGAATCGTCGTTGATTTGGCGACCAAAGCACGCTTAGACGCCTCTATACATAAAATTTTACATACTTTTAAAATCGACGTACCTTTAGTGCAAACATCGGGAACGACCGAGGCGTCGATCAAGCTGGATATTCGTTTTTTACCGTACGATCTCAATGCGTCGGGACTTTTTAAACTTTCCCCTAGCACGTTTGAGCTCAGCGGACTTCCTATGTCGACGCGTTCGGGTAGCGTTGAACTCGATAATTTTAACGTAAAACTCAATCAAGCCAACCTTCGGTATAAAAATCTTTTCGATATCGATACGACGGGACGCTTGGATACAAAGACGGGCGTATACGACGGAAAAGTCGATATTCATTCACTTTTGATAGATTTTAACGGAAATACCCTTCTTAATGCGAAAGAGATACGCGACCTAAACGGTTCGTTTCGTATCGACGACAATGCAACGACCTTAAGTTTACCTCCGCTTCAAACCGTGATGCGTTTCGGTAAAGCGACCAATCTTTTTGAAATGAGCGATCTTTCGCTCATACGTCCGCTTTCGCCTTTGATGCAAGAACACAATCTTTCGCAAGGAAACTTGAAACTTCAAACCGACGATTTTCAAAAATTTCGTGCCGATATTCTTTTGGACAACGTCGATTCCGTCTTAATCGAGAACAACCAAACACGCAGTCGCTTCGATATCACTTTTTCAACCGACGGCAAAGTCATCGATGCCTATACGAAAGATCGTAAACTCTCCGTTCACTACGACAAAGAGCTCGCGATACGCTTAAAAGATATCAACCTTTCCGTTCCAGAGGGCAATTCGACGTCGCAAATGCCGATAAAAACGACGATTTCGGGAGAAAATGCTTCGTTTCTCGATCAAAACCGAAGCGCGTTTCTTCTAAGCGATAGGTACACGCTCATTCTCTTTCTCGATCAAACTCAATTACGCTCGTCTTTGGGAAAATCGCTTTTCAATTACGATAAAAAACGCGATCGCTTAACGATCAACGCGACTGCGATGGATGATAATATGACCAATCGGCTTTTCAAAAAAACCTATTTTAAAGAAGGCAATTTTTCGCTTGATATTGAAGGCAAAGACGATAAACACATGCAAGGCACGTTTATCATGCACAAAACTTTGATTAAAGATTTAAAATTTTTCAATAATCTGATGGCAACGATTAATGCCGTCCCTTCTCTGCTCGTTTTTAACGATCCGAGCTTTAATAAAGAGGGGTATTTCGTCGAAAACGGATACATCGAATTTTCGCAAGAAGGCGAGAAGATGCTCATAAAAGAGCTGCAATTACGAGGAAACAACACCGATATTACCGGAGAAGGAACGGTTGATTTTACGGCCGGTACGCTTGATCTAAACCTTCAAATCAAAACCTTAAAAACGTTTAGCTCCGCCTTGGATAAAATACCGATCGTCGGCGGCATTATTTTAGGCGAAGACGGTAAGATCGCCACCAGAGTCAACGTAAAAGGCTCGATAGACGATCCGAAAGTAGAAACGCATCTTCTCATGGACACGATTAAAAGTCCGGTTAACGTGATTAAACGAACGCTCGAATTGCCTTTGGAACTTTTTAAATAAACGTCTTTAACAAGCGTAAAAGTTCCGGCACGTTTCGGGCGCGAAGCGAAGCTTCTTGGGCGGTTCCGTAGCCCCACTCCGCGAAAATAAAGTCGATTCCGGCATTTTTAGCGGCACCTTCGTCTTTCACGCTGTCGCCGATTAAAAGCGTATCGTTCGGTTTTGCGTCGACTTCACGCATTAAATACTGCACCATTAAAGGGCTCGGCTTGGGCTCTGAGACGTTATTACCGCCGACGATCGCGCTAAAATATTCGGCTACATGTAAGGCTTCTAGCATACGGCGCGCAAAAAAATCGCTTGCGTTGGTTGCAATGCACAAATGCGCTTTAGCGTTTAGTTCATGCAACATCTCTTTGACGCCCGGATAAAGAACGCTGGTAATCGAGCTTTGCATGTAATGTTCTTTAAACAATGCACGATGGTTCGGATCGTATTCGTCGGTACCGTAAAAAATCATCGGAAGATGTTGATCGGGCTGGTTAATATGATACTCTAACTCTTTTTTCCCGATAGGCGCAAGTCCGATGCTATCTCTTACAAAATTGACGCTTTGCGTCATCGCGGCACTCGAATCGATCAACGTACCGTCCATATCAAAAATAATGCATTTTTCTTTCATGTGATTTTAGTCTTGAATCCGTTGACCTAAGATCAAAAGGTCTTTATCGATCCCCTCAATCGTAGCGATGCGGCTTAAATTGCCCCACTCCTTAAAACCGATTTTTTTAAATAGCGTCAAACTTGCGATATTTTCGGAAAAAATCAAGGCTAAAAGCGTTTTAATGCCGATAGATTTTGCACGCTCTATCGCTTCACCGAGAAATTGCTGTCCGAGTTTTTTACCTTGAAAATTTTTATCGATGTAGATATTGATACGCGCCGTATCTTGGTAGGCTAGCAAATTGGCGTAAAAAGGCTGAATGCTAATCCACGCAATAATACGCCCGCAATACTCTTTCACCAGCATCGGACGTTGTGCCGTATGTGCGTAAAACCACTCTAGTTTTTCATCGATTCCGACCGTCTTGCTATCGGCGGTCGAAATGCCGTCTTTGATCGCTTCGTTGTAGATTTTGATAATTTCCGCCAAATCGTCGATGGTTGCTTCTCGTAGCGTTTGTAACATACAGGGCAATCCTTAAAGTTGAATCATCCCTGATTATACACAATGCTCTCTTAGTCTAGCTTTACTCCATTTCAAGGCGCATTAAAAGCATCTCTTCGCCGTCGATAATACTCACGTCGCGACTTTGACATGCAGGGCAGATGAGCTCATAATGTTCCAAGGTAGACTCTTGCTTGCACTGCTCGCATCGTACGACGACGTCTTGCACATGTACCGCGAGTTGGGCATCGTGACAGATTGTTTGTTCTTTAAACGTATCGAAAGCCGTTTCTAAAAAGTGGATTTCGACGCCGCTTAATTTGCCGACCTTAATTTCCACTTTCGTAATTTTTGTTGCGCGGTTTTCGCGTGCGTTTTTCTCGCACAATTCCAAAAGCGCATTCACGATCGAGAACTCGTGCATTAGCAAATCCTCGGCAATAACTCACCTTTAGGCGGTTCTAAAAAGCGTTCTGAGCCCCACGGCGTTTGTAAAACGACTCTTCCTTCGAATCGATCGTCCACATCGCCGATCAGAGCGCTTTTGGAGGTCTCTTCAAAGCGTTTGAGTACCTCTAATGCTTTAGCAACTTCGCTTTGCGGAAGTGCAATCAGCATCGTACCCTCATTCGCAAACTCGTAAGGCTCAAACCCTAAAAGTTCGCACATTCCTTTGACTTCGTTGGCGACGGGAATGTCTGCTTCCCTAACATGGATACCGACGTTTGACGTTTGCGCCCATTCGTTGAGTACCGCACTCACGCCCCCGCGCGTCGCATCGCGCAGTGCATGGATTTCAATGTCGGCGTCGATCAAAGCCTCTACACTTTTCCATAACGACGCACAATCGGTTTTTAAGTCGCTTTGTAATTCTAACTCTTCGCGCATCGCCAAAATACACGCTCCGTGGTTTCCGACTTCGTTCGTTACGATGATCGCATCGCCTTGGCGTAACGCATGCGCCGAAATACCCTCTTTAAGCACTTCTCCGACACCTGCGGTATTGATAAAAACACCGTCCACGCCGCCTTTGGGAACGACTTTGGTATCTCCGGCCACGATTTTAACGCCGCTTTTTGCCATTTCGTCGCGCATAGAAATGACGATTTCTTCAAGCTTGTCGTACTCAAATCCTTCTTCGATCATAAACGCACATGTTAAATATTTTGGACGCGCCCCCATCATAGAAAGATCGTTGACGGTTCCGGCAATGGCTAATTTTCCGATATTGCCCCCTTTAAAAAAAAGCGGCGAAACGGTAAAAGAGTCGGTCGTAAAAGCGATTTTTTCGCTTTTCATCGTTAAAACAGCCGCATCTTCCATCCGTAATAAAATATCGTTTCCGAAATGTTTAAAAAAAAGGTTTTTAATCAGGCTTTGCGTCTCTTCGCCGCCGCCTCCGTGAGAAAGTAATATTTTTGCACTCACGCTTTTGCTCCTTTAAGGTTCAAATTGCCGTATTTAAAATATGCCGCACACGCCCCTTCACTTGAAACCATGCACGAGCCCATCGGATTGCTCGGAATACAGGCTTTTGCGAAGACTTTGCAGTCGTACGGCTTTGCGCGCCCTTTTAAGATATCGCCGCAAATACACATTTTATGGTCGTCCAACAACACTTTGGGAAGAATGTCGTCAAAAACGACTTCGGCATCCATCGCGGCATAGGCGGGTTTTAGCTTTAACGCACTGTGGGCAATGTCGCCGATACCTCGCCATCGAAAATGGTCTCTTTTCTCAAAGTAGGTTTCCACCAATGTTTGCGCTTTGAGGTTTCCTTCTCTGGAAACGGCTCTGGCATATTGGTTTTCCACTTCGGCTTTACCGTGATTGATTTGACGTACGATACGCAGTACCGATTCCATAACGTCGGTCGGCTCAAAGCCCGCTACGACGATTGGCGTGCGATACGCTTTTGTGATCGGCTCGTAAATTTTATATCCCGTAATCACGCTGACATGTGAAGGTCCTAAAAACGCGTCGATCTGAGCATCGCCGCCGCTCATAATCGCGTCAACCGCTTCGGGGACGCTGACGTGATTGATATGAAAAAAGATATTTTTCAGCCCTAAACGTAAAGCTTGTTCTAAGACGACCGCACTCATAGGCGTGGTCGTTTCAAACCCTATGGCAAAGAAAACGACGTTTTTATCGGGATTGTCTTGTGCAATCTTGATGACGTCTAAAGGCGAATAGAGCGAGCGAATATCGCATCCATCCGCCCGCAACTTTTGTAAAGAGCTTTTGCTTCCGGGGACGCGTATCATATCGCCGAGCGTCGCTAAGATCGTATTCGGCATGAGCGCTAACGCAATGGCATGATCGATGCGTTCTTTGGGCATAATGCACACGGGACATCCCGGACCGTGAACGAATTCGATATTATCCGGCAGAAGTTGGGGAAGTCCGTATTTCATGATCGTATGGGTATGTCCGCCGCACACTTCCATGATATTGATTTTGCGCGTACACTCTTTGCGAATCATCGCCGCCAACGCTTTCATATGGACGGGATCACGAAAACCTTCGATGAGATCGACTTCAGGCATAATGGCTGTTTCCTTCGTCTTCGTCGATTTCTCCGTTTTTCATCGCTTCTGCGATTTCGTTATACGCTGCGATGCTATCTTCCGCCTCTTCTTTGCTGATCTTGTTCATCGCAAATCCGACGTGAATTAAGACGTAATCGCCGATATGAACGGGTTCGCTAATCAAATCAAGCGTCACTTGGCGTCTAACGCCCAAAGTATCTACGGTTGCGTAATTGTTTTCGTCGATTTCCACGACTTTGGAGGGAATGGATAGGCACATAACGATTACCTCAATGCTTTTTTCATTTTAAGGTAAGCGATCCATTGATCGATTCCTTTACCCGATTTGCTGTCGATTTCGATGACGTCGACTTTCGGGTTGAGTTTGCGTGCTTCACGAATCGCTTTTTCGATGCTAAAGTCGAAATATGGCAATAAATCGCATTTCGTAATTAAAAAAAGATCGGCGTTTTTAAACATAACGGGGTATTTTGCCGGTTTGTCGTCGCCTTCGGGTACGGAGAGCAAGACGACGTTTAAATGCGATCCGACGTCGTAACTGGCGGGGCAAACGAGATTACCGACGTTTTCGATAAAGACGACGTCCAACCCTTCAACGGGAAGATGATGCAAAGCGTCATGAACCATGAAAGCATCGAGATGGCAAGCTTGTCCGGTCGTAATTTGATACGCGGGAGCTCCTTTGGCAACGATACGATCGGCGTCTTGATTGGTTTCCAAATCGCCTTCGATCACGCCGAGTTTGATCTCTTTCGCATCGATCGTCGCTTCCAAAAGCGTAGTTTTGCCGCTACCCGGACTGCTCATTAAATTGATCGCCAAAATACCGTGTTCTTCGAAATGCGCTCGATTGTGTGCCGCTTGCGTATCGTTGGCGTCTAAAATTTTCGTAATGACCGAAATCGTTTTGGCGTCGTTGAGTTGCGGATTGGCATGTAAATGTTCGTGCTTGTGCTCATGATCGTGAGAATGGGGATGGTCGTGATCGTGATGATCGTCGTGCGTATGCGCGTGGCTATGTTCGTGTCCGTCATGGCTGTGAGTATGCTCATGTGCGGACCATTGTGTCGGCGTAATGGAACAACCGCAATCTTTACACATAGAATATCCTTTTGAGTTTTTAGGAGATTATAGACTAATTCTTTAAATAGGAGCTAAAAAAAGAATTTTCTTAGTTGTTTTCAGGAAAAATATCGTTATGAAATCTTCCGAAAATCTTCCATGTATTTTTTGCGGCGACTCAAAACTTTACCGCGTGAGTAAAACGCAATACCGCTGTGCGACATGCAAACGTACGTGGAGTGCCCAAAAAGCTCACAAAGAAGTTTTAATCATCGAGGCTTTCGTTGAGGGTTTAAGCATTAACGCCGCATCTTCTTTGTTGCGATTAAACTACGCAACCGTTCAAAAACGTTATGCGAGTTACCGCTCGTTTCTTGTTCAAAAAAGCGAAGCACGGTATCAACGTGCGGCTCTGTTTAACGAATACGACGAATATTATTATTTACCGACGTCCAAAAAGGGAAATTCCCGTTATATTTTCGATGCCGTCGGTATTTTAGGGATGCTCTCCGACGAAGGCGTTTACACGCTGTTATTGCCCGATCACTTTGAGTCTTTAAAACAAAACAGTTGTGACCTTGAGGAAAAAGAGGCTTACGCAAAATATCTTCAACACCATAAGATCGCACGCTTAGAAAGTTTCGATAGTCGATTGAGCCGTTTTTGGGTTTTTTTAGAGACGTTTATGCACCGTTTTAAAGGCGTCGATCATGCCAATTTTATCTACTATCTCAAAGAAGCGGAGTTTAGATTTAACCACACGAAAGAGGAGCAACGTCTTATTTTAAAGGCGTTACCCTCCTCGTGAATAAGTCTTACGAAGCAGGAATCGACGCTTCGATGAGTTTACAGAATTTGACGCCTTTCAATCCTGCGATTTTTTGCGCAAAATCTTTAATATCGGAGACTTTTCCCGTCACCATGACCGTTTCTAAACAGTTTTCATGCGTAACATGTACATGCGTATTGCACATGATATGCACTTTGGCGTCGTGTTGAATCTCTAAAATTTTTTGAACCAATTCGTTTTGATGATGCGTGTAAATCATAGCTAAAACGCCGATAACGTCGCTACCGTCGTCTTGCCAATCGTCTTTAACGATTTTTTCGCGGATTAAATCTCTTGTAAATTCACTGCGAGACGCATACCCTTGTACGTCCACCTTTTTATCCAGCTCTTCTAAAAGCTTTTCCGGCAAAGAGACGCTAAATCGAATAATTTTATCCATAGTGTATCCTTTAAAATAACATTCATAACGATTCTAATCAGATTATTCTTTAATTATTGCATAATAAAAATATTAATACTAGCTCTGAAGTGCTTTGTAGAGTTGACCGACGCAAATGCCGCCGTCGTTAATAGCGATCTTTTGCGGGAAATAAAGCGGTTTTGAGATGTGCAAAACAAGTTGTTCCATCAATGTGCGATTTTGAAACACACCGCCGCAAAGTACGATTTTTAGGGGGTAGCGTTGTATTATTTCATCTATAATGCCGACCAACGTATTGATAAATTTAGAGGCGATCATACGCGGTTCGCTTTCGTGAAGCATCGCTTCGAGCATCGGTAAAAAACGGATCGTTTGAGCATCGATCGTGACGTCGTAACGCTCTACGATCGTCTCGTCGTAAAGGCGTTCCAACCAAAGCCCGCTTTGACCGTCGTAGCTAACGTCGCTTTGCATACCGCACAAGATCGCCACCGCATCGAAAAGTCGCCCCATCGACGAACACAGCGGCGCGTTGATTTTTTTGGTATAGGCGTGCTTGAGCGTTTTGAGAGAACCTTCGTCAAAATATTCAAGCAGCACTTCATCGGCTCGATCACCCATTGCTTGCCACAACATCGACGCCAAGATACGTTTACTCTCTTTAATGCTCGCATCGCCGCCCAAGAGTAAAAAAGGCTCTAACGAAGCAACGCGTTCATAGCCTTGCTTATCGCACACCATGCATTCGCTTCCCCAAATGACGCCGTCGTCTCCGTATCCCGTCCCGTCCCATGCAAAACCTAAGACTTTTTCGTTCAGTCCGTATTCACACATCACCGACAAAACATGCGCGTAGTGATGTTGCACTTGCAAAAAGGCGACGGGTTGTTTTTTCGCCCAAAGCGTCGAGAGATACTGCGGATGCAAATCGCCCACGATCAATTCGGGAACAAAACCATAAAAACGCTCAAACGAAGCAATCATCTCTTCAAACAACATGTGACTCGCTACGTTGTCCAAATCGCCGATATAAGGCGAAACGATAATCTGGTGGTTAAGATAAATAGCGATCGCGTTTTTTTGGTGCGCTCCGACGGCTAAAATCGCACGATGATCGCTTGAATCGACGCGAAAACTATGCGGTGCAATGCCTCGTGAAGCACGCATCAAAAGCATCTTATCGCCGATAAACTGCACGACGCTATCGTCGCTTCGATGCACGATAGCGCGGTTATAATCCAGATAATATTCGACGACGTTTGAAAGTTTCGCAACCAAGGTTTCGCTATCACTAATAATCGGTTCGCCCGAACGATTGGCACTTGTCGCAATAATCGGAACGCGCAAGCTTTGAAATAAGATAACATGTAAAGGCGTATACGGTAAAAAAACGCCGAGTCTATCGGTAAAAGGCGCTACATGTAAGCTTAATGACGAGACAGTTTCATTGCGTTTTAAAAGCACGATCGGGCGCAGTTGCGAGCTAATACCTTGGGCTTCTTCTTCACGCATAACGCATATATTTTTGACGGCATCTAGGTCTTTTAGCATCACGGCAAAGGGTTTTGAAGGACGGTGTTTACGCTCTCGGAGTTTTAAAACGACGTTATCGTCGGTTGCGTCGCAGATCAGATGAAAGCCGCCCATACCTTTCATCGCGACGATATGACCCGCATGAATCAGTTCTGCCAAACGCACGATTGCCGCTTCGTTCGTCGCAAGCGTTTCGCCGCCTTTCATTGATCGCAACGTAAGCGTAGGACCGCATTTGGAACAACTGATCGGCTGGGCATGGTAACGCCTATCGGTCGGGTCTTGATACTCTTTTTCGCACGCTTCGCACATCTGAAACGGAGCCATCGATGTCGAGACTCTATCGTAAGGAACGGTTTGAATGATCGAATAACGAGGTCCGCAATGCGTGCAGTTGATAAAAAAATAGCCGTGACGTCGATTGTTCGGGTCGTTGAGCTCCCGCAAACACTCCTCGCACAAGCTCATGTCGGGTAGGACTAAAGACGATTTTTGCATACTCGCATCGCTGGGAGCAATAACGAAAGTGCTTTCGTCCGCCTGAAACGCAACTCTTTTTTTCTCCCAAAAATCGATACGCGCAAGCGGAGGCAATTCGTCAAAAAGTGCTTTTTCAAAAGCCCTCAATGCCGCTTCGTTTCCTTGAACTTCGATGAAAACACCCGATGCATTGTTGAAAACGACGCCGCTAAGAGCGTATCGAAGTGCTAAAACGTAAACAAAAGGTCGAAAACCGACCCCTTGAACGATACCCTCGATACGGTAAAAAATACGCTCTTTAGCCATCAATCGGCAATTCTTGATTCATACAAATCGTATGGTTAGGTTTGATATTTTTAATGACCATTTCACTGAAACGTTTCAATCCGAACATCAAGCCGCCCAAAGCGATTTTTTCGCATCCCATATTCTCTTTGTGCGCATCGGAAATATCGCTGATAAAATACGCTAAACTCTCCATAAAACCGAAACTAAGCGTTACGTCGTCCGTTCCAGCGAGTTTAAAACTCATTGCGCTGCGAATCAAATGAAGGTAATTAAAGTCGCTGATTAAAGCATCTTCTTTTTGGAGATAATAATCGATGCGAGGTCCTTTTTGACCCCCGAAGTCTTCGGCATTTTCAATCAATTTTTGCGCACCCTCTTCCCATACGTCGCACAATCCTAAAAGAAGTGAAGCGATGTTCCATAACGAAAAAACACTTTTCGGTAAATTTTCAGGAATAGGCGTTGCCAATGCTTTGGCGTAAAGATCCGGAAATTGCGTTCGATAATTTTCGACCAAACGCTTCGCACTTGCGCTCGTATGTTCAATTTCCTCAAATAAAGTTTGGTAGCTTGCGGGCAAAGGAAACGAAACCAGATTGAGCATGCCGTGTTCTTTAGAATACTGCATAATGCGATCGTCGTGAGCGCAACTCAGGTAAAAACACGTCGTTACGCTCTCAAAAATTCGATGCTCATGCATAATCGAAGCAAAAGCGCGATGAGAAGGCTCTTCGATCTTTTGCAATGCTTCGGGCATAGGAACCGTATCGTCTTTTAACACTACGATTTCGCCGTTTTCAAAAACGCAAATACGCCTCGTATCGATTATCGTATTGTCATCGATAACGACCGACACAGAGGAAGACTCGCAAGGTTTCGTCGTTTTAACTAAAAACGCCACACCTCTGTTTTGAAGTGCTTTAGAAAGCTGGTATAAAAAAAGATCATTCGCCAAGCGTATCCAGACGCGTGAAGCAATAGAGTTTTTTTGTGCAAATACGGCATTCACTTTTAAATGCAACGCCGGACGTTCTAACGTCGCCAAGGCTTTAATTTCATTGTCGCGGATGACAACCATACGCTCCAACGCCGATAAATCGGTAGCGATTACCTCCGCATCACCCGTTTGAGAAACTGTCTCGTACGCTTCGATCGGCGCGATCGTATACGTCTCGTTACGATAACAAACTTTGACGAAATGACCTTGAACGAGCGTATCGACCAACTTTTCGTAAAGGCTCCCACATTCGTCGCGCGTAACGCCTTTGGCGATAAGCGTCTCGTTTTCATACATGTCAAAACCAATGGTTCTCAAAGAAGGCGAAAGCGTTTCGTCGACGAAAGCCAAATGTTTGGGAGTAAACACAATATCTTCGCATGAGGCATGCGTGCGCACAATGCCGTCTTGAGGCATATTCGGTGCAACAAAGACGTTGGTCGATTTGAAAAAAATCGACAAAGGAAGCATTGTTGCTAAAGTATCGGCAAAAGCACCTAAACGCTCTTCGTTATCTTCCGCGAACAGCGTTATCGTATTATTCGTACGTTGAATGGCATGTAAAATCGCAAAATCCGTTGCAATTTCATACAACAATCTCTCTAAAATGTCGTTATTCGAACCGTATTCAAATTCAAATGCTAAAATCATCGCTCCTCCAAACAAGATGCGTTTGCGACTTCTTGTATCGTAAGCGTAGCAATTTGTTCATAAGTAAAACCTAATTCGACCAAATGTTTGAGTAAAACGCTTTCCATAACGCTGCTGCCTTTAAGAACGGCTTGCGTCATTGCAAGCGTCGTATCGTCTACGACTTCGGGAACGATGCCGATAACTTTTGTCGGCGGTCTATCGCCGACCATATCCATCATTGTCAAGGTTTGAAGCATTTCGACTTCATGCGCGCTTCCTTGCCATGTAATAGAGCTAGGAACGCTTTCAAAGTCGAAGAAATAAACATCACCGATCTCGCCGTCGTCGGCATCGACGCAATCGAGAACGATCAAATAATCGTATTCGGCAATGACGGGAATTAATCTTTGTGCGAGCGTACCGCCGTCGATAAAATCTAAGGTATGCTCAGAAGAAGAAAACGCATATTTTTGTTCCACAAGGCGGCAAAGATGCACTCCGACGCCTTCGTCGGAGAACATCACGTTGCCAATGCCTAAAACCAACACTTTCAAGCCAAAACTCGCTTAGTGTTTTGAATCGTGTTTTGTAAACTTGTAACCGCTGATAATGGCATCCATAGAGCCTTCTTTACCCATAATCGAGTTAAAGATAGCCATATAAATGTGGATCGGTAAGAAGATCAAAATACCCCACATAACGATATGGTGAATTTCTCTTACCATCGCAAGACCACCCATCATCGCCTCAATCGGACGCATAAAGTCGTACAAGAAAAGACCGATGCCGCCGCCTTGGTACATGTGAACGTACAGGATAAGTCCCGTTAAACTAATCACGAAAACCATTGCGTATAAACCGACGTATGCGATGAATTGCAAAGGATTGTACACGCCTCTTAAATGAGGATGTTCTCCCATAAAAAGGTAATATTTAATTTGTTGAATCCAAATTTTCGGACTGATAAAGTCTAAAAATGCGATTCGCTCTTTCATACTGACCTTGTCGATTAAGAAAAGGTAGAGTTTAAAAAGCGTAACGGCGATCAACAAAAAGCCTGCGATCTCGTGCCACATTCTAAATTTGGCGTTTAAAAAGAGAATCGGCTCATCCGAAGCTTCCGGAATAATGAAAACATACGTCAAGTAAAAACCCGTTACGGTTAGTACCGCGATAGCGATTGCTCTTAGCCAGTGCGTCCAACGAAGCCCTGCCGAGAACTCAAATTCTAAATTTCTTTTCATCTTAGACTCCCTTTTCTTAGCAAGATGCGCCGCTGACGTTTACCTTATAACTGCTCATCTCGTTGCCTTTTTTATCCATGACATGTACCGCACATGCAAGGCATGGGTCGTAAGAGTGAATGATCCTTACGATTTCGAGCGGCTGAGAAAGGTCTGCTAGTTTAAGTCCGATGAGGGATTCTTCATACGAACCTCTAACGCCCTTAGCATCTTTTGGACTGGCGTTCCACGTCGTCGGAACAACGGCTTGGTAGTTTTCGATCACGCCGTTTTTGATTTTTACCCAGTGGCTTAATACGCCTCTTGGTACGTTACCGATATAGCGACCTTTGTACTCTTTGTTTTTATCGATTTTATAGCTCGTGTACGTCGAGTCGTCGACTTTGAGGTTTTGAATCAATGCGCTAAACGCTTCTAAACCGTAATCCGCAATCACTTTGGCTTCAAGCATACGACATGCCGTACGACCGAGCGTTGACGCAACCGCCGTAATAGGAAGACCCGTATCTTTTAAGAATTTGTCGACAACGGTTTTGACACGTTTGTTACCGAGTGCATAGTTAACGACGATATTTGCCAAAGGTCCGACTTGAAGCGGTTTGCCGTCGTAGCGAGGCGCTTTAACCCATGTATATTTACCTTTTTCGTCAATAACTTTCGTCGGAGCAAGTACGCCTTTATCGTTGATCGTTTCGGCATCTTTGAAACCGGTATAGTTCGGTTCTTGTCTACCTTCGTACGGATGGTACGCTGCATTGTCTTTATACCAAGAGTGCGTTGCTTCTTCGGTAATTTTACTCTCGTCGAGTTCTTGAACTTTAAACGGTTTACCGCTTACGAGATTAATGACGTCTTCGCCCATCATCACGCCGCTTTCAAACAAGAACTCTTTAGCGTTAAGTTGGAACTCTTTATACGTAAAGAGATTCGGTACGCCAAGACCGGCATTGACGCTCGGCTCACCCGCATAAGCAAGACCTGCCATAACGACGTCCGGATAGTACGCGCGATTCACAAAATCCGCCAACTCTTTGAACTTCGTCATAAACTCGCCCAAACGAGCCGGAGATTGAAGATCCATAATACATGTAACACCGCCGACGGTCAAACTTTGAGGATGCGGTTGTTTTGCACCGAAAACCGCCATCATTTGTGCCGCGATACGTTGCATTTCCAAAGCTTTGAGGTAGTGAGAGACCGCAATAAGGTTTTGCTCAGGCGTTAATTTATACGTTGAGTGTCCCCAATAAGCGTTAGCGAACGGTCCAAGGTGACCTTTTTTAACAAATTCCGCAACCCGTTTTTGTACGACGACAAGGTCGTCGGCACCGCACGCAAGCGGTGCATCGGTATATTTAAACGCTTCTTGCGCCGCTTTATGCGGATCGGCTTTAAGCGCGGAGACGACGTCTACCCAGTCGAGTCCGTGAAGGTGGTAAAAATGGACGGGGTGATCGTGCAAGAAAAGAGCACAATTCATTAACGTACGCGTTAATTTAGCATTTAACGGAGGTTCGATACCGAGCGCATCTTCAACGGCGACGATACCCGCTTTATAATGCGAATAGGTACAAACGCCGCAAATTCTTTGGGTCATAAAACCCGCATCTCTGGGGTCTCTTCCTTTAAGGATAGTTTCAATACCTCTCCAAAGCGTCGAGGAAGAGTAAGCCTCCGTGACAACATTGTTATCGTCAACGATAACTTCAACCCTTAAGTGTCCTTCGATTCTGGTAATTGGATCGACTACGATTCTTTTGCTCATTTACTTATCCTTCTCTTATTCTTCAGTTTTTCCACTGCCCTTAACCGCAGCAATCGCCGCGTGAGCCGCAATACCGACCGCCGTAACCGTTAGAAGCGCAACACCGACTTTATCGGCTGTTTTATCGGCACCTTCACCGTAAACGGTATGGTAAAGTCTATCGCCCAAAGGCTCTTCAAACGGTCCCATGTTATCCCAAAAACCCGGTTCGGAGCATCCGATACAACCGTGTCCCGCTTGTACCGGCCATGAAGTGTGTTGATTAAAGCGTTCGCGTGAGCAGTTATTAAACGTATAAGGACCTTTACAGCCGACTTTATAGAGACAAAAACCTTTTTTAGCGCCCGCATCGCCGAATTCTTGTACGAATTCGCCCGCATCGAAGTGTCCGCGTCTTTCGCAAAGATCGTGGATTCTAAGGCCGTATGCCCATTTTGGACGATTGTAAGCATCCAATGCCGGAAGCGTACCGAAAAGAATGTAATGCAATACGTTACCGACAATATTTTTCTCGCTTGGAGGACAACCCGGAACGTTGATAACCGGTTTATTCGTGATTTTACTCAAAGGTTGTGCGTTTGTAGGATTTGGATATGCTGCTTGGATACCGCCGAAACTTGAACATGTACCGATCGCAAAAATAGCTGCTGCCGCATCGGCCGCTTTTTTTGCACTGGCTTGACCCGTTTGTCCGTGTGGTCCGACCGTTAAGAAGAATTCGCTGCTTCCTGCCGGAATACCGCCTTCAACCATCAAAATAAATTTGCCTTTATATTTCTCGATCGCACTTTCCAAATTGTGCTCTGCTTGCCAACCACAGGCGACCATTAACGTCTCGTGGTATTCTAAAGAGATATGATCGAAAATAAGACTATCGATCGTAGGGGCGTCGGTTCTAAGTAAGCTCTCAGAACAACCGGTACACTCTGCCATATGTAACCATACAACCGGTAAACGGTCGGTCAATTCGGCAGCTTGCGCCATAAGAGGTGTAAATTCGGACGGTAAAGAAAGCATTGCCGTGACTCCGGCTGCCCACTTCATGAAATCCCTACGGCTAATACCGTGCTCTTCCATGAGTGCCGCAATTGATTTCTCTTCCTTAATACGGGGGAACTTCTCAAGATCATTCAATCTTTGAGAAAGCCTTTCGTACAGTTTTGCGTGTTCCATCAGTTTCTCCTGTGTAAATTTTCCAAGATCAATGTAGACTCCTCATTCAGGTTAAAAATTATTACCTGAATGATTATTCATTTAGTATTAAATCAAAAATTATTTCACAATATGTTAGATGTGCATAATCTTTAGCTTATTTTCAGTAAATAGGGTAAAAATGTAACAAAAAAAGGAGATAAAAAGTGTATAGTATTAAAAATGCATAAATTGTCACACTGAATAATCGTGCGTTATTGGGTCGTACACACCGAACAAACATCAAAACTCTTGACGATAAAGTCTGCTTTGGTCAACGAATCTAGACCGACTAAAGCTTTTTGAACGACCGATAAATTATCGCGTTCGCCGTTGCCGAGATTCCAAACGGTCGGCGTAATGATATCGTAACGCTCAATCACGCCGTGGCGCACGTTGATCGTGTGAATCAAGCTACCTCTGGGAGCTTCAACCACGCCGATACCTTCTGCGCTAAGCTCGTGTACATTACGTTGAGGCGGAATCAAAGAAGCTTCGCGAATATCCAAGTTTTCCAGCAACCGTTTCGTTTGAACCAGCAAATGCGCACATTCGACGACGCGTGCGGTCACGCGCGTTAATGCCGCGTCTTTAAAACGGCGATGAAAATCGCGAATCAATCCCTCTTTGGCTACCATCATTCGCGCCAAAGGACCGACTTCAAAAAAACTCTTTTTATACGTCGCCGTCTTGGAATAGGTATAACCTTGTGTAGGATCTTCAAAAAAGGTATGGGCAAGACTTTCGGAGACGTATTTGATATCGGCCGGCAAAACGGTCGTTTTAGCCGATTTAAGCGCGCCTTCGTACAAAAACGAATCCCCCAGTGCCAAAAAGCGATCGTGACTACGCCCGAAGCGGTCGAATTCATGGCGAATCATCGTATCGATTCCCCATGAAAGCGCGGAAGGACTTGCCATAACCTGTACGGCGGAATCAAATCCCGTAAACTCTTCCAAGGAAAATCCAAAAAGCGTCTCTTCGCAAAACGCGATGACTTTTTCTAAAATACCGCGGGCATTCAAAACGTCCAAACTCACAGGATCGCATGTCACGCCTCCGGGTGCAACGAAAGAGCCGTGCGGCCATTGCCCCGAGAAGATCGCACCCATTTTTAACGTTTCGGTAATAGCATTTTGGGCTAAGAACCAACGCGGTTTTTTAAAAGCGTCGCCTCGGTACGTAGGATCGTCGATTTTTTCCAATTCGGGAAGGACGGAGAAAAAATACCATTTGATATGATTGTGAATTTTCTCGGCATTTAGTGCAATTTCACGAATATCGCGCGCTTTTTTACTTACGCTAACCGTCTCTTGATGTTCAAAGCACGATTCAATCGCACGAACGCACGCGAGTGCATGCGAATGCGAACAAATACCGCAAACCCGCGGCGTAAAGGCAAGCGCATCGTACAAAGGTCGTTTGCGTAAAATCTCTTCAATACCGCGATAATTGAAAAACTTCAGCTTCGCAAATGCGATTTTTTCGTCTTCCCATTCTACCTCTAAAGCGGCTTCGCCTTCGATTCGTTCTATGATTTCTTTAGTGATCTTCATCGATAAGTTTCTTTTCCAATCGTTCGATTTTAAAACTTTTGGCAACGCCTGCTAGCGTATAATAGGCACGTTTACCGATACCGTAAGGTGTTTGCGGCAAAGACATGTTCTTATGCGTTTCGTAAAGCGCACGTCGCGGAAAATCAAACTCCGTGCAACCAAGACACGGCGATCCGGCTCTGGTTTTCGAACTAACGTCGTTCCAGAGTATTTTATTGCAATTGGCATGCGTATTAGGGCCCAAGCAACCGTGTTCGTAAAACATGCATCCCTCTTTTTCGCCCAACTGTTTACAATCGACTTTCCATTCGAAATATTCGTTTCGCAAACATCCGTGATGCGCCAAGTAGGCAAAGATCTCTTTCGGTCGCAAGAATTCGTCCAAAAGAACCGTTTTTCCCTCTCGTAACGCCATCATCGTTTCCGCAATCCAACGCGGGTGTGCGGGACAACCGGGGATATTCACGACATTGGATTTTTCCTCCCAATACCCGCCTTTTTCTTTGGCGTTAAAGAGTGCGCCGCTGATGTGCTGAGGATCGCGTAAGCGAAACATACCGCCGAAACTCGCACAACTTCCCGCACATACGATAAAACGCGCTTTATTCGCGAGCGGTTCCAAAATTTCAGGGAACGAGCGTCCGAAACGTTGCAAATAACACGCTTCTTTCGTAAACGCACCCTCAACGATCAGAAAATCGAACGCCTCGGGTTTGTCTAAAAGCGATTCTAAAGTGTGTGCCGTAAATAACAAAGGATGATAGAGCATTTCAAAAGAGGCGGCAAAAAGTGCCATGTTCGAATAATTCAAAAAAGAGTGGCTATTACCGTTACATGTAATGCCTTGAATCCAAATAACCGTTGATTTTGTATTCGGTTTCACTGTTGTTTTAAGGCATTGTAGATGTTCAATGCAATATCGTCGATATAACAATTGATATTTTTATCTAAAACGCCCTCTCCGTTTAAAAAAACGAAACCGCCCAAGTAGCCCATAAAAAGACCGAAAGCCGAAAAAAAGTCTTGATTGCGAAGTTCGCCGCACGCAACGCCTTCCTCGAAAAAAATCATCAACTCCGTGACAAACGCCGATACGCAGAGCATTCCTTCGCACCCGTCTTTAAAAACTTCTCTGTTGGCAATATAAACGCGTAAAAAGTAGTTGATGTGTTGCGGTTTGGAAGACGCCATCTCAAAATAGAGCGAAACGATCTTACGAATCTTTTCTTGCACGCTACAGGTCTCTTCGTTAACACGCCTGATTTCCGCGCCTAAAATGTCCGAAGAGTATTTAATAATCTCTTTGGCCAAAATCTCTTTAGAAGAAAAGTAATTGTAAATATTTCCGACGCTCATATCGATTGCTTTCGCAATATCGGGGATCGTCGTCGAATAGAAACCTCGACTAGCAAAAAGCATCAAGGCGGCTTCTAAAATTTTTTCGCTTTTTTTACTTTTTTTATCCACGATACCCATCCTTCAAAATACGCTTCGTTTATTCTAACATATTATTAATCTTTATTTAAAATTTTTGACTATAATTTCGCTATTTCTTACCAAAAGGAGTCCAATGTGTTACTGATGAAATTACGTGCCGAAGAGAAATTTGCTTTTTTACAACTGGCGCAATACGTCGCAAAACTCGACGGCGAATACGGACTAAAAGAGAGAGAAGTCGTAGAAGAATACTGCACGGAAATGGGAATTGAAAACGTTGAAATAGAGTTAAACGCCTTTGATTTAGACGCGATCTTAAACCTGTTTTTATCGCCTAAAAATCAAAAAATCGCTATGTTGGCATTGCTGGTTTTAGTGCATATCGACGATCGCTACGGTATCAACGAACATAAAGTTATCTCAAAAATCGCTCAAACGTTTCATATCGACGATAAGACCTTACACCTTTTTTCAATGTGGGGGAAAATGGGATCGGCATTGTACGAGCAAGCACTCAGTTTTGTGGAAAAATAGTGTCGGGAAAATCTCCCGACACGGTATTTAACGTATTTTTTTAAGACGTTTTTCTTCGATCAATTTACCTTTTAAGATACGCTTTCCGTCTTCGACGCCGGGTTGGTCGTAAGCGTTAACATCCATCATTTGACCGACGATCGAGGTTAAAAGCTCATAATAGAAAATCAATTTTCCCATATTCTCTTCGTCGATATGTTGCATCGTGATCGTATCGACGGGGATATCTTTCTTATCCAGCAACGCTTCAATCGTAGAATCGGCTTGCATGTTAATCAAATCACAAAAAGCGATACCGTTCATCAAATCCAAATCTTCAAGCTCTTTGAGGGTAATGGACGGAATCTTAATCTTATCGTCAAAATTTTCGACTTTTAAAACCGTGACGCTTTTATCGCGAAGTCCTTCGACGATGAGCTGCAAAAAGGAGTGTTGGTCTTTAGGTCCGATCAAACCGACCGGCGTTAAACCGACGTTAAAGCTGCTATGGCGTTGTTTTTTTCCTAAACTCTCGCCCCACAGTTGCACGTACCAATCCGTAAAATAATCCAAACTCTCCGAATAGGCAAATAACGTATTGATATTATAGTTCATCGAATTTTTGGCGTAATAGGTCGCTTTTTTCAACAAGGTCTCTTTGATGTATCCGTCTTCGAAGAAGCTTTGTTTAATGGCTTTGGCACCGTCAAGCAAACGTTGAACGTCTACGCCCGCCAATAAAAGCGGAGCCAAACCCGCCGCGGAAAGTACGGAGTAACGTCCTCCGACATTGACCGGAATATGTAAAACAAACGCTTTAAGCGATTTGGCGTGTGCTTCGAGTTTAGAACCGACGTCGGTTACGAACGTAAAGCGGTAATCCAAACTAATTTCTTTGGCTTTCAGCAAGGAAAGGACGTATTTGTACACGGAAATGGTTTCGATCGTACTTCCGGACTTGCTGATGACAAAAAAGTGCGTGTTTTTGATGTCGAGTTTATTTAAGGTTGAACGAATCGACGCGGGATCGGTACTTTCGAAGAAATGCAAGCGTTTATCGAAATCGCGAATTCCTTGTAAGACTCTAAAAATAGCTTTAGGACCCAAAGAACTTCCGCCGATACCGATAATGGCAATGTCTTTAATCGCATTGTCGTCGTTTTTGGAGCGAAACTCTTCCAAGTACGCTTCAAGATAACTAATATCTTGCTCGGGCAATGCATAATAGCCGATGTTTTTTTGTTCTTCGACGATTTTTTCAAAGATGCCTTCTTCGACTTTTATATTGAAATAAAGCGAGTTTTTCAAACGAATCCTCCGTAAAAATAAGTAGAGCGATATTACTACGATGCATCTTAAAAAAAGCCAAACGCAATAGGAAATTCGTTATAGTTCGATAAACTATTTTTAGCCCTGAGGAGCCCTATGTTTTTACCCACGACTTTTGATGAAATAGAGCAACGCGGATGGGATCGTTGCGACGTTATCCTCGTCACTTCCGATGCGTATATCGATAGTCCTTATATGGGCGTTTCCGTAGTCGGTCGCGTTTTGGAAAAAGCGGGGTATAAAGTCGGCATTATCGCTCAACCGGACGTCAAAAGCGCTGCCGACATCACGCGATTGGGAGAGCCGAAACTTTTTTGGGGCGTGAGCGGCGGAAGCGTGGACTCGATGGTCTCTAACTATACCGCGACGAAGAAATTTAGAAACTCCGACGACTATACGCCCGGCGGCATCAATAACAAACGACCCGATCGCGCGAGTCTTGTTTACGTTAATCTCATCCGACAACACTTTAAAAACACCGTACCGATTATGCTAGGCGGTATTGAAGCGAGCTTGAGACGGGTTAGTCACTACGATTTTTGGTCGAACGCCGTTCGAAAACCCATTTTATTCGATGCCAAAGCCGATTATCTGCTTTACGGTATGAGCGATCTTAGCGTCGTCGAATTTGCCGATGCCCTAAAACAAGGTATTTCACCCTTACATGTAAGAGGACTTTGTTACATCGCGAAAGAGCCGAAAACCGAGTATCTTCAACTCCCTAGCCACGAAGAAGTCATCAACGATAAGCTGAAATTCATGGATATGTTTGATCTCTTTTACCACAATAACGATCCGATTTCCGCCAAAGGGTTATGCCAAAAAGTCGATACGCGCTATTGGATTCAAAATCCTCCCGCCTATTACCTCACGACCGCGCAGATGGATGCAATCAGCGCGCTTCCTTTTATGCGCGATGCACACCCGTATTACAAAAAACAAGGCCATATCAAAGCGTTGGAGACCATCAAATTTTCCATCAACACCCATCAAGGCTGTTACGGCGAATGCAGTTTTTGTGCCATCAGCGTTCATCAAGGAAGAACCATTCGAAGCCGCTCGGAAGAGTCCATTCTCAAAGAAGCCAAACTGTTTACCACGTATAAGGATTTTAAAGGCGTTATCTCCGATTTAGGAGGACCGACGGCTAACATGTACGGGTATGAGTGTTCGAAAAAGCTCTCCAAAGGCACCTGTGAAGACAAAAGCTGTATGTTTCCCAAGCTCTGCCCTGCCCTCAAACCGACCCATAAAAAACAAATCGATCTTTTACGCAAAGTGCGAGCACTTCCGGGTATTAAAAAAGCGTTTGTGGCTTCAGGTATTCGCTACGATCTGATCAGCGAAGATAAAGCATACGGTTACGAATACCTCAAAGAGATCGTCGAACACCATTTAAGCGGACAGATGAAAATCGCGCCCGAGCATATCGATGACGAGATTTTAGCACTGATGGGAAAACCCGGCAAAGACTCCTTGGTCACGTTCAAAGCACTTTTCGACAAACTAACCAAAGAATCGGGGAAAAAGCAATTTTTAACCTACTACCTGATTGCCGCACATCCGGGATGTGAAGAACGGCATATGCATTCTTTGAAAAATTTTGCTTCTAACGTACTCAAAATCAATCCCGAACAAGCACAAATTTTTACGCCGACGCCTTCGACATATGCGACTTTGATGTATTATACGGGCTTGCATCCGATCACTCGAAAACCGATTTTCGTCGAAAAAGAGATGCACAAAAAAGAGCGCCAAAAAGAGATTGTCATCGCCAAAGAGAAAAAATATCATAGCGGATTTGACAGCTAAAAATCGACATGTAAGGATTTTTGATGAGCGTATTATTGGAAATGAGTATGTTCCCGCTGGAAGGAAGCGGTTCAAAGAGCGCGTTTGTCGCAAAGATTATCGATCAAATCGATCAAAGCGGTTTTGCCTATAAACTCACGCCGATGAGCACGGTCGTGGAAACGTCCACGATGCAAGAAGCCTTGTCGCTCGTCGAGCAAGCGTACGAATGTCTGGAAGAATGCGAACGCGTATATGCGTGCTTAAAATTTGATATTCGCAAGAATCGAAAAGACGGTATGCATCAAAAAGTCGCTTCCGTTCAAAAAAAATTAAATCGCCCTATTAACGCCTAAAGTAAACTAAATTTACGTCGATTTGGTTGTACCATAGTCAAAGGGGCATTGCTATGCAATCACAATCGATCAATACTAATAATTACAGTTACAACAGTCTTGGATTTTCACTCCAAACCAGTAGCGGCGACGTCATCGATCTTAACATGTACGACGAGCGTTCCGCTTCGATTTCACACGAACAAAGCGGCGGTACGCAAAATACGATGCTCTCGCTTTCACATGCTTACGGTTACAATTTTCACTACGAAGGCGACGGAATCGACGAAAACGATCAAAAAGAGATCGATGCGGCGATGAAGCTCATTCAACCGCAAATCGACGAGTACCTTTCCAACGTGCAACAAAGCTCTGAAACGGTCACGCTCGCATCCGCTATCAATACCGCTTACGAAGTCAATCAAACTTTGCCGAGTGCCAAAGATCAAAATACGCAAAATTATACTAATAATTCTTTGTTAAAAATGATCGATCAGATGATGGAGCAAGCGGATAAGCAAAACGAAAAGGTGCTAGAGGGAGCACAAAAGCTTTTTGAAAGCGTCCTCAAACAACAAAAAGGCTTTGAGCTTTACGTCTAAGCTTCGCCTTTTTGGATGCATATTTCGCTGAGTGTATCGCCTAACATTGCATTGACATTCTCTCGCTATTTTTTATATAATTCGCGATAGTGTGACAAAAAGGTGATATTTAGTGTTTAATTTTAAGTTTGTTTCGATTGTTTTTTTAAGTATAGCTTCTGCGCTTTTTGCCCAAGAAATAGAAAGTCTCAAAATAGGAATCGCACCGCACTCCTCCGCTCGTATTATCTATGACGTACATCGCGATCTTAAAACGTTTTTAGAACATTATTTCAATCGACCCGTACAAATTTTAAGCGCAAAAACGTTTAGCGATTTTGCCGATACTTGCGATCAAGGCGATACTTACGATTTGATTATTACCTCACCGAATTTAGCTTATTTGGCGCAACACCAAGCGCATTACGTACCTTTAATGACCTACACCAAAGGCTTGGAGACGATTATTTTAAGCAAAACGTCTTCTTCGCTTAAAGATCATCCCGAAAATATCAAAATTGCAGGACAAGACCCCGTCTCCTATGCAACGCTCTGCGGCGAAGAGTGGCTAGAACAACAAGGTTACGTTCCGAGCAAAAATTTAATTTACAGTTATTACATCAGTGCTTCGGACAGTTTAGCAACGCTGTTGCTCAAAAACCAAGTCGATCTCATCATCATTTCATTACCCAATTATTTAAAACTGGATCAAGAATTGCAAAATCAACTTTTCGTCGTCTACCATAGTGCTCCCAAACCGGGTCGTATCTTTTTAGCCAAGGACTCAAAGGGGATTACGATCGAAGAGTGGCGCAATGCGTTGGTCGCTTTTTCCCAAAGCCAAGAAGGTGCACGGCATCTTAAGGCTACGAAATTGGAGGGTTTTGAAATGCTTGAACCTCATGCATTAGATACCCTTAGCACGATAGCCCAAAAAACCTCTTCGCGATTAACGCATTAACGATCGATGAAGCTCTCTCTTGCATGGAAATGGCTTATTGCCGCCTTACTCATCGAAAGCGTGATGCTTTCTATCCTTGTTTACCGTAACGTTGAACAATTAAGCGACAATTTATTACGACAAACCGACCAACGGCTTCAAGCCGAAAAAGTCCTTTTACAAAGTGCATTGATCGCCCCGTTCGTTCAAAACGACTATGCAACCATTCAAGCGATTTTAGAAGAGTCGTACCAAAAGCTTAATATGCTCTATTTGGTTGCGCTTGATCTCCAACATACGCCGATCGCAAGTGTCGGAGCGGTCGACTTAAATGCTCTTCAAACGCTTCGAAATACGCCGCTAAATGCACAAAGCGTTCAAGAACCCACGTATGATACTTCCGTCGATCTGATGATTTCCGATCAAAAAATCGGCTCCCTTCGCGTGTTCAATTCAACTACGGGTGAAATCATAACCGAAGAGTTAAGTGGCGATGAAGCAATGCTTAATGCTACCAAAAAACAAGTGTTGAGATTGCTTAAATCGCATGACTTTGTGATGATTAACGGAGTGTACGAAGCCAAACGAGATGGACTCATTAAGATACTTTCCTCTTTGCCTATAAGTTATCAGTGGCAATTGGAGAAGAGTGAACTCAAAGACAATTACGCCCATGTGGAAGGAACACTCCATGTCACGGTGGGTGAACTTGAACGTCAATCTTCAGGGTTAGGGATTTGTGAACTCAAGGAGCTTAAAGGCAGTGGTGGACTTCACTTCATGATGGCTCGTGCAGAGACAAGAGCTTTGAAGCGTGCCATTGAAGTTCTGTTTGGCAGTGTCATCAATTATTATGTGAGGCATCATCTTTTAGCGGCATAACAAAAGATTAGAGGGTTATTTTTACCCTCTAATCAGATAATATTTTTATCAATATATTGTCGCTATAATCACAAAATATAGATAAACCACAAAGGAACTTTTATGCAATTTCGATATTTTCCTCTTATTGCCACTTCGTTTTTGGTATTTAACACTTTAGCTTTTGCTGTGGATGACTCATTGTTCTCACTTTATCAACTTAATTCTCGTAAGTCGGATAGCAATAGTGGTAACACTTCAAATGGTGGCGGTGTATATTATGATACAGAAATGATAAAAGTTCGCCTTGAAAATACCTCAGATTATGTCAAAGTTGGAACAGTATTTAAATACAACCCTGAAGACACACCTTGGTATATTAAAACTGGTCTTAGCTATTTAAATGAAAAAATATACGGATACGATGGTTCCTCTGACAGAGTGAATCAATACGGTCTAACTTTAGGCATTGGTTATAAACTGACCGATACGCTTTATGCTGAAATTGGTGCAAATAGAACAGATTTACATGGTACAAAAATTGGGAATTGGTTTGAAATCTCAGACGAAACGACTAAAAGAGCTTATGCAGAGCTTGTCAAACGACTCAAAGGTGACTTTGGTGTTTTAGATGCCAGTGTGAATATAGGCAGAACCTACTATGAATTTGCTGATGATGAAAATTTTGTAGGATTTGGTATGAGTTATTATCCAGTTTCCTCTTCTAAAATATCTATTTTCCATAACGCTGAAGTAAGAAATCATGCAACATCCGTTACGCTAAGCTATGAGGCTTTTGAACTCACTTACAGAAATCTAAGCGATAATGCTCATCGTTTAATGGTAGGTTTCAAACTACAATGTACCAATATTTTTGATGTCTCTTCATGTAAAATACCAACGAATATTATTCCTGATATCTCAGAAAATGATAAATTTGAGCAAATCACTTTTTCTTCAGCTTCTGAAATTCAAACGAGTAAGCCTAATCCAATTGGTTTTCAGTGTATCAAGCCTAATATCAGCGTAGTTGAATCACAGCCAGGAGGTATGCTTGGTTCTTTACCCGTTGATGAAAATGGATGTTTGATTCATAACTCTGATTGGTTGAATTATAATTATGTATATGAAGGTTCAGATGTGTTCTTTGGGCAAACAGGTAATCCAAATGGTTTTCAAAATTTTGACTGGTTTCCAAATTAAACATCTATATTAAGGCTATGAATTTTATTTGTAGCCTTAAATTAACTTCGCAACATCTCCCAATACGCATCATATACTTTGTGAGTTCATTAGCTTCATAGGCAATGTAGATTATTTGTAGATTATTTTGGATTTTTTAGTCAAAAAATAAAGTCACTTGATTGATTTTGACCGCAAATACTTTCTCTTGTTTAAAATAATAAATTATTATAATTTAACATTTAGAAAAATAGCTATAAACTACCTAAAATAGGCTTTAATGGAAGCTCTCCACAAGTTTTTGTACCAATAAATTCCAACCATCTACAAGAACGAAAATCAGCAATTTAAACGGCAAAGAGATCATCGCCGGCGGCAGCATCATCATACCCATTGCCATTAACACCGAACTGACGACCATATCGATTACTAAAAACGGCAAATAGAGTAAAAAGCCGATTTCAAACGCCGTTTTCATTTCGCTGATCATAAAGGCGGAAACGGCGATCGTTAAAGGAATATCTTCGATATTTTTGGGGTTTTCCAATTGTCGAATACGAAAGAAAAGTGCCAAATCTTTTTCACGCGTATTGCGTACCATAAAGGCTTTAAACGGAGCGGCTCCTTTTTCAAACGCCTCTTGATAACTCATTTTTTCTTCCAGATACGGCTTGATTCCGACATTATAAGACTCTTTGGCGACCGGCTCCATAATGAAAAACGTCAACACCATCGCCAAAGAAACCAGTACCTGCGTCGGCGGAAGTTGTTGCGTTCCCAAAGCTTGACGCAAAAACGAAAAAACGATGGTCAAACGCAAGAAGCTCGTCATCATAAAAATTAACGACGGAGCTAAGACGAGAATCGTTAAGACTAAAACAAGATTGAGGCTTGTCACCAATTGTTGCGGAGAGTTGGGCGCGCTTAAAGAGAGATTGACGGTCGGAATCGTATCGGCGGCAAAGCTTGCACATCCTAATATCAAGATTAAAACGACTCGCATCACTGTTTTCAACGGCTATCCTCATAAAATAATGCATCATTCTAGTCGGTTTTGCGTTAAAAAGCATTTAATTTTTAAACAACTTTTCGTTAAAATAACCTTTATTTCATCTTCTTAGGAACATCCGTATGAATATTTCGATCGCCATTATGGCGGCAGGTCTCGGTACCCGCATGAAATCCGCTCTTCCCAAAGTTCTCCATACGATTAGCGGTTTTGAGATGCTTTACCATTCTATCAAAGAGGCACAAAAAATCAGCGACGATATACATGTCGTTTTATACCATCAGGCCGATCGCGTTCAAGAGCAAATGAACGCCTATTTTCAGGGTATCCGTTACATCAGTCAAGATCACGAAAACTTTCCCGGTACAGGCGGAGCGATTATGGGCGTTACGCCAAAATACGATCGCTTGCTTGTTTTAAGCGGCGATATGCCGCTTTTGGAAGCAAGCGACATGCAACGTTTCTTAGAGATAGACGCCGATGTGGTCATGAGCAGTTTTTGCGCGAAAGAGCCTTTCGGATACGGCAGAGTCGTGATGAACGATTGTGCCGACGTCGAGAAGATCGTCGAAGAAAAGGACGCAAGCGACGAAGAAAAAAAGATTACTGCGGTCAATGCGGGTGTTTACCTCTTCAAATCCGCATTTTTACGCGAATATTTACCGCGTCTTGATAACCAAAACAAGCAAAAAGAGTATTATCTCACCGACTTAATCGCTTTTGCGCACCGCGATCGAAAAGGCGTAAAAGCCCTCCTCGTCGATGAGGAGACCTACATGGGCGTCAATTCCAAATACCACCTTTCCCAAGCCGAAGAGATCATGCAACGCCGTATCAAACGTCGCTTCATGGAGCAAGGCGTTATCATGCGATTACCCGAGACGATCTACATCGAAGCGGACGTCGAACTCAAAGGCGAATGTATCCTCGAAAACGGCGTAACGCTTTTAAAAGGTACTTCGTTAGAAAACGTCCACGTGAAAGCGCACAGCATCATCGAAAAAAGTACCTTGAAAAACTCCGATATCGGCCCGATGGCACGCATCCGTCCCGACTCTTTAATCGAAAATACGCATATCGGCAACTTCGTCGAAGTCAAAAAATCAACGCTCAAAGGGGTTAAAGCCGGACACTTAAGCTATCTCGGCGATGCGAGTATCGATGAGGGAACCAATATCGGTTGCGGTACGATTACATGTAATTACGACGGCAAGAAAAAATACCGAACGATGATCGGCAAAAACGTCTTCGTCGGAAGCGACACGCAACTGGTTGCACCCGTCACGATCGAAGACGACGTCATCATCGCTTCGGGAACGACGGTCACGAAAAACATCCCCAAAGGCGCACTTGCCATCAATCGCGAGCCCTTGAAGATCGTCGAGGGATTTTTTTACAAATTTTTCGGGAAAAAAGATGCGTAACACCTTACTTTCCGGCAAAAAAATTCTCGTCGGCGTTACGGGAAGCATCGCGATTTACAAAACGCTGGAGTTGATTCGTCAGCTGGTCAAAGCAAGCGGCGACGTAAAAGTCGTAATGAGCGAAGACGCCAAACGCTTCATTTCACCCCTAACCTTCGAGACGATCAGCCAAAACAAAGTCTTACATGTAGACACCGAAAGCTGGAGCGAAGAACTTAGCCATATTCATATCGGGAAGTGGGCAGATATGTTTATCATCGCGCCTGCCTCGGTTAATACGATCAATAAACTCTCCTGCGGTATTGCCGACAACCTTTTAACGCAAACGGCGATAGCGTTTACCAAACCGATCCTCTTAGCCCCGTCCGCCAATACCCATATGATGCTCAACCCTATCACGCAAGAGAGCTTAAAGCGATTGCAAAACTTCGGATACGTGATCGTCGCGCCCGAATCCAAACTGCTTGCGTGCAACGATGAGGGCGTAGGTGCGCTAGCAAGCGTCGAAGAGATTTTCTACGCCGCCGCTAGAGTGCTTCTTAAAGAGCCGTTTTGGGAAGGGCGTGACGTCATTATCACGGGGGGAGGCACGCGCGAAAAAATCGACGACGTTCGATGCCTTAGCAACTTTTCCAGCGGCAAACAAGCCTTGGCATTAGCGACGGTTGCTTACCTTAAAGGCGCAAACGTTACGCTGATTACCGGCGGCGAAGCACCCGAATTTAAAGCGATCTCTACCTTACATGTCACGAGTTCGAACGAGCTTCGTACGACCTTGGAGGCACACATGCGTTTATGTCAAAATGCCGAAAAAACGCCTTATCTTTTTATGACTGCCGCCATTAGCGATTACGTGCCCGAACACGTTCATCACGGAAAACTCAAAAAAGAGACTTTAGGCGAATCGTATTGCTTGGCATTAAAACGTAACGTCGACATCTTAAGCGAATTGGATAAAACCGGTTGGATCGTCGTCGGCTTTAAAGCGGAAACGGACGAAGAAAACGCTCTTCAAAACGCCCAAACGATGCTAGAGAAAAAAGGGCTAAGCGGCGTTTGTTTAAATATCGTCAAAGAGCAAAACCGTTTCGGTTCTAACCAAAACGAAGTGTATTTTATCGGCTTAGACGCTATCGTTCATTTACCGCTTCGAAGTAAATTCGAGATTGCCGAACAGATTATCACACTTTCTCAAACCTTATGATTTCTACGCTTCGAAAACTCTCCGGTCTTAGCTCGGACATCGCCAAAACATCTTCGTCAAGCGTTAATTTCAACGCCAATCTTCCCGTGACGATTGAAGTGCTCAAAAAAATCGACCCTTTGCGATACCGTCTTCGAGTCGGACGCAAAGAACTGACGACCAAAAGTCAAAAAGAACTGATCGCGGGTAAAAAATATTGGGCGAATTTTTCCGAGGGAAAGGGCGGTATTTTGACGATTTCACACCTCTACCCACAACCTTCTCTTTTCGAGGATGCGCTCTTTACGCCTTTGGAAATTGAGCTCTTTTGCAACGATGAAGGCTTTAACTCAACACTTTTTAAAACTTTCTTACTCGATAATCTTGCACGCGAAGAGCAGGACAAAACGCTTTTTCAGACCTACGGTTATATGCTCTTAGCCCTCTCCAAATACGTCGTTCACCTCCCCTTGCTTTGGAGTGAACAAAAACATATGGTACAATTCTCCCTTTTTGATACGCACGACGTATCGTTTTATATGGCGTTGGAGCACTTAGGACCCTTGCGCGGAACTTGGAGCAACCGTCAACTCGAACTTTGCGTCATGTACGAGAAGAGTCTCTACTATTTACAAAAAGAGCAAGCAAAATTGGGTATGATTACACAGATACGTTTGGAACGAGAGATTAAACCTCTGTTTGATTCCGCAGACGTCATTTTAGACATTAAAGGCTAATAGGGTATGTATTTTTTGGCGATAGGAATTTTTGGAGCGTGCATCGGCTCGTTTTTAAACGTCGTTATTTTGCGTTTGCCGAAAAACGAAAGCATCGCACTTCCCTCATCGCATTGTCCGCATTGTCTTCATCCGCTCAAATGGTATCACAATATTCCCTTGATTTCGTGGCTAGGACTTAAAGGGAAATGTGCTTTTTGCCGTACGCCTATTTCCAAACAATATCCGCTCGTCGAAGCAGCATGCGCACTGTGTTACCTGCTCGTTGCATGGCGCGTCTCTACGTGGCCGCAAGCCTTACTTTTAGGAACGATTTTTTCTCTTTTACTTGCGCTCAGCATCATCGATATGCGCTATAAAGCCGTGCCCGACGCACTATCGCTTCCGGCACTGTTTCTTTCGTTTTTGTATCGATTGCCCTTTGAATCTCTTCAAAACGGATTGGTCTTCTTAGGAGCTTTTGCACTGCTTCGCTTAAGCGTCTCGGCGATTTCCGGCAAAGAGGCGATGGGTGAAGCCGACAGTATCATCGCCGGAATTATCGGAGCGATACTGGGGATAACACTCGGATTTGCCGCAATTTACCTTGCCGCACTGATCGCTTTAGTCGCGTTTATGCTTCTGCGTCAAAAAGGCTATGAACTGCCTTTTATCCCGTTTTTATCTTTGGGACTTTTGATTGCATGGATTTTCGATCACCCTATTTTAACGTTTATGGAACATTGGTATGAATAAAGCATCTTTTTATCTCTTAAAACACTTTTTAGAACTCTTTAGCGCACTTTTTTTTATTCTGTTTTTTATCACCTCGATTGTTTTTTTCATTAAAATCACCGCCTTAACGGCCATCATTACGATGAATTTTTGGGAGCTCGGAACGCTTTACATCTATCTTCTACCCAAAACGCTGGTTTATACGCTTCCGATTACGTTTTTCATTGCTTTAAGCATCTCTTTGTACAACCTCTCCAAAGAGAACGAAACGATTGTGCTCTTCACGCTCGGATACGATCCTAAAAAAATTACGCGTCTTTTTATGAGCCTAGCAACGGGACTTTCTGTGATTCTTTTGATGGATATTATGGTTCTCGTACCGATTTCAAAACAGCTTAACAGCAATTTTATCGAATATAAAAAAGCCGAAGCAAAATTTAATATCAAAGCCAATGAATTCGGACAAAAGTTTTCGGACTGGCTTGTCTACATCGAACACAGCGACAATGCCAAGCAGTACGAAGGCATCACGCTTTACCACAATCCCGAAAAGCAAGAGGATAAAGAGCAATTGATTCTCGCTAATGCCGCTACGATCAATAATGAAAGCGGCATATTACGTTTACATCTTGATACGGGCAAAGTCTTTGAATTTCAAAAAGACGGTATCGGACAAACCGATTTTGAAACGATGTATATCAATAGCCAACCTAAAACGGCCGTCGGGGCGATACAAACGGTTAAGGAGTATTGGAACGACGTTTTCGTCAACTGGAAACGCGCTTACGATTTATCCTTTTTCCTCACCGTCGCCCTCTTCCCGATTGCCTCGACGATGATCGCGATGAGCATCGGCATCGTGACGTATCGTTACAATAAAGAGAGTATTTACATGGGTATCTTTTTGTGCCTTGCGTTTTATTTGACGCTTACGACGGTTTTTTCTTCAAAACTACCGCAATATGCACCGCTAATCGTTTTTACGATCACGATGATCGCTTCGTATATACTCTATCAAAAACGTATTCGCCGTGTTTTTTAAACCGATATGCGTGTTAAAGTAACCCTCAGCTACGACGGAAGTGCTTTTAACGGCTTGCAAAAGCAGCCCTTTGACGCCGACGTTAAAACCGTTGCCGGTACGCTGGAGGAAGCCCTAAAGCGTCTTCATATCGACTCAACCCCCGTTGCAAGCGGGCGTACGGATACGGGCGTACACGCCTTGGCACAAGTTGTGCATTTTGACGTTCCGGAACCTTGGAGTGATCTTGCAAAGTTGCGTCATTATTTGAACCGCTCTTTAATGCCTCATTGTTACGTCAAAAAGATTGAGCCGGTAGACGAATGCTTCAATGCCCGCTTCGACGCCAAAAAAAGGCTTTATCGCTATGTTATGTACGAAGGAACGTACCAGCCTTTTTTAAGTGCTTACGCTTTACATGTAGACTCTCTCGACGTTGCAAAACTCGATACGCTTGCCAAGCTTTTTGAAGGAAAACATGCGTTCGGTTTTTTTAAAAAAACAGGAGGCGGAACGACGGGAGAAGAGCGTACTATTTTTAAAGCCGGAGCTTATCGTTATCAAAAAAAAATCATTCTTTACTTTTTAGGCGACGCTTTTTTACGATCTCAAATTCGTATGATGACCGATATGCTCTTAAAAGTCGAGAGCGGTTCTTTGTCGCCTGAAGATTTAATCGCACAGCGGGATAAACGCAAGAAGATCAGCTCGACGTTGGCTCCTGCCTGCGGGCTTTACCTCTCACGTATTTATTATTAAATCCTTATTCGCTTTCAAATAAAAGTTTACCGCCGCCGATGACTTTGGCGACTTTGCCGTATAACGTATCGCCGTAGTATAAAGAGTGTTTGTTCGTCACGGTATAGGTATGATGAGGGTCAAACAAGACGACGTCCGCATCGTATCCTTCTTCAATTTTCCCCTTATGCTCTAAGCCTAAAATCTTTGCGGGGTTACGAGCGCACAAGGTTTCAAGGGTTTGCAAATCGATTGTACCGTTTTTCACTAAGAACGTATACGCCAACGTCAAAAATTCTTCAATCGATCCGATACCGAACTCCGCATCTTCAAACGCGACGTCTTTATAAAGAATTGATTTGGGAGAGTGCGAAGAGGTTACGCAATCGATCATACCTGCTTTTAAGGCATCGATTAAAGCGACTCTTTCATCTTCTTCGCGTAATGGAGGCATCAATTTGGCATACGTATTGAAACCGTCGCAGCTTTCGTCGTTTTTCGATAAATGGTGAATCGAAACTTCGGTAAAAAGAGAAGAAGGGCATGCTTTTTTATGGGCTTGGGCTATCTCTAACGAACGCTTTGTCGAGAGCGATTTTAAAACGACGTTGGCACCGTAAAAAAGTGCCATTTCGCAGACTTTTGCCACTTCGGCCGTTTCGGAAATCTTTGAAATACCCGAAAGTCCTAACGTCGAAGCGATACAACCGTCGTTCATCAATCCGTTATCGTCGAGATTCGGCTCGTAGCACTGTACGAAAACCGGTTTATCTTTCATCGTCGCGTATTGCATTCCGCGGCGAAGCAAGTTGGCATTACGGTGTGAATCGGCTAAAATCGCCGAAGCTCCGTTATTGAGCAAAGTTGCGATATTGTGCAGCTGGTCCTCTTTTTGATCCGCTAAAGGAGCACTCATCAAAATAGTGACTTTGGCTTGATCGATTTTAAACTTCACCAACTCCAAAAGCGTCGCGCTCTCCAAACGAGGCGTAAAATCCGACATCACTACCGCCGTCGTTACACCGCCTTTAAGGCAACTTTGCGCAAGTTTGTCGATATGGTCTTGGTTGAGAATGCTATTGGAAAAACGTACGTTCAGATCGATCATTCCCGGAAGCAAAACCATACCGTTAGCCTCTAAAACCTCCTCATGTGAAGGAGCGTTAAGGTTTTCTCCGATCGCAACGATCTTGTTCTCCTGAATCAACACGTCTTGTCTCTTTTCGTGAATTCGTGCGTTTTTAATAAGCATAGCTTCCTCGCTTGGATAAATTTTTTTTAAACGTCAAGATGCGTGCGTAAGCTTGCTCGATGCTAGCTTGCGAAATTTCTCCGCTACGAACGGCATCTAGTAGAATTTTTTGAACCGTAAAGGGCATACTGGCATTATCGGCAAAATAATTGGTAAAAACAAAAATATCGCCGCCGGCTTGTACGCTTCGAATAACGCGCTGTTTAAAATCGAGCGTATTAGGTAAAGAGTCGGTACGTAAATTATGCACAAAAACGACGCCTTTAAAGTGCATCTTATCGCGCAGTAAGTTTTGAACGATCGTTTTTGAAAAAAGAGAAGGCTCTTTTGGGTCTAAATCGTTAATTTTGGCATGCGACATCAAAACCGCGTCGATTTTATCGTAGGCAATGAGATCGTAATAGGGTTTGAGTTGCTCAAATCGCCATGAAGCCGAAGCATCCGCACGGCTTGAAAAATCATCCCACAAATTGGCTCCCGCATAGGGAAAATACTTAACGACAGGCGTAATACCGTTTCGATACATCGCGTCGATAAATAACAGGGCATACGTCGTGACGATCTCTTCGTAAGAAGCGTAAGCACGCTCCGACTCTTTGGCGTTGCCGGCGATTTTACGTTGCAAATCGAGCACGGGAGCCAAATTGACGTTCACGCCGCCTTTTGCCATAGAAGAACACATGGCATCGTAAATCGAGGCGGTTTCGTTCACGTCTTTGCTCGTTGCAATTTCATTGGCACCGTATGCGGGAGCAAATCCTTTTTTGAGGGAGAAGAGATTTGCATCACTTCCGTCATGTTCAACCGCAACGATCAAAGCCGCATCCACGGGGGCTTGCGCTTTAAGATAATCGGTCAATTTTTTCAGCTGGGCAACGTTTTGGATATTTTTTTCCGTTAAAAAAATACCGCCTATTTTTTCGCGCTTAATATCTTTGGCGACTTGCTCAACCCACTTATCGCTCTCTTTCGTTCCGTCAAATCCGATCACGATCATTTGGGCAATCATCTCTTCCAACGACGTGCTTTTCGCACATGTAAGACTAAGACACAATGCCGTCAGTAAAAAAATTCGTTTCATCAATCCGCCAATAAATCTTTCACGCTTTGCTTAGGAGACTTTCCCTTTAAGATCAAAGCAATTTCATGGGCAATGGGCGTATAAATAGCGTGTTTTGCGGAAAGCTCGAAAACGGCTTCAGAGGTATAAACACCCTCCGCCACTTCGCCTAATTCTTCCAAAATTGCGTCTAAAGCTTTGCCCTGTGCTAAAAAAAGACCGACGCGGTAATTACGCGAAAGCGTACTCGAAGCCGTCAAAAAAAGATCGCCCGCGCCGCTAAGCCCCAAAAACGTCGCTTCTTTTGCACCGAAAAAATGACCGAAGCGTTGCATCTCGACCAAGCCTCTGGCAATTAAGCTTGCCCGTGCGTTATTGCCGAGTTTTAATCCGTCGCAAATACCGCTAGCGATCGCCAAAACGTTTTTATAGGCACCGCAAACTTCTGCGCCGATGACGTCTTGCGAAATATAGGTTTTAATAAACGAAGGGAAAAATGCGCAAAATTCTTTAGCAAGGCTTTCGTTGGAAGCATTGACGACGACCGCCGTGGGGAGAGCTTGCATCACTTCTGAAGCAAACGAAGGACCGGAAAGAAATGCCAGATGGGTTTCGGGCACGTATTGTGCAAAAATTTCATTTAGAAATTTTCCGCTTCCTTGTTCGATCCCTTTTGCGGCAACCAAGATTTTTTGCCCCGAAAAGCGAAAATGCTCTTCCAACCAGCTTCGCACGACTTGCGCCGGTAAAGCAAAAATGAGATAGTCGCTTTGAAGGGCTTCTTCCAGTCCGACAAAATTTTCAACGGCTTTTGCGTGTCGCGACGTAATCTTACATGTAACATTGCGGGAAATGGCAAACTGAAGCGCTTGCCCCCATTTGCCCGCTCCAATGACCGCTATACTCACAAAAAACCTTTGCGTTAGTGAAGTCTGGCTTTTAAAAGCTCGTTGACTTTAGAAGGATTGGCCGTTCCTTTGCTCTCTTTCATCGCTTGACCGACAAAAAAAGCAAAAAGCTTCTCTTTGCCCGCTTTGTATTCGGCGACTTTATCGCCGTTGGCGGCAATAATAGCATCGATGATCGCTACCAGTGCGCCCTCATCGCTCATTTGTTGTAAGCCCAGCGTTGCAATCGCTTCATCAACGCCGACGCGATTTTGCATTAAATAGTCCAAAACCTCTTTGGCGGCTTTACCGCTAATCGTAGCGTCTTCGATACGTTTGACGAGTAATGCCAACGTCGCGGCATCGACCGGCGAAGTCATAAGCGTCACACCGTTTCCCAAACGACCTTGAAGCTCGACGCTTAGCCACGTCACACTGTTTTTCGGACTCGCACCGTGTTCGATCATCGTTTCAAAAAAGCGTGCCGTCTCGACGCTTGCGGTAATCACGTTTGCATCGTACGCCTTGATGCCGTACTCCGTTACGAAACGATCTCTTTTTTCATCGGGTAATTCAGGGATTTGAATACACCGGGCTAACATATCTTCGGGAATCATGACCGGTAATAAATCCGGATCGGGAAAATAGCGATACTCCGCACTGTCTTCTTTGGAACGCATACTGCGTGTTTCATTTTTATCGATGTCGAAAAGCCGCGTCTCTTGGACGACTTCTTGCTCGTATACGCCGTCTTCCCATGCCGCACTTTGACGCTCTACTTCGTAATCGATGGCTTTTTGGATGAATTTAAACGAGTTTAGGTTCTTAATCTCCGCCCTCGTATAAAGCTTCGTATCGCCTTTCGGGCGAATCGAGACGTTTGCGTCGCAACGAAAACTTCCCTCTTGCATATTCGCGTCGCTAATGTCCAGGTAGCGCAAAATAGCATGAAGCTTTTTAAGGTATAAAACCGCCTCTTCGCTACTGCGCATATCCGGTTCGCTGACGATCTCCAACAGTGGTGTTCCGGCACGGTTAAGATCGACATGTGAGACGTTACCGTGGTGAATATTTTTTCCCGCGTCTTCTTCGAGATGCGCGCGCGTAACCCCGATACGTTTTTTCGTTCCGTCTTCAAAATCGATATAAATCTCGCCTGCTTCAACGATAGGTATTTCAAACTGGCTGATTTGATACCCTTTGGGTAAATCGGGATAAAAATAGTTTTTACGGTTAAAAATAGATTTTCGATTGATCGTTGCGTTGATGGCCGTTCCAAGCGCAATGGCTTTTTTTACCGCCTCTTTATTTAAAACGGGTAAAGCCCCCGGAAGGCCTAAGCAGACCTCGCACACGTTTGTATTGGGTTCATCGCCGAAACTGGTCGGACAACTGCAAAAAATTTTGGTTTTCGTATTTAACTGAGCATGAACCTCAAGTCCTATAACAACTTCAAATTCCATTAATAAGCCTTTGCGGATTAATCTAAAAACAAGCGGATAGAAGCAATTCCGTACACCCCAAGTGCTTCACACGCCTTGACATGCGCAGGTTTGACGATACCTCCAAGCGCGAAACATTTGAGAGAGATTTTATCATTTATTTCTTTTAACTTCTCTAAACCTACGGGCGTTCCTTTGCCGGGAGATTCGAAGATGGGGCTAAACGTCAACGCATCGGCACCGTTTTTTTGTGCCTCTTCCGCTTCGCGTAAGGTATGCGTACTGACCACGACAAAAAGTCCTAAAGCTTTAGCCTCTTTAACGACATGTAACGCATTTGAGGGCAAATGTACGCCTAAAACGCCTAAACGATGAGCCAAACGATAATCGCCGTGAAGAAGAACGTTTTTATGTAAATTTTGCGGAAGTAAGGCAAGAACCTCCGTAGCAAACACTGCATAATCGACAACATGTTTATCGCGTAAACAGATATAATCGACGCGGTGTTTTTGCGTAATATCACGAAGCTTTTGCGCACAGATTTGCGCATCGGAAGTGTAATAAAGCGGATCAGTGATCAGATAGCGTTTGAGCATCGTTTGTGTCGATCCAGCGTTGCAATAAAGCCGTTTGCTTTTGCGCTTCCGAGAATTTGGCAATCTGTAAAGACGCCACTTCAAAAACAACCACAAAAAGTGCTCCGAAGAGAAAACAAAAAAGTCCGATCACGCAAGCGACGATCCATCCAAAAGGTAAGAAGAGTAAAAAGAAGTAAGTCCCGCCGGCAATTGCAAGAGCCCAAGAGGCACCTTGCAAAAAGCTCAGCAGTTTTTCAAAACGCGTGAAATCTTTAGTGTTCTTCACTGATCAAGACCGCACCTGCAAGATAAACGTACGTTAAGATCATAAAAATAAACGTTTGTAAAAGTGCGGAAAACGTTAAAAGCGCATATGCGGGAAGCGGAGCAACCCAAGGAGCAAGCATTAAAACTACCGCCAAGAAAATATCTTCGCCTTTGATGTTACCGAAAAGTCGGAATGAAAGAGAGATAATACGTGAAAAATGCGAAACGATTTCGATAGGGAACATTAACGGAGCCAAAAGTTTGACCGGTCCCATAAAATGTGCGAAATAGTGAACGACGCCGTTGACGCGGATACCTTCAAAATTATAATAAACAAAAACCATTAACGCCAATGCCAAGGTCATGTTTAGACTGCTTGAAGGTGCTTCAAAACCGGGAACGATACCGATCATATTGGCAACAAAAACGACCAAACCGATGGTTGCTACAAGCGGTAAATATTTGCGAGATAACTCTTCTCCGATGACGTCTCTGCCCATAGAGATAACGCCTACAAGATATGCTTCCATAACGTTTTGTACGCCGCTTGGGACCAATTGCATCTTAGACGTTGCCATTTTGGCGAGTCCCAAGACGATCAATGCTACCAAGAGAATGTGGGATACGAAAAGAAAGTTATGGTCGTGACTGATTAAGCCTACAAAGGTAAAAATTTCACCCATTACACCGTTCCTTTAATTATTATTTGCGTGATTGTATCGATAAATCATTTAATCATTCATTAAGGCTTCGCTTTTGTGCGAAGCTTTGTTACTTGCTCGCCGCCGATACCCCAATTATCCGTATCGACTTCATCGATCACGACAACGGTCGTCGAACGATTTTTACCTAACACGTCGACCAATAAATCGGTCACGCCCGCAATGAGTTTCTCTTTTTGCTCTTTGCTGGCACCTTCTTTGGTTATTTTGATATTGACGTAGGGCATGACATCTCCTGATTGAGTAATCGATCGGCACGAAGCAGTGCCGTATCGATATGATCGGTAATATTTTCTTTGCCGACGTCTTTATCGAAACCGAGACGTTCCATTTTATGTTTGATACGCTCGTTGACGCCGGAGAGTACAAGAACCGTTCCGTTGCTTTTACACAGCTCTAAAAATTCTTCCAAAGCATGCAAACCCGTCGCATCGATCATCGGGACATGACGCATTCGCAAGATAAAGACGCTAGGAGCCTCTTCAAGTTCGCCCAAAATATTTTTCAAACGATCGGCGACTCCAAAGAAAAAAGGACCGTTTATTTCGTACACTTCGACGGCTTGCGGGACGATTTTATTGCTGATCGCATGGGCGTCGGTTTCATCAATCGGCTCATCGCTTTCGTCAAAAGGCATTACGACGCTCTCTTTCGTATCGATAATCCCCGTCACGTCGATCATTCGTTTGATAAATAAAAGACCCGCCAACATAATGCCCGTTTGTACGCCGGTATTTAAATCGATAAAAACGGTTAGAAAAAAAGTCATCAAAAGTACGACGACGTCGTTTCGCTCCGATTTGAGCGCGATCGCTTTAAAGTGGTGAAATTCACTCATATTCCACGCAACGACCACTAAAATTGCCGCCAACGCCGCTAAAGGAATCAATAAAATCAACTTTGAAAACAAAAACATAAAAATCAATAACATCAGCGCATGCAACATACCCGAAACCGGACCGTATGCACCCGATTTAATATTCGTCGCCGTTCGAGCGATCGCACCCGTCGCCGCGATGCCGCCGAAGAGTACCGAGCCGATATTGGCAACGCCTTGAGCGATCAACTCTTGATTTGAATGGTGATGATCGCCCGTCATACCGTCCGCAACGACGCAAGAGAGTAAAGACTCGATTGCACCTAAAATCGCTATCGTAATGGCATCGGGGAATACGGCGCGAATTTTTTCCAATGAAAAAGCGGGCATCGAAGGGGAAGGAAGCGTCAAAGGTAACGATCCGAATTTCGAGCCTATCGTCTCCACCGGTATGTTGAACAACCAAACGGCAAACGAAGAAAAAACGATGACCAGCATCGGAGCGGGAATACGCGGAAACCGATGACGAAGTTTGATCAACATCGCGATGCTGACGAACCCGATTCCCAACGCATAATAGTTTACATGTAAGATTTCATGCGAATACAACACCCACTGATCGGTAAATTCCGCCGGCATTTTAGCAATCGGTAAGCCCAAAAAATCTTTGATTTGCGATGAAAAGATAATCAAAGCAATACCGCTCGTAAAGCCGACCGTTACGGGATAAGGAATAAACTTGATGATATTGCCGAGTTTGAAAACACCCATTAACACGAGCATTCCGCCGGCTAAAAACGTTGCGATGACTAAGCCGTCGTAACCGTGTTTTAAAATCACCGCGTAAAGTACCACAACAAAAGCCCCCGTAGGACCTCCAATCTGGTACCTGCTGCCTCCGAGCAAGGAGATAATAAAACCCGCGACGATCGCCGTAAAAAGACCGCGTTCGGGACTTACGCCGCTGGCAATCGCAAATGCCATCGCCAAGGGCAAGGCAATAATCGCCACCGTTGCTCCCGCGAGTATATCCGAGGAAAAGTGTGCGAAAGAGTACCCTTCCTTTAAAAGCGTATAACTTCTAGGAAGCCAATTTTTTACATTCATCAAAACCGCCTTTAAGGTATCAGTTTTTCCTGTCCTAAGCGATACAGAGCAAAATCAAATTTGACGGGATCGCTAGGATCAAGTGTTTTTAACGCATCGGTAAGTTCGATGACCGCTTTAAAATCGCATATTTTACGCGTAATCAAGCCCAATTTTCGACCGACGTGAAACGTATGCGTATCTAAGGGCATCAAAAGATCTTGCGGACGAACGTCGTTCCACAAGCCCAAATCCAATGCATCGGAGCGAACCATCCAACGTAAATACATATGCCAACGTTTGTAAGCAGATGTCGGGTTGGCTGAAGGAATTGTACCCAAGAGAAACTGATACCCTTTTGAACGATAGGGATTAGAAGCGTATAACATGTCAATCAGTACGGACAGTCCGTCCATAACGTTTTGCTTTTTTTGATACCCGCGTAGAAAAAGCTTTTCCAAACTTCCGTGCGTCTCTTTGAGGCGTTTGAGCGTTATAAAAAACGCTTGAATATCGAGGCTATTTTGAAAGCGATAATACGAAGATCGCAATGCCTCGGCGATATGCGATTCACTCTCTTCTAAAAGGCTAAAATCCAAACTCTCTAAAAAACGAACGATTGCGTGAACGTTTCCGTAAGCAAAAAGCGCGCAAATCAACGCAACGTATTCGTCTTTGTACAAAGACGCGATCATCAAAGGATCGGGTTTTGAAGCGGATAATTCCAAAACGCAATTGCGTTTTAAAGCCTCTTCCCGCAAACGTAGAGCAATGCTTTTATGCATCGCTTAACGCCTCTTTTTCATTACTTTTTTCTTGAAGATAATCGGAGAGTTGTAGCAAAGAAAACGTTACCAAAAAGATCAATAGACCGGGGAAAAAACTCAGCCACCACGCGATGTCGATTACGTCACGCCCTTCGCTTAAAATGACGCCCCAACTGATCTGAGGCGGCATAATGCCGATGCCCAAAAAGCTCAGCCCGCTCTCGGAAAGGATAGCACCGCTAACTCCGAAAGTAAAACTGATGAAAAAAATAGGAGCCAGTAAAGGGGCAAAGTATTTGAAGATGATTTTAAACGTTCCTACATGTGAGAGTTTTAAAACTTTGATAAACGGCGCATTTGAAATTGCAAAACTTTCGGAGCGAATCATACGCGCCATGCCCATCCATCCCGTAATCGAGATAATGACGACGAGTATCCACGCCGACGCATTCATATAACTGATCAGAGCCAACAAGAGGAAGAACGTCGGAAACGTTAAAAAAAGATCGATCACGATAATGACCAAACGATCGACGCCTTTTTGAAAAAACCCAGCACTAATGCCGATCATCAAACCGATCACGCTTGCGATCAACGCACTACCGAGTCCGATCAAAAGCGAAATTTGACCGCCGACCATCAAACGCGCTAAAAGATCGCGTCCCAAACGATCGGTTCCTAAAAGATGTTCAAAATCGGGTGCGAGCAAAATTGCCGAAGGATTTAAGTCGTAAGGTGAAACAGAATAAATCAAAGGAGCACCGAAGCAAAACAAGAAAATGAGCACCAACAAAGAGGTGCTCGCATACGGAAAGCGTTTCACTAGGATTTGATACCTAAAAGGACATCTAACATTTCATCGATCGTCGTAATAATTTTGGCGGCCGCCGTATAAGAAGCTTGATATTTAATCAAATTTGCGAGTTCTTCATCTGCATTAACGCCGCTAGTCGATTGATATGTTGCATAAGCCGTATCGTACAAAGTTTCGCTTGTAGACAAACTACTTTCGGCAGCACTGGTGTCTGATGCGATATGCGTCGTCAAAGCACTGTAATAACCATCTAACGTCTCACTAGATACGACGCCGTTATTGTAAAAATTTAACGAATCGTATTGTAATTGCACCATGGCATTAGCAACCGTATTATCTCCGGATATCGGAGCGGCAAAGCCTTCCATAGAAGAAGGATCGTTTTGATACTCCGTAGCGACGCTAATATCAGAGGCATCACTTCCCGTTAAAAACTGACTGATTCCGATTGCACCCGGAAAATTTGTACCGTTATCTTCGATAGCGATCGTATACGTACTATTGGTGCTTGTCGGAGAGAGGGAAAACGTACCGTCTTCCATATAAACTGCCGTAAAATAATCATCGACGTCGTTTAAGGAATTATTATCGCTATTATCGTCCGATTCAGAATTGATTTGTGTCACGATACTGTCGGAAAAAGTGTCGTCAGAAAGCGTCGTCGTACTTCCGATTGTAATCGTTTTACGTGCGACTTCAACGCCGTCACTATCGTAGACGATCACATCAAAGGTACCAGATTCGACGTTATCGTAAGCATTTTTTAACGATGTGTCCCCCTCAATATCTAAAATAGGCGATTGCATACTCGATTTGGCACTCTGAGCATAAATATTGTTTGTTTCGGTAATCAGTGTTTGCGCAAACGTGTCTAATTCATCAATATAATCTTGAATCGTCCCGTCTGACGGATAACCGCTTTCCCCATTGAGGACACGACCGCGAAGATCGAGCATAGCACCTACTTTACCTCCCGAAATTTGTTCCGTCAAATCATATTGCGTACCGTCTTGGGTTTCATAGTAAATAGAATAATAACCGCTTTCGTTTGAACTATTGCTGGCAACCAAAGCGTGAGAAGTTGAACCGTCGATAATCGTATAACCGTTAATCATAAGTGTATATTGGCTTCCCGACTCGGACGTATCAAGATCAGACGAAACCGATGACGTGTAACTACTAATATCATCTTTAGAAACCGTAATACCGACTAAATTGGATAACGTCAACTCTAATTCGTCACGTTGATCCCTTAAATCATTGGCATACGTAGATCCGTCTGCTTCTATCGTATCTATTTGTGAATTAATATCGGCAATTTCTTCCGCAATACTATTAATTTCATCAACGGAGGTCTTAATTTGAGAATTTACGGAATCTTGAAGATCTCGTAAATTCTCTCTCGTCGATTGTATATCGTTTGCCATGGTAAGAGCCGATTGCACCAACGCAATTTTTTGGGAACCTTCCGTTGCATTGGAAGCTAAATCGCTCCATGCCGAAAAGTAATTGGAAAGATCGTTCGCAATACCGGACTCGTCTAAATCCGGAAAATAACTTGCCACTTCTTCAAGAGTTTGAGAATTATACGTATCGTAAGCAACAGCCGTAGCGGCACTTTTTAATTGAGCATAGGTGTATTCGTCATGAACGCGCGTTACCGATGAAACGGTTACGCCCGTACCGATACTGACACCGTTGGAAGTCACAGCAGTGCTAGCCGATAAATTAACGCGTTGCCTACTGTAGGACGAGTTATCGACGTTTGCGATATTTTGACTGGTAATTGCCACGGCAACTTGCGACGCATTCAAAGCGGAAGTTCCCGTATTGAGTGTGCTAAAAAGTCCCATGATTACGCCTCAATTTGTAATAAGGAAGCAGGTTTGTGATTGGCCATTTTATAGCCGTCTAAATCTCGGGGGAAAATGTTATCCAACAAGGCATTGTAAAATTGACTGACGACGACCACATAACGGGCATACTGTTTATTGCGTTTTTTAAGTTCCGTAAGCTTAAGTTTCATTTGAGCCAACAACTCTTTTTGCGTTGTATCCAATAGTTCTTCTAGCGATTTTTTACCGCTGCTTTTTAGCATTTTAGAGAGTTCATTGTCTAAAAGAGATTTTTTTGTTTCAAAAGATTGGATAAGATCTTCTTTAATCTTAGCGCGCTCCGAAACATCGTTATGTTTTGCGGCTTTAATCGCAACGATATCTTTTTCAGTCTGTTCGATCAGATTTTCGATATCTTTGATCGCATTTTGCAAATAGCTTGTTAACATCTTAGCATCCTTGTTTAAATGAAGGACTTAGAGTAATTCTCCCGCAACGGCTTGAGCTGTTTTTGTCAAATCGACTTTATAACTTCCGTTTTCGATTTGTGCTTTAAGCGTGGAAAGCTTATCTACCTCGTCACTTTTATCTGTTTTTGAGACACTTTTTGCAGCGTCTTCCTTTAGAGAACTTTGTTGTACGTACGCCGTATTAGACGTTTGAACGGTTGAAATCATTTGAGACCCTTTATAGTTTAACGTTTGTGTTAACCCTATATCGGTTAAAACGATAAAACATTAACGCCCTTCTTTTAAATAGTTAAAAACCATTTGACTGATTCCCAGTCCTCCGCTGAGTGCCGAACTCATCGTATCGTTATACATCGATCGATAAATTTTATCTCCCGCATCTTTGGGAAAAAGAGGATCTTCCTCTTCCGTATTCATAGCGATGTCTAAAATTTGTTTAAGGAAAAAAGCTTCAAATTTGTCGGTTTGTTCTTTCAGTAAAGCATCGCTTTGAGACGTGTGGCTTGTCGCCGAAGCCGTTTTCATGTTTGTCGTCGGTAAAGATGCGTAATTTGCATTCATCAATGCAAGCGAAGTATCGTTGCTGCTCATCATATGACCACCAGTTGTGCCGTAATGGCACCGGAGCGTTTGATATTTTCAAAAATAGAGATAATATCTTTGGGTTTTGCCCCTAATTTATTGAGTGCTCTCGCCACGTTGGCAACGGTCATGCTCTCTTCTTGCATTTTAATGCGATTTTCGCTTGCGGCTATTTGAACATTACCGCCGATATCAACGTTTTTATCGCTTGGTACGTTATCGTTTGCTTCGATTTTGATCGTAATATCGCCGTGGGTAATGACGACGGGATCGACTTTAATATTGACGCCCGAAACGATCGTTCCCGTACGCTCGTCGATAATAATTTTATCTTCGCGTTCGTATTTAACTTGCGTATCCAGCGTTTTGGCCAAGAACTCGACAGACGTATAATTCGCGGGCTTCATCAAACGAATCGTTCGAGAATCGGTTGCTACGGCTATTTTTTTACCGAAGGCACGATTGAGTTCGTTTTGAACGGATACCGCCGTATTGAAATTCGCCTCTTTTAGCGAAAGGTTGATAAATTCTTGCTCGTGTAGGTCAAATTCGATTTCACGTTCTACGAGTGCCCCACCGAAGATATTTGCCGATGCCGGATGGTTCAATTGTCCTTTTTCTTTACCGTTCATACCGCCGATCGTAAGCGAACCTTGTGCAAGAGAGTAGATCTTCCCGTCGACGCCTTTAAGAGGCGTTAACAAAAGATTGCCGCCTTGCAAAGATTTGGCATCGCCGATAGACGAAACGGAAACGTCTACTTTATCGCCTTGACGTGCAAAAGCAGGCAGTTTTGCGGTAACCACGACGGCGGCAATGTTTTTAGATTTAATATCTGCCGGATCGATTTTAACGTTGACGGTCTGTAAAAGATTCGACAAAGAGCGAAGCGTAAATTCCGAAGAAGAACCGTCCCCCGTTCCGTTTAATCCCACGACCAAACCGTAACCGATCAGTTGGTTTTCGCGCACGCCGATGACGTTAGCGACATCTCCGAGCCTTTCTGCACAAAGAGATGAAACCATGGAGACAATTACCAATGCGATGTTGATAATTTTCATTTATTCCCTTTACATGTAACATTCTTGCTAAGTGTAAAGCAATTCGCGTTCCAAAATTATCGGTAATACGAGAGGGAACTTTTTCCGAATTTTTTTGTTTTTTGAAGGGTATATGAGCCGATCGTTTCAGGTAAAACTTCCGTACTCATATGTTCTACGATAGCGGTTATCGTTTTTTCTTGCGGTAACGAGGCGATTAATCGAAGCGTATTGTGATACACTTCTTCCATCCCTTCGCGAATTGAAAACGGAGGATCGAAATAAAAATAGGTCGGCGTACGTAATGTAGAAAAGAGCGTGGGTAAGAGCGTAAAACTATCTCCGCACAGAACTGTCGTATGCGTTTCGTCGATTGCTTTACAATTACGCTTTAAGATACGGGCGGCGTCTTGGTCTTTTTCGATAAAATAAGCATGATCGGCACCTCTGCTGAGTGCTTCAAGCCCGATAGAACCGCTTCCGCCGAAAACTTCGACAAATGCGTTGTCGATTAATTCGTATTGTAACGTGTCAAACAACGAACCTTTCAAAATCGCTTTCGTACTGCGCGTACTTTCCAAGGAAGGCAATTCAAGCTTTTTCCCTTTATATTTTCCCGCATTAATCGTCGTAAATAAAGGTTTAGTTCCCATAATAACTCCGAATCGTCTGAATCAATTCCGCTCTAAATTGATCGGTCAAAGCCGTAATTTTTTCTTCGAGAGCATAAAAATTTTTGGGCGTATCGTCTATGAGTCCGTCTATGCTGCTTTGCTTGAGTAAAAGGTGCTGAAAAAATTTATCGAGTTCTAACAAAAGTGCCGATTTTGAAAACGGTATACGTAAATTTCCCTCAGATGTCGCAACATAAAAAACCGGCTTATCGAGTTCGATTTTCTTGTCGCTAATGACAAAATCACATTGTTTATACGCAACGATTGCATCGCCTAAAAACGACTTGAGCGCACGGCTAAGTAAAAGCGATTGGCATACGACGGCAATCTTCATCGGCTTCCTTTTAGATACAATATCGCGAAATATAACACACAATCTCTTAAAGAGTTAAACAAAAAAAAAGATGTGCCGATTTAGCTCATAAGAATTAAGAGTAGTCATGTTCAGGAGGGCAATCATGGATATTTTTAGCGCTACCAGCAAACAAGTCGAAACGGCAACCGCTCCAAAAGTTGCTAGTACAACGGAAATCAGGCAAGTGGAGTCTTCAAGTTCGACGATTAAAAACAACGATCAAGAACAAGATCAAAGTAGTGTTGCGCAAACACTAAAAAGTACGGTTAGCGAGCTTAATGACCAAATGGATCTATTGGATACTAACATTAAGTTTGGATTTAACGATGAAATTAGTTTAATGTATGTTAACGTTATGGAAAAAAGCACGGGAGAGACGATTCGTAAAATCCCTACGGAAGAAGCGATGCAACTCTCGGCAAAAATGAAAGAAATCGTTGGAATGATTTTTGATAAAAAAGGATAAATCATGGCAACCTCTAGTTTAAGTTCTCTGGGTCTTGGAAGCGATAGCGTTCTCAGTTACGATGTTATCGATAGCTTACGTGAAGTTGACGAAGCGGCACAACTTGACCCTATCGATGAAGATTTGGCGACCAACTCTACGCAACAAACCGACTTAGAAACCTTAACGACGCTTGCATCGGCTCTGCAATCGGCAGCAAGTGCACTAGCGGACGATACGTATTATTTGCAACGTACGACAACGGTTTCAGACGATGCGGTTAGCGTCACGGCTGATGGCGGTACCAATGTTCAAGATTTTACCTTACATGTAGACCAACTTGCACAACAAGATATCTATCAAAGCACGGGATTCAGCTCTGAAACCAGTACGATTACTACTGCTGACGATACGTTGACGATTGAAATTAACGGTACGTCTTACTCCTTTGCCGTCTCTTCGTCAACCACATTAACCGATCTTGCCGATATGATCAACGATAAGCTTGATGGAAGTGTTACCGCATCGATTTTAGATACGGGCGGCGATACACCTTATAAATTGATCTTAAAATCAGATGATACGGGCGAAGATAATGCGATTACGCTCTCTTCCGCTAATTATGAAGATGACGCAACATCAACGAATATTCTCAGTAGTCTTGGATGGGACGATACGGATAACCACATTCAGACGGCACAAGATGCCGAGTTTACCTATAACGGCGTTAGTATTACCCGTTCTTCCAATACGGTAGACGATTTGATCGTCGGTGTTACCATTACGTTAAACGAAGTGCAAGACGACGGCGATACCGCTTCCGTTTCCATCGAACAAGATTGGAGCGACGTTAAAACACAACTCGAGACTTTCGTCACGGCGTTTAATAGTCTTGTTTCCAACTTAGACGAAGCAACCAGTTATAATTCCGAGGAAGAAACGGCAGGTGTTTTTCAAGGCGTCAGCCAATTAACCGGATTTTTTTCGGCTTTAAAACAATCCATTCAATCCATTGACGAGGATGGACGTAGCCTTGTCGATTACGGACTTACGTTTGAAGACGGGGAACTCTCGTTTGACGAAGATACGTTTGATGATATGGTGGAAGACGATGCTGCCGACGTGCAAGACTTTTTTATGGGTTCAACAACATACGATACGACAACGTATACCGGTAGTAGCGTTGCTTCCGGTGCTTTAAATATTACCTATAAAGGTTTGTATATCAACGATACCAGCATTCGCTTTACAACCGATGCCGGATCAACGGCCGAAGAGAATGCTACCGCTTTACAAAAAGCCATTAATGAAGCCGGTGTCGAAGGGGTTACCGCATCGGTCGGATCGGATGGCAACATTATTTTAAAAAGCACTACCGGAGCGGACATCGAGATTACCGGAGATTCAAGCGTTTTATCGACGCTTGGACTTAAAGAGACGACTGTTTACGGACACAGCACGACAAACAGCGGTATTTTTACAGATTTTGAGGATATGTTGGAAAGTTACACCGATGATAGTGACGGTGTTCTTACTATTTATGCCGAATATCTCGATACGCAAGAAGAAGCACTCACGGAAAAAAGGGAAAAAACCGTCGATTCTTTGGATACGAAATATGAAATTATGGCAGAAAAATTTGCCGCATACGACAGTATTATCAGCGAAATGACGACAGCATTTGATACCCTCGCTATGATTATTGAAGATAGTAGTAGCGATTAATAATAAAGGATTTTAGTATGTATACCAATTTAGCTTATTCAACCTACTCTCAAAACAATGTCGCCATTGAATCGCCTGAAAAGTTGATTAAGATGCTTTATGAAGGAATTTTACGCTTTGCTTCTCAAGCTAGAAAAGCAATAGAAGATCAAGATATTGAAAAAAGGACCTATTGGATTAATCGGACTTCGGCTATTTTCGCGGAGCTGATTCATTCACTCAATTATGACGGAGGGCAAATCGCCTATTATCTTCGTGGACTTTACACGTATCAGCTTCAACTTCTCTCCGAAGCCAATTTAAAAAACGATACGACCAAACTTGACGAAGTCATTAACGTTGCACGCGGACTTTTAGAAGCGTGGAAAGATGAGACTGAAAATGAATTGGAATAAAGCTTTTACCATTGCGATTATCGAAAAAAATCCCGAAAAAATGGGAAAACTGATTCGAGAGATACCTGCTATAACAGATATCAAAGAAGCGAAAGAAGCGAAAGCTTTAATCCATGAAGGATTAAAAATTATGAAAAACGAGCAGTCAAAATTACGTGAGTCAATGATAAAAAATAAAAAAACACGTGCTTTTCTCCTTTCTGCAAATCTAAGATCTTCCCCTAAACGAGAGTACAGAGGGTAAAACTACCCTCTTTCTCAACTTAGTCTTCAAAACACTTTTGAATCAACGCCGCACTTTCAGGTTTTGTCATCAACGAAACAATCACCGCCGTTAGTGCCGAAAGCGGCAGAGCGATCATCATTGCATCGACAAAGATGATTTTGCCGCTTAAGAGCGAATCTACCCCAAAAAGCATTTTTGCGACACCCAATTGTTTGGCCTCTTGAAAATGCACAAACAACAACCAAAACGTTGTCACTACCGTTCCTACGATCATCGAAGCGATGGCTCCTTTTTTGGTCATACGTTTCCAAAAAAGCCCGCCAAAATAGGTCGGTAAAAAGATACTTGCACACAACGCAAAAAAGATCGCCGTACTGCGTGCGATGATGGCAGGTTGTTTGTCAAACACATAGGCTAAAGAGACTGAGATCACAATCATCACAATGATACCTACGCGGGTAATGAGCAGAGAATTGGGATTGTTCTTGCCCGCAAGCTGTTCGAAAACGTCACGCCCAATCGCCGTTCCCATCGCATGAAATTGGCTTGAAAGCGTACTCATCGCCGCTGAGATCAGAGCAAACAAAAAGATAAACGCAAACCATTTAGGCATCGCGGCATTGATAAAATGCGGAATCACCTTTCCGATACCGCCTGTGCTTTGAAGTGCGTTTTTGCCCTCGTTAAATTCATAATACCAGACGTTCGTGACCGAACCAACCAGATAGATAATGCCCGTCATCGCGATAATAAAAACGCCACCGATCAAAACGGCACGATTCAGTTCATTTTTGCTTTTTACGGTCATAAAACGCACCACCAACTGCGGTTGGGCTAAAACACCCACACCCACGCCCATCGCAATGGTTGTAATGATAAAAAGCCATCCCTCAGAGAGAAAAACAGGCATCTTGTTCCAGCCTTGAAAGCCCCAGTTCATCGAGAGTTTCATCAAAAAATCAGGACTTCCCGCGGCGAGTTCTTTGATGTTTACATGTAAAAGCGGTGCAACGGTTTTATCCCAAACTATCTCCAACTTTGAAAGTCCCACGTCAACGCCGCCGATAGCATTAAACACCATTACCATCAAGATGATCATCGCCACGAACATAATGACCCCTTGAAGCGCGTCGGTTAACATAACGCCTTTCAAACCACCTGCTAAAACATACCCCGTGACGATGACAGACATTACCAAAAGGGCAATGTGATAGTCAACGTGAAAATACGCCACTAAAAATTCCGTTCCACCAATGAGCACCGCTGAAGTGTAGAGAGGCATAAAAATTGTGATCAAAATACCGCCAAAGACTTGAATAAACTTCGAATGAAACCGTCGTCCTAAGAGTTCAGGAAAGGTGTGTGCGTTGAGTCGAATGCCCATTTTTCGCGTTGGATTGCCCAAAAAAACAAACGCGATAAAGACGCCGATAAAAATGTTACAAAAGGTCAACCACAACAGCGAATTTCCAAGCCATGCCGCCACACCGCCAAATCCTACGATCGCCGCGGTAGAGATAAACGTTGCTCCATAACTTAGCGCCATGACAAACGGGTGTGTGTTTCCACCGGCAATGAGATAGTCCGCCGAACTTTTGGTCTGTTTGTATCCGACATAGCCCAAGTAGGCTAATACTGCAAGATAAACGATGATGACGATATTTTCAATCAGATTCATCCCAAATCCTTCGTCATTTTCGCTTCGTCTTTTTCCCAAGACTTGGTGCTTAACACCTTCTCTTCTTTGTCTTTATTCCAGTTGATGACACCGTAAATCACGCACAAAAGCGCGCTCGCATTCATCAGCCAAAATGCCGCTCCAACCCCTAAATCAAATGTTCCCATTCACAGCTCCAACCTTTTAATGTTCCTTAAAGTAATATAAAATGCTTTAATGAACCTTTAGTCGTACAATTAACGGATTCTAAAAAATAGGTGAAGTTTCAAAATTGCCCACTTTACATGTCAGGATTTTGCGAAGATGGCTTAGATAAGTAACTTATAATCTTAGTTTCAATACTCTGTAAGACATTACACAATTCGTACTGGAGCGCCGCGACGATGAAACAGATTTTGATGGGAAATGAAGCGATTGCCTTAGGGCTCATTCATGCGGGTGTCGATATGATTTCAGGGTATCCTGGAACACCCTCAAGCGAGATTTTGGGAAACTTTCAAAAGTTTCGTGACAAGAACAAACTGAATGCCTACGCACAATGGGCGACCAATGAAAAAGTGGGCTTTGAAGTCGCTTACGCAGGTGCCATTTCGGGTAAACGTACCTGTGCGACGATGAAGCAAGTCGGACTCAATGTCGCCAGTGACGCGCTGATGAGTGCTTCGTACATCGGACTTAAAGGTGCGATGCTCTTGGTCTCCTGTGATGATCCCGGTTTTTACTCCTCTCAAACCGAGCAAGACAGTCGAAGCTTTGCCAAGTTTGCAAAAATCCCCGTGCTGGATCCTGCCACACCGCAAGAAGCGTACGATATGGTCAAACTAGGCTCTGAGCTATCGCATCACTTTGAGTCCATTGTCATGCTTCGCCCTGTGATGCGCGTGAGCCACGCCAGAGAGATTTGCGAGGTCGATGATAGTTTACATGTAAACGCCAATGAGGGCAATTTTGAGCGCAATATTCCGCGTTGGGGCGCGGTTCCTCCTGCTGGACGATTTCGCCAAGGTTTAGAGCAGATCGAGCGTTTGGAAGCGATTAAGACGTGGAACTGGGAACATCTCATTGAGCCTAAAACACACCAATTCAAAGGCGCTAAGGTACTTTGTCTTACCAGTGGAACGGGCGATGGTTATGTCAAAGAAGCCGTGGAAGAGCGTGGCATTCAAGCCGATATTTTAAAACTCGATATGCCCTACCCGCTTCCCAAAGAAAAGCTCGAAGCACTTTTTGCACCTTACGAGAAAGTGATCGTTTTTGAAGAGAGTTACCCCTGTATCGAAGAGCAGTTAAGCTCACCAAAACTCTACGGGAAACTGACCAAACACGTCCATCTCATCGATGAATTTTCTAAAGATAAAGTGCTCGCTGCGTTTGCTAAGGCGGGCGTTATTGAGCCAAGTTCTGCGTACCAAAGTGAGAAGTACGAAAAAGAGCTCCCCAAACGCCCGCCCAATATGTGCCCCGGCTGTCCGCACCGCGACGTGCACTATGCCATTACCAAAGTCTTTAAAAAGAAAAAGTCTATCTACACCTCTGACATCGGCTGTTACACGCTAGGACTCAATCAAGCGGCGATCGATACCATCTTGTGCATGGGTGCGAGTGTTTCGATGGCAAGTGGTTTTAGCATCTCCGATCCCGATAAAAGCGTTGTTGCCACCATCGGCGATAGTACCTTTATGCACTCAGGCGTTGCGCCGCTTATTAATGCGGTGTATCAAAACCATAAATTTGTCCTCATCATTTTAGATAACTCCACCACCGCGATGACAGGTCGTCAAACGACACCTGAGCGAACCAATCCCCACCAAATCGACATCAAACGTATCGTCGAGGGATGCGGCATCACCTGTCACGAGTACGTCTATGAGCAAGACCTAAACAAAACCGTCGGTTTCGTCAAATCGCTTCAAGAAGCCTACAAAACCGCTACCGCACCCGTCGTTGCGGTTATTCGTGAATTTTGTGTGCTCGATAAAGACAATGCCGCAGGGCGCCTTGGCAATGTGCTTGTCGAAGTCGATGAAGACAAATGCGTTGCGTGCGATTCGTGTATCACCAACTACAAATGCCCACCGATGTTCTACAACGATGCAGGCAAAATGGCTATCGATCCGTTCTTGTGTGCAGGATGCGGCTCGTGCCTTGATGTGGTCTGTCCGACCGACGCGTTTGTGAAAAAAGAGGAGAACTAATCATGAAATATCAAATCGTTATCGCAGGTATCGGCGGACAAGGTGCGGTCTTTTTGGTCAAAGTGCTTAGCATCGCCTCAGCGCTTGCGCATCAAAAATGTTTAGGTACGGAAAACCACGGCATGAGCCAACGAGGAGGCTCCGTTTCCTGTTACGTCAAAATCGGCGACTTTTACGCCCCTGCGATTGATGAAGGACAAGCCGATCTTCTCATCGCACTTGAGGGCAACGAAGCACTTCGCAACATCCAATACCTGAATAAAGACAGAGGTGTCATCGTGATGAATGCACCTAAAAATTTCCCCAAAGTCGACTTTGAAACTCACAGTATTGACGCGTTTAAAAAAGCGAAAGCCAAAGAGTTTCCTATCGACGCTCTTAACGTTTACATGTTAGGCGTTACGCTCGCACTCGATGCACGATTTCCGTTTACATGTAAAGAGATCGAAGAGGCAATCACTGCGATGAACGCGAAAGTGGCGGAGAAAAATATCGCTGTGCTACACCTTGGCATCAACGATGCAAAGGCAAAAAAATGATCTGGTCAAAAGAGGAGACATTACCACGCCATAAACTGACCGAACTTCAAACACAAAGGCTTCAAGACACCGTTGCGCGCATCTACGCCAATGTGCCTTTTTACCAAAAAAAGTTTGCAGAACTGGGCATCACACCTGCTGATATTACCTCCATTGACGACATCGCAAAATTGCCGTTTACGAAAAAGCAAGATTTGCGCGACAACTACCCTTTTGGGCTTTTTGCGGTCAAAAAAGATGCGGTCGTGCGTGTTCACAGCAGTAGCGGAACGACGGGAAAACCCACCGTTGTTGGATACACCAAGGCTGATCTTGATACATGGAACGAAGTGATGGCGCGCGTCTTTACGATGGCGGGCGTCACAAGCGAAGACACCTCACACAATGCGTACGGTTATGGTCTTTTCACAGGCGGTCTAGGGCTTCATTATGGGGCTGAAACCGTCGGTGCGACCGTTGTGCCAAGCAGTGGCGGTTTTACCTCACGCCAACTGATGCTGATGAAAGACTTTGAAGCAACCGTGTTGACCTCTACGCCCTCCTTTGCGCTTCACATGGCAGAAGCGGCGGTCGCTGAGGGCTACGACATCCAAAAAGATTTCAAACTCAAATGCGGCATCTTTGGAGCTGAACCTACCAGTCTTGGGCTTAAAGAAGAAGTCGCAAAGGTTTGGGGCATTCACTACTGTGAGATTTACGGACTCTCTGAGATCATCGGACCTGGCGTGTCGTCAAACTGTTTTGAGAGCAAAGATTTGCACGTCTTTGAAGACCATTTTTACCCCGAGATTATCGACCCTAAAACATTGGAAGTCTTGCCGTACGGCGAAAAAGGCGAACTGGTCATCACAAGCCTTACCAAACAAGCCTTCCCGATCATTCGCTACCGAACAGGCGACATCACCTCGTTGGATAGAACCCCATGCAAGTGTGGCAGAACGCATGTGCGCATGAAAAGTGTCATGGGTCGCGTGGATGACATGCTCATCGTCAACGGTGTCAACGTCTTTCCATCGCAAGTCGAACACGTGCTTTCCAACATCGAGGGCATCACGCTCAATTATCAAATCATCGCCGATAAAAAAGGCTACCTTGATAAACTAGAGATCATGGTGGAAGTGACTGAAAATATGCCACTGGATAGCATCGGGCAACTGGAAAGCTTGAAAAAGAAGATCCAGCACGAACTGCTCAACAACCTCTACATCAACGCCGAGATCAAACTCGTTGAACCTCGAACCATAGAACGCAGTGTCGGCAAAGCCGTCCGCGTCATCGACAAAAGGAGTCATTCATGAAATGTGCCATCAAACAACTCTCTGTATTTTTAGAAAACAAAGCGGGCGAACTTTCCGAATTTACGGGAATTCTCTCTAAAAACCACATCTCAATTAAGTCGATTTTACTCGCCGACTCAACCGACTTCGGTCTTATTCGCACCATCGTTGACAATCCTGAAAAAGCCAAAACCGTGCTTGAAGATGAGGGCTTTAGCGTGCGTTTTACCGATGTATTTGGCGTGAAGATCGAAGATGTTGTGGGAAGCTTCGACCAAGCCGTGGGCGCACTTTCACGTGCGGGCATCAACATTCTCTACACCTACAGTTTTTACGAAGCGAGCACGGGCATTTTCATTTTCAGTGTCGATAAAGACCGATTTGACGACGCGATTGCTGCACTTCAAGCTCAAAATATTGAGATTGTTCAAGCCAAACATTTTTACATGTAAAACGAAATGGATACGATATGACATTTAGTAAAAACGAAAGCCTCAGTCGTGATGAACTTCAGGCATGGCAATTAAAGCACCTTAAAGAAACACTCCTTCGTGTCTATCATTTAGTGCCGTTTTACAAAAAAAAGTTTGATGAACACGGCGTTTTGCCGCAAGACATTAAAACCCTTGAGGACATCGCTAAGCTTCCTTTTACCAAAAAACATGACCTCAGAGACAACTACCCTTTTGGCATGTTCTCGGTCGATATGGATCAGATCGTGCGCATTCATAGCTCCAGTGGAACGACGGGAAAACCGACCGTCGTGGGCTACACCGAACACGACATGGACATCTGGGCAGAAGTGATGGGAAGAGCGTTTACCATGGGTGGCGTAACCTGCCAAGACATCATGCAAAACTCGCACGGCTACGGACTGTTTACGGGCGGGCTTGGCTTTCATAACGCGGCTGAGCGCATGAAGATCGCCGTCATCCCAAGTTCGACTGGGTTTACCTCTCGTCAGCTTTTGCTCCTTAAAGACTTTGGCGCAACGGTTTTAACCGCAACGCCTTCTTTTGCGCTACATATGGCAGAAGTGGCAAAGGCTGAGGGCTATGACATCCAAAAAGATTTCAAACTACGCGTGGGATTTTTTGGAGCAGAGCCAACGAGTGAGGGACTTAAAAATGAAATAGCCCACATCTGGGGCATCGACTACCACGAGATTTACGGACTCTCCGAGATCATCGGACCGGGTGTCGCGTGTAACTGCAAGCACTCAAACTTACTTCACATTCATGAAGACCATTTCTACCCTGAGATCATCGACCCAAAAACGGGCGAAGTCTTGCCAGAGGGCACACGCGGTGAGCTTGTCATCACCACACTCACGAAACAAGGCTTGCCGATCATTCGCTACCGAACGGGCGACATTACATCCTTAACACGCATTCCGTGTCGTTGTGGCAGAACCATCGGACGCATCGAGAGCATCGTCGGACGCAGTGACGATATGCTGCTCATCAATGGTGTCAACGTCTTCCCATCTCAAATCGAGCACGTGCTCTCCAAACAAGAAGGCATCACGCTCAACTACCAAATCATCGCCGATAAAAAAGGCTACCTCGATAAACTCGAAATCGATGTGGAACTGGACGAGCACTTAATCAGCGATGATGTCAGCTACCTCGGAAACCTCAAAAAAGAGCTTCAACACTCGCTTTTAAACAACCTCTACATCAACGTCGAAGTCAAACTCGTCGCACCCAAATCGCTTCAAAGAAGTGAGGGAAAAGCGGTACGTGTTTTAGATAAACGACCGAAATAATCTTTACATGTAAAGTCTTTGGGCTTTACATGTAACATTATGACTTGGCTTTTTTAAGCATCTTCGCCGTTGTATCAATATACTCTATAAAATCTTGCTCAACGCGTGAGAGTTCATTTTTAGTTTTCTCTTTGTATTTTTCATACTCATCATACGCTTTTTGAGTGGCTTTGTCATGGCTCATTTTTCCTGCATGTTCTAGTATATCTTTGCCCGTCATTTTCAAAAATTCATCAAGCCTTTTTATCCAATCGTTCATATACATAGGCGTTTGACTCATCGCTTGAATCTCTGCAAGTTCAATGTACGCTGTAACCATGCGGTTCAAAAGGTTGAGTTCATCTTCATTCAGATAATTTTTGGCAACACCAACCTCTTGCCTCGTCGGATGCGTGCCTTTGAAATGCGTAAGCCCCATATACGGCTTGGTGCTATCTGCTCTTTCATAGACAAGTTCAGCCGCTGTATTGCCGTGAACTGCCCAGTGCATTTTGTTTTGTACCGTTTGAAAAAAGAGGATGCTTTGCTCCGCCTTTGGGTCATAGTCTATACTGGTAGCGTAGATGTCAAGCACCTTGCGCCAAAAAATCTTCTCACTGCTTCGTATATCGCGGATGCGTGCTAAAAGCTCTTCAAAGTAATTCCCGCCACCTGCACGTTTGAGTAACTCATCGTTCATCGTAAAACCTTTGACGATGTACTCTTTAAGCCTCGCCGTTGCCCATTGGCGAAACTTCGTACCTTGCAACGACTTCACACGATAGCCTACGGAGATAATGACGTCAAGATTGTAAAAATTGGTCGGTTTGGTAGAAAAATCGGAATTTCCGATTTTTCTCATGCTGACTTCTTTGTCTAGCTCACCCTCTTCGTAAATATTTAAAATATGTTCATTAATAGTAGAACGGCTTTTTTGAAAAAGCTCCGCCATTTGGTCAATCGTAAGCCAAACCGTTTCATTTTCAAGTCTTGTTTCTATCTTTGTTTTGCCATCTTCACTTTGGTAAATAAGGATGTTTGAGGTTGGTGTTGTGTTGGTCATTTTAAGTTACCTGTCTCTATTTTTAAATCATTAGAATGGTATTTCATCACTGTCATCTAAATCAAAACTATTTTCTTCAATAGGATTAAGAAATTTCTTCTTATAAAATGACATGAGAAATAATCCAACTGTAGCTAAACTATTTATAATAAAATATGTATATATTGGGTCAGTTACTAAATAATCATCTGCTGTTTTTCCATGTAACGTAGTTTTTTCACTTCTCAGAATTTCAATATGCTGATTGATATTAAGTAACGCACTACCAATTGTTTTAATTTCTTTTGGCATATTGGAATTTGGAAATAAAGAAAACTCTTTTAATATTGCAACGGTTTGATCATATAAAGTCTTGTTAGTTGGAATTTTATTTTTTATCCCGTCATGTTTCAAAATTTCTTTGATAATACTTTCCAATGCAGAATTTGCAAGCCCTATCGCAACGTCTGGGTGATCCTCTATATCTTTGAAAGCTTTTTCAAATGTTGCGCTAGCCGTTGAATAACTTGATTTAATTTCATTTCTAAATGTAGGCATTGAAGGGATAAAATCAGGGGTTTCTATACCTAAATCAATTGCAATTTTTAAAAGTAATTCGCCATCAATTTGACTTAAAGTTGAAAATAGATCAATATCAGTACTAGCTTGTTTGTATCTAATATAAAAATTCATTATTGCGTCATTAGTTCTATAATCATATTCTTCAACTATTTGCCATTTTTTCATGTATGCTTCAACACGTTTATATTGTTTAAATTCATCAAATATACTTTCTTCAATTTGTTTAATAAGTGACATTTGATATTTTGGCGAAATTGAATTATCCATGATTTTATTCCTATAATTTCAATATGGTATTAATTACAGTAATAGTCTACCACATCCCTACTAAGCCTTTTATCAAAAGAATAGCTATAATACTCCTAGCTTTTCTCAAAGGACGACCATGCTCAGAATCGCCGTTTCCGCCTGTTTACTAGGTGAGCAAATTCGTTATGACAAGACAGCGCAACGAGACCGATTTATCACCGATAAGCTTGGCAAGTATGCCTCATTTGTGCCTTTTTGTCCTGAGCATTTGGCGTTTGGAACGCCTCGTGAGACCATACGCATTGTGTTGGAAAAGGAGCGCAAAAAGGTCATCACTGTCTTTTCCAAAAACGATGTCACCGAGGCGATGAATGAAGCGGTGGAGCATGAACTGCGTAAGATTCAAAAAGAACCCATTTGCGGCATCATCCTTAAGTCCAAGTCGCCCAGTTGTGGGCTTGGGAGTACGAAGTATTACAGCGGTGCGATGAGTGAAGGAAAGAAAGATGGGCTTTTTGCGTTTACATGTAAAGAACATTTTGAAGATTTTCCCATCGAAGAAGAGGCACGACTGCTCGATCCATGGCTAAGGGAAAATTTTGTGATGCAACTTTTTGCGTACCACGATGCGATGGTGCTTCAAGAGAACATTCAAACCATGCAAGAGCTTGTGAGTTTTCATACGGCGTACAAATTTTTACTGCAAAGCAAGCATGAAGCAAACTACCGCTTTTTGGGTAAGATCGTTGCTAACCATGCGAAAAAAAGCCTGCATGTCGTGACGCATGACTACCTTGCGCTGTTTAAAAAGACGATAGCACACAAAGGCTCCATCGGCAAAACGGTCAACGTACTTCAACATATGGTCGGTTTTTTCAAAAAAGAGTTAAGCAGTGCCGAAAAACAGGAGCTTCATCTACAAATCGAAGAGTTTCGCGATGAGATCGTTCCACTTATTGCCGTGATGAATACCGTCGAATTTTTGGCGAAGAAGTACAACACGACCTACCTTCTAGGGCAGAAGTTTTTAAACCCCTACCCTAAAGACTTAGCGCTCCGCTCCGTGATTCAAGAGGGGAAATAATCACGTTTTGAACGTGCTAAGCGTTGCGTTAAGATTTTCCGCCATTTGGCGAAGGTCTTTGCTCGTAACGCTGATTTCTTCGAGTCCTTGCGCATTTTGATGGGAAATGGTGTTGATGCTTTCGATCTTTTCGACGATAACGTCGATACTTTTTTCGGTATTGACGTAGTCGTTGACCGTTTTATCGCTCATTTTCGTCGCCATTTCCATGATGCTCGTCGTCTCTTTAATCTTCTCTTCGACGGTTTCCGCGGTATGCGTTAGCTCTTGAACTTTTTCGGAGTTTTGATTCATCTGTTCACCCGAATCGATAATGGCTTGAACGATGACGTTAATGGTCGCATTGATCTCCATAAGGCTTTTTTGCGTTCGCTCGGCGAGTTTTCGCACTTCATCGGCAACGACCGCAAAACCTCGTCCGTGCTCACCCGCACGTGCGGCTTCGATGGCGGCGTTCAGCGCTAAAAGATTGGTTTGATCGGCAATATCGGAGATGACCGTTAAGACGTTTTTCACTTGGTCGGCGTCTGAGCTGAGTTGTCGCATTCGCGTTGCCAACTCCATTTCGGTATGCGCGCTTTCATCGACTTTATTCCCAAGCGCAATAATCTCAGCGCATGCGCTTTTGAGGTTTTCGTTTGCACGCGCGATCTGCTCTTTCGATCGCTTGGCTTCATCGACCGAACTTTCGATCTCGCTACGTAGGGTTTGCGAAACCTTAGTCGCGTCCGCGATAAGTTCCGTAGAGTGTTCTACGCGCTGCGTAATCGTTTGAGAAATGGTTGAGAGCGTATTGGAAAGGTTGGTATTTTCGCTACTGGCTCCTTTGGCGGCAATCATCGTCTGATGGACTTTTTCGATAAAATGATTGATCTGCGTCGCTGCTTTACCGATCTCGTCGTTTCCGTGTACGTCAAGCTTACATGTCAAATCACCTTCTCCCCGTGCCAAGTCCGCTGCTTTGGCGGTAAGCGCATCTAAAGGACGATTGACCACGCGTCCTAAAACGACGTAAATCACGCCGAAAATAATCAACACCATCACTATGCCCGAGAGGATTAATTTCACGATCAGATGCGTTATATTGGAGTCGATCTTCTCTTTTTGCGTAGCGACGTTATTTTCGACGTCTTGTAAGTAGATATTGGAGACTAAAAACCATTCCCAATCTTTAAAGTATTTCGCGTAAACCATTTTCGGCTCGACTTTGCCGGTCGTAGGGTTTTGGTACTTATATGAGATGTAAGCCCCATCCGCTTCATGCGCCATACTCTCTTGAATCAATAACTGACGGTACGGTTTTCCGTCCACGTCTTTATCGCCTAAGTCAAAAACCGTATCGCGCAATTTGGGATTTGCGCCGTTGAAAACGACCGAATATTTGCCGTCTTTGAGCTTTTTGACCGCATAAAAGTAGCCGCCGTTGCCGTATTTGAGGTTGGAAAGCGTTTCGATGGCTCTATCTTGGTGGTAGGATTTGATGAGCGACATGTATTCGCCCGTTCCGATGATGAGATTGAGCGGTTTGAAGTAAAAGTTGTACGAGATTTTTTCTTCGATTTCGCCGCTGATAGGATTTTTATTAAAATACTTGGTCACGTTGTTTCCGCCCGGAAGTGCCGACTCGATAATCGGCTTGACCGTGTAGTTTCCTTTGACGTCCTTTCGGTCGATCAAATTTTTGCCGATAAGGTTTTTACTTTCGTGCGCGACGTTAATTCCCTCGGGCGTATAGGCGAAAAAATAGCCCGCCCCTTTATTATAGCGGTAACTTTGAATCACGTGAATTAAAAGCTCTTTGAGTGCTTGTTCGCTCATACTCTCTTTTTTCTCTTGGTAAATAAAACTCAAAAGTTCTTCAAACATCAAAGCGTCTTCTTTGATTTTTTCGACGATTTTTGCGTCGCTGGTTTTGTCGTAAGAGGCTTTAACCGCTTCTTGCGCGATTTGGAGATAGTTTTTAACCTCTTGCTTATTCAGTGTTTTGATCAGCTCTTCTTGATCGGACATTTGCGTTGCGCCAAGATCGTACGTACCGCGAACGACAATAATAAAAAAGATGGATGCCATCACCGAGATAGAGACGATAAAAACCAAGAGAATTCGTATTTTGAGCGAAGCTTTGAGCATACAAGACCGTCCTTGCGAAAATTCAGAATATTTCAATTTTACATCAAAAAAAGGACAATTTTAGGATTTCTTTTACTATATAATACTTTCCAACTATCTTCAAGGCTAACATGTGAAAAAATTACTCTGGTTTAGACGCGATTTGCGCATTGAGGACTCGATGCTTTTGACGACAAAAGGCGAAGTTTTACCGCTGTTTATTTTCGATACAAACCTTTTAAACACATTGGAAGCAAACGACCGTAGGGTTTCGTTTATTTTTGAACGGGTGCTAAAGCTCAAAGCCGACCTTAAAGCGATCGGACTCGATCTAGCCCTGTTTTACGGCACGCCTTTGGAGGTGTTTAGCTATCTCAAAACACTCGGGTTTGAAGAGGTTTACACCGCCGTCGATTACGATGCGTACGCCAAAGAGCGCGATCACGCTATCTCCTCGGTTCTTCACTTTCACGCACTCAACGACTGCTACCTGTTTGAACCCAACGAAGTACTCAAAAAAGACGGCTCGCCTTACCTTGTTTTTACCCCTTATTATAAGGCTTGCAAGCAGCTTTACACACAATTTCACGCATTAAAATACGTAAAAGCCGATCAAAGCCTTGCAAACTACGACTACGACGTGCTTTGGAGCATTCAAAACGGCATTCAAACACCTTTACATGTCAAGCTTGAAAGTCTTGGATTTGCGTCTTTACATGTCAACATTTTAGAGCCTCAAAAAGCACTCGAAATCTTCACATGTAAGATCGATGCGTACGAAGAGAAACGTGACTTTTTGGATGCGGACGCCACATCGCACCTAAGCGTACATCTACGTTTCGGCACGATCTCGATTCGCGAAGTCGTGCGTTATTTGGTTGCATTAAAAAAAGAGGGGCATCAAACGGAACCATTTTTCAGGCAGTTGATCTTTCGCGAATTTTACGCTTACTTGCTTTACCATTTTCCCAAACTGGCATGGGAAAATTACAAATATTCCCCGCCCGTTTCCAATGACGAAGAGGCGTATGAGCGATTCATCTTAGCTCAAACGGGCTATCCGCTTGTCGATGCGGCAATCACGGAGCTTTTAGAAACGGGCTTGATGCACAACCGCGCACGTATGATCGTCGGCTCATTTTTTACCAAACATTTGATGTTGCCGTGGCAAAAGGGCGAGGCATTTTTCGCCAAACATCTTTTGGATTATGATGCGAGTGCGAATGTGCTTTCGTGGCAGTGGTGTGCGGGAACAGGGATCGATCCGCAACCCTATTTTCGCATCTTCAACCCCTACGCCCAATCGTTAAAATTTGATAAAGAAGCCCTCTACATCAAACGTTATCTTCCGCTTTTGCGTAACGTACCTTCTGCTTCTTTGCACAACGAAGCATATCTAGTGCATCATGCTATTTCAGGCTATCCTAAGCCCATCATTACGCATGAAAGTGCTCGAAAACGTTTTTTAGCATCCTTCGACTAAACTAATTACATACCAAAAGTATCGTAAGGGTAATGAAAGTTTTGAATGACTATAATTTTTACGCCACACTATAAGGAGACACTATGCTACAAAACGAGTTTTCAAAAGCTATGGACTTTCGTCATGCGTGCAAACTTTTTGACGAAAACAAAAAAATCTCTGATGAAAATCTGCGCTTTATCATGGAAGCCGCACACAATTCACCCTCTTCTTTCGGAATGGAGCCTTGGAAATTTCTCGTCATCAAAAACGAGTCGCTCAAAGCCAAACTTCGCCCGTTTTGCTGGGATCAGCCGCAAATTACGACATGCTCGCATTTGGTCGTCATTTTAGCCGCCATTGATGCCGTCAAAGTCGAAAGCGGTATTCCGATGAAACGTTTTTCACGACGCGACATGCCGCAAGAGAAAAAAGACTTTTACATCAACCTTTATGCCAACCACCTCAAAGAGACGCTCAGCTCTGATACCAACGTCTACGCATGGACGGCACGCCAATGCTACATCGCGCTAGGCAACATCATGACCGCGGCGGCGTATCTTGGTATCGACTCTTGCCCGATCGAGGGATTTGAAAAAGATAACCTTGAAAAAGCATTAGAGCTTGATACGAGCAAATACCAAGTCGCCATCGTCTTACCTTTGGGGTATCGCATCAACCCGCAACCCGCACACCTTCGCGTTCCTTACGATGAAATAGTCGAGATCATCGAATAACAATCAACGCGTCTCTTGCGATTACGCCCAAGAGACGCTCTCTCTTCTTCTCTCTTTTTCATTTCATTTTGAAATATTTTAGCCTTTACATGTAAAAAAGTTTTATCATGCGTGCATGAAACTAACCACCGAAGATAAACTCTCCCTCTTAGCAGGCAGTGCCAAATACGATGTCTCATGCTCCTCAAGTGGCAGTGAGAACAATTACAAAACAGGCGAGCTCGGCTGTGCGCACAACAGCGGCATTTGCCACAGTTTTACCAGTGATGGCAGGTGTGTTTCGCTTTTGAAAGTTTTGCTCTCCAACATCTGCATTTACGACTGTGCCTACTGCATCAACCGCGTAAGCAACGACATTCCTCGCACTGCTTTTACGCCAAGAGAACTGGCAGACCTGACGATCAATTTTTACAAACGTAACTACATCGAAGGACTTTTTCTAAGCTCTGGCATCATCAAAAACGAAGACCATACGATGAGTTTACTGCTTCAAACTTTGCGAATACTACGCCACGAGTACCGCTTTAACGGCTACATTCACGTCAAATTGATCCCCGGAGCTTCTAAAGAGCTTATCGAAGAAGCGACACTTTTGGCGCATCGTGTGAGTTCCAACATCGAACTTCCAAGCTCCAAAAGCCTTGCGCTTTTAGCACCCGATAAAACCAAAGAGACACTTCTCTCCCCGCTCAAACATGCGCGCGACATCACGTTGCAAAGAAGTAGCAAACCGATTTCGATGAGCACACAGATGATCATCGGAGCAACAAGCGAGAGCGACTTTGAGATATTGAAGCTCTCCTCATCGCTTTACCAAAAAGCGTTGCTAAAACGGGTCTATTACTCCGCGTATATTGCGGTAAACACCCACAAATATCTCCCCGTTCCAGAGCTTTCCAAACCGCCACTACTTCGTGAGCACAGACTGTATCAGGCAGATTGGTTGTTGCGCTTTTACGGCTTTAGCTACGATGAGATTTTGAGTGAAAACCAAAACCTTGATATTCAATTTGACCCGAAAACCTTTTGGGCACTCTCCAATTTGCACCTTTTTCCCATCGACGTCAACCGCGCGCCCAAAGAAGTTTTGGTCCGCATTCCAGGGATCGGCATTAGAGGGACATTGAAAATTTTGCAAGCAAGGCGCTTTAAACAGCTCAGTTTTGAGGACTTAACACAGCTTAAAATCTCGCTCAAAAAGGCGCGCTATTTCATCGTTGCGGGTAAGGATTTTTACCGAAGTACCAGTCTTTACGAAGAGAAGATCAAACTTGCGCTTATTCATCAAGGAGAGAACATCATCCAACCGAGCCTTTTTGATGCGTCTATTTATACAGGAGAGCTGTGATGATCTTGCTGTACGATGGTACTTTTGAGGGTTTTCTGTCTTTGGTGTATGAGGTCTATTATGAGAAGTTACATGTAAACGCCATTGTCAAAAAACTCCCTGAAACACTTCTGTTTGAGCGCTTTCATGAAATCTTTAGCGATGAAGCCAAAGCGCGCAAAGTCTTAGATGCGATCATCAAGCACTTCACCAAAGAGCAACAACGCACCATTTTGAATGTTTTTTTATGCGACACAAGGGAGCATGAAATGGCGCTTTTAGAGTACATTCGCATCGGGTTTAAAAACCAAAAAGAGCTTCGTAATATCAACAACCCCAACCTCTTTTACATCCAAACGCTTGAAAAAGAGTTGTTGAGTTTGGTGCATAAGATGTACGGTTTTACACGGTTTGAAGAGCTAGACGATGGCACGCTTTATGCCAAAATTGAGACGAAGTTTAACATTGTTCCTTTTTTGGGAGACCATTTTTGCAAACGCTTAGGCAACATTCCTTTTATCATTCACGACGTTAAGCGTGCTCTTGCTTTTGTGAAAAACGACGAAATGCGAGAAATTCGCTCCATTGCCTCATTTGAAACGCCTGCATATTCAAGCGAAGAAGAAACGTTTAAAGCGTTATGGAAAAGCTTTTTTAAAGCCGCGGCAGTACAAGAACGACTCAATCCCAAGCTTCAGAAAAGCTGGGTTCCGCTTTTATATCGTACCTACATGTACGAATTTGACGCGTAAACGCTTGGCGGCAAACCAAACGTCTACGCATCTTTTTTATAACTCCGAAGTCTCTTTTTCAAAGGCTTGCTTATCGAAGCCGCCGCCTAAGGCTTTATAGAGTGAAATGCCGGAACTAATCAACGATTGTTTGGTTTGCACCAAACTTAATTGCGCCGCAAGATAGTTTCGTTTAGCATCCAGCAAACTCAAATAGTCGCTGTATCCTTGCTCGTATTGTCGCTTCGTAAGAACATACACTTGCGAAACGCTGTCCAAATACGCCTTTTGATGCTCTAACTGTTGCGTCAACGTATGGCGTGAATTTAACGCATCATACGTATCTTGAAACGCTTGTTGCACCGTTTTAGCATAATTGATCTCGGCTAGCTCTTTGTTTGCTTTAGCACTTTCCACATTGGCGGAAGTTTTCCCCATGTTAAAAAGCGGTGTCGCTAAACTGCCGCCGAAACTGTGCATCGCCGATTGCGATTGGAAAAGGTTGGAAAGCTGCGTGCTTTCAAAGCCAAGCGCACCGGAGAGGCTAATGCTCGGAAAATACGCCGCTCTGGCTACGCCGATATTGGCATTGGCGGCTTTAAGTTGCTCTTCGGCTTGAAGAATATCGGGACGCTTTTGCAAAAGCGATGAAGGTAAATCGGCAGGAACGACGATATCGTTCGGCAATTTACGATTCAACGTTTCGTGTGCGAACTCGGCAATGGCGCGAGGCGATTTTCCGACCAATACGGCCAAAGCACTTTGTTGCAAAGCAATCGATTGCGCTAAGGCATCTTGGTTAATGCGAGCACTATCAAGCGAAGCTTGTTCTTGTAAAAGCGTTGCCTTGGTAATCGCACCCGCAACGTATTGCGCTTGGTAACGTTTGAGGCTCTCTTCTCTGGTTTGAATCGTCTCTTTGACGATATCGTACTGCTCATACAAACTTAAAAGCGTAAAATAGCTATCGGCAACGCTGGCCGCCAATGCGATTTTAACTGTCTCTTTTGCCGCATACGTCGCTAATAAAGTTGCTCGTGCGGAAGCTTCGGCTTCTTTGTATTTGCCCCAGAGATCCACTTCGTAACTGAGTACGGCACTCAACGAAAAATCGTTGTAAGTATTATGCGCTTTGGAACTAAACGTATCGGCACTCGTTCGAGTGCGCTTACCCGAACCCTCGATATCGACGCTTGGATAACGATCGGACGTACTGAGCGATAAAGAAGCGCGCGCTAAAGAGATATTTGCCATTGCGCTTTGCAAGTCGTAATTGTTTTTCAACGCCTCCTCGATTAACGCAAAAAGCTTCTCGTCACGGTAGTTGTTCCACCATGAAGCGTCAAAGGAAGATAGCACTTGCACGCTATCGCTACGGTAAGCATCGGGCATAGCTTGTTCGGGGACTTTCAAGTCGGGAGAGAGCGAACATCCGCTCATCATTATGACCGCCAGTGCGGCGATATAGGTATTACGCGTCATGGCTCTCTCCTTTTTTCATAAATTTTTCATTCAATTTTGCCAACCAATTGTAAAAAAGCGGTACAAAGAAAATTGCAATCGTCGTTGCCGCAATCATACCGCCGATAACGCCTGTACCGATTGCGTGACGACTTCCCGCACCTGCACCTGAGCTAATAGCAAGCGGTAAAACACCGATCGTAAAGGCTAAAGACGTCATGACGATCGGACGGAAACGAAGACGTGCCGCCTCAAGCGTCGCATCTAAGATCGATTTGCCTTTTTCTTGTGCCTGCATCGCAAACTCAACGATCAAGATCGCATTTTTTGCCGAAAGTCCGATCAGTACCAATAAGCCGATTTGGAAATAAATGTCGTTACTGAGCCCTCGCAAATAAACCGCCGCAATCGCACCGAATACCGCAAACGGAACGGCGGTAACAACGGCTAAAGGCATCAACCAACGCTCGTATTGCGCCGCCAAAATCAAGAAGATAAAGACGATACCGAATAAAAAGGCTTGCGAACCGCTTCCTTCCATCTCTTTTTCTTGATACGACGTTCCCGCCCACGAAGTCACGTAACCTTGCGGTGCAACTTCATTTACGACTTCTTCGATCGCTTTAATCGCATCGCCGGAAGTGTATCCCGGTTTGGGTTCGCCGACGATTTTAGCCGCGGCAAAGATATTGAAACGGTCTACGACGTCCGGTCCGATAATACGATCAAAACTCACCAGCGCACTAATAGGGATTAATTTTCCCGAGCTAGATTTCACAAAAACGTATTTTAAATCTTCCGGTTTTTCTCTAAAATTGACTTCCGATTGAACGTTAACCTGATACGTACGACCGAACAAGTTAAAATCGTTCACGTAATATGCACCGAATGTTGCTTGAAGCGTACTGAAAACATCTTTTACCGAAACGTTTAATGCCTTGGCTTTTTCGCGATCCAGCGTAATTTTATACTGAGGTACCGTCGTATCGAACGTACTACGAACCATCGTTAGTTCCGGTCTTTGACGCGCTTTTGCAACGATTTGATTGACAATCTCCCCTAGCGAATCCAATGAACCGCCGGTACGATCTTGTAAATACATCTCAAAGCCGCCCGAGATACTAAGCCCCATAATCGGCGGAGGGTTCAAGGCAAAGATCGTCGCTTCGGGAATCTGAAAAAACGCTCCGGTTAGCGAACCGCTCAATGCTTGAGAGTTTTGGTTTGGACTTTTACGTTCACTCCAGTCCTTCAAGTCGATAAAAGAGGTTAACGCATTGGTTTTTACCGCATCGCTGATAATATCAAAACCGGAGATTACGATACTATAACGAATGTCGTTCACGGAATTCATGATCTTGCTCATATTAGCACCGACCTCTTGCGTACGAGGAAGAGACGATGCAGGCGGTAAGGACGCCGAAGCGAGCAAAAAGCCTTTATCTTCCATCGGAACGAGGCTAGAGGGTACTTTTTGAAAAAGCCCGTACGTGAGTCCCATAAGTCCAATGAACAATACAATACTAATAAAGCCGTGTTTAACGATTAAACCTACGCCTTTGGTAAACCAATCGGTCGAAAGATCAAAAAATTGGTTAAATTTTTTCACGAACCAAAAAGGTTGCGGCTCTTTTTTCTTGAGGAAAATCGCACATAAAGCAGGGGTAAGCGTTAATGCGACCATACCGGAAATGACGACGGAGATAACAATCGTAATCGCGAATTGCTGATACATCGCTCCGGTAAATCCGCCCATAAACGATACGGGAATAAATACGGCGCACAAAACCAAAACAATCGCGATAACCGGACCCGTAACTTCTTGCATCGCTTCAATCGTTGCGTCTTTAACGCTAATGTCTTTTCGCGAATGCAAAATTCTTTCAACGTTTTCAATGACGATGATCGCGTCGTCAACGACGATACCGATCGCAAGAACCAAGCCGAAAAGCGTCAAAAGATTGATCGAAAAACCAAGCGCATACATACCGGCAAACGAACCGATGATGGAAACGGGAATCGCCAACACCGGAATAATCGTCGCACGCATATTTTGCAAGAAAAGATACACAATCACGACGACCAATAAAAGAGCTTCGATCAGCGTTTTAATGACCTCTTTGACGGAAACTTGGATAAACGTCGTCGTATCGTAGGGAATACGATACTCGATGTTTTCGGGAAACGCTTTAGAAATCTTCTCCATTGCGGCATCGACTTTTTGAGACGTCGCTAACGCATTTGCACCCGATTGCAAATAAATACCGATAGGAACCATCGTTTGACCGTTTAAGGTCGCGGTAACGTCGTACGACTCGGCACCGAGTTCGATACGCGCAATGTCTTTGAGGCGAAGGCTTGATCCGTCTTTGTTGGATTTTAAAATAATATTTTCAAACTCTTCTACTTTATCAAAACGCCCTTGCGTCGTAACCGTATAGGTATAGGCTTGAGAGGTCTGAGACGGAGATTGATTAAATCTACCGCTTGCAAATTGTGAATTTTGCTCAGAAATCGCACTGATAACTTCCGTAGGGCTTAAATTGTACTTGGCCAATTGATCCGGCTGCATCCAAATGCGCATCGAGTAGTCTTGATTTCCAAACAATGAAGCATCACCCACGCCGGGGATCCTTTTCAATTCGTCGATGACGTTCACCAGCGCGTAATTCGCCATGTAAATACGATCATAGCTATTATTGGGCGAAATAATCGAGATAACTTTCAAAATCGTCGAAGACTTTTTACGAACCGTAACGCCTTGGGCCTGCACTTCGCTCGGAAGACTGCTCAACGCTGCTTGAACACGGTTGTTGACGTTAATCGTCGCCATATCCGGATCGGTTCCGATTTTAAAATAGACATTGATCGTTAGCGATCCGTTGGACGAAGCGGTTGAAGACATGTAAATCATATCTTCGACACCGTTGATTTGTTGTTCGATCGGTGCGGCAACCGTCTTCGCAATCGTTTCGGCACTCGCTCCGACATAGGTTGCACTGACGCTCACTTGCGGCGGCGTCACTTCAGGGTATTCTTCGATCGGAAGACCTTTAATACCCATCAAACCCGCAATAATCACAACAATCGAAAGAACGGTTGCGAAAATAGGTCTGTTGATAAAAAATTTGGAAAACATACCTTATTCCTTTGTTTGGGCAACGTTAATAGGAGCACCGGGACGCAATTTGGTCAAATTATTCGTAATGACCGTGTCGCCTACAGTTAACCCGCTTTCGATAATATACGTATCGTTATGCACCGTTCCGGCTTTAACGGGAAGCTTATGCGCTTTGCCCTCTTTTACGATATAGACGTAAGAACCCGTTGCATCTTGTAAAAGTGCTTTTTGAGGAATACTGATCGCATCTTTATAAACCAACCCTCCCACGTTAACGCGCACGAATAGTCCCGGAATCAAAATATGATTTGGATTGGAAAACGTCGCTCTGGCTTTAATCGTAGAGGTTTCGGCATCTACCGAATTATCGAGAAAATCTAGTGTTCCCTCTTTCGCATACGCCGATCCGTCTGGCGTCAAAAGACGCACGGGAAGTTTTGCTTGTGCAATGCTGTTCCAATTTCCCGTTCCCATTACGTATCGTTTTTTGAGCAATTCAATATCGGGAAGCGAAAACTCGACATAAATAGGATCAATCTGCGTGATCGTCGTCAAGGTCATCGTATCGCTGTTAGACCCGACGTAACTTCCGATATCTTGAGTATTAAGACTCGTCATACCCGAAATCGGTGCTTTGACTTTCGTGTAATTAAAATCGATGGTCGCTTTTTTAAGTGCCGCTTGCGATGCTTTGAGTGAAGCGATGGCTGATTCGTATGCCGATAAAGCACTGTCGCGTTCTTTTTGAGAAACGGCGTCTTGCGCAAATAAGGTTTTAATACGTTCCCAATCGCGCGTCGCTTGTTTTAACGTGGCTTCTTTGACGCCCACGTCCGCTGCCGCTTCTTGCATCAACGCTTCGTAACGCTCAAAATCGATTTGATAAAGCATTTCGCCGGCTTTCACGAAATTTCCTTCCGTAAAATACTTTTTCTCCAAAATACCGCTTACCCTGGCAACGACATTAATTTGTTGAATACTCTTAATCTTAGCGGGATACTCTAGCGAGACCGGAACGTCGCTTGCGACAACTTTATACGTTGCGACGGATAAAGGCGGCATCGCTTGTGCGACTGCGGTTTTTTGTTCCGAACCGCTGCATCCGCTCATCCAAAAAGTTCCCAATGTTGCGATTAAGGCATACGTTGCATACTGTAAAGACATCTTTGTGTTTCTCATATGTTTTACTCCGTTGTTTAGTGTAATGTACATTACATTACATTTTGTGGCGAATTATAGCCCTTAAAAGTTAACAAGTCAAGCTTAAGATCGTTGCAATCCTTTGACAAAAATGGTCACGACTTGGCGCAACGCTCTTTCTTGTTTTTCGGGTGAAATATCAATTTGCGCACCGACAAGCCTTCCGAATATAAAAGGGTCTTTCAGTGCATGTAAAAATTGTTCCGCACATAAAAGCGTATCCTCAACTTCGATTCTTCCCTCGTTTTTTTCGCGGTCAAGATAGTCGCTAATTACTGTTTTAGGACGCATCATGACTTTTTGCATGACTTGCTCGCTGAAAGGAAGATCGTCCAAATAACCGACCGAAACGATCAGACGATGAAATAAAACGGCATCGTTTTCAATCACTACGCGTAAAAATTCATAACCGATCATCGTTAAAAACGCTTCCAAACGCCCCTCGTAGCCTTGGCTCATTTTCGACCATTCGCCGAATAACTCTTGTGATTTTGCCTCAAGAGCCGCAATGAACAATTGCTCTTTATTGCCGAAATGCTTATAAAGCGTTGCCAAAGAACCGCCGGCGACTTTAACGATATCACACATACTTACGTTCTTATACCCTTTTTCAAGGAACAAACGATACGCGACATCAACGATTTTCGTACAGCGTGATTCGGCTTTCGTGCTTAATTGCTTAAAAAAAGAGTTAAAAAAACAACATCCATCTTTATTCATTCCTTTGCACCTCCTTGCACGGTTTTTCAAAATTATACAGTTTTATTGGCTTGAAACAAAAACTTAGCGTATGAACTAAGGAATATTGTTATATTATTCACGAAATTATGTAAATTTTTTTGCATTTTTACCGATAGTATTTTCTAGCAATTAATATTGAATCAGTTTGGAGCAAAAGGTATGGATTTAACCGTCATCTTAGGCATGTTGCTTGCCGTTACGTCGATCTCCGTAGGCGATCTTTTAGAGGGCGGCAATCCCGTTCATGTTTTACATTTTACCTCCTTTTTGATCGTGGTTCCAACCGCTATGGCATCGGCAATGACGGGTACGACCCAAGAAAACGTTAAAGCCGCTTTTAAAGAATTTAAACTCGTTTTTAAGAAATCCCCTATCGATCTTCACGCACGCATCAAGCAAATCGTCGATTTTGTCATTATCGCCAGACGCGACGGTATTTTGGCGTTAGAATCGCATGCCAACCAAATGGAAGACGAGTTTTTCAAAAAAGGCTTAAGCATGGCGGTTGACGGTACGGAAGCGCACGAAATCGAAGAGACGCTGGAGATTATGATCGAACAAACCGAAGAGTATTACCACGGTGCGGCGCACTACTGGCTTCTTGCCGGTGAGACCTGCCCCGTTATGGGACTCGTCGGTGCCGTTTTGGGTTTGATCCTTGCGCTTCAAAAACTCGATAACCCCGCCGAAATGGCGGCAGGTATCGCGGGCGCGTTTACCGCAACGGTTACGGGTATTGCGGGTGCTTACATGTTCTTAGGTCCTTGGGGAAATAAGCTCAAAGGAAAATCACACGATTTTATCAAAGAAAAACATGTCATTTTAGCCGGTATTTTAGGTATTTCACACGGCGACAATCCGAGAACTTTAGAGATGAAACTTCTCAATTACCTCTCTCCGCTTGAAGAGAAGAAAAGTCAATTCGATAAATAAGGAAACTTCGTGGGTAAAAAATGTAAAAAGTTAGAATGCCCCGCCGGTGAAAAATGGGCCGTTCCTTATGCCGACTTTCTTAGCCTTCTCTTAGCACTTTTTATTGCACTTTACGCGCTTGCTTCCGTCAACAGCGAAAAGATGAAAGCCCTCAAAGAAGAGTTTGTTAAAATTTACGATTACAGTGCCAAACCCGAAGAAGCCAATCCCGTTATTCGCTTAAACGCCAAAGCCGGCGATGCGGCAAAAGATAAAGACAAAGGCAACGCAGGGGGCGTATCGACGCAACTGGATGAAATTGCCAAATTGGCCGAAATGATTGAAAAAATGAATATCGGCGAAGGCTCTTTGGAACAAAAAATCGACGGCGCAATGCTCAAATTACCCACAAAGATGTTATTTGCTCCGGGCTCCGCCGACATTACCAACAGTGATTCGATGCTCTTCTTAAAACGCGTTTCGGATATTATCTCGATGTTACCTAAAAACGTCGACGTCGTCGTGAAGGGTTACACCGACAATACGCCCGTACCGAGCGGCAGTAAGTTTCAAGACAATTTAGAGCTCTCAAGCGCGCGCGCCAATGCCGTCATTCGCGTTTTAATTAAAAACGGTATTGCTCGCGATCGCCTGAGCTCCGCCGGATACGGCGATACCAAACCCGTTGCGAGCAACGATACGCAAGAAGGTCGAGAAAAGAACGGTCGCGTCGAGTTTACGATGCGCATCTCAGGTCCCGATAATTCCGCCAAAAAAGAGTCTATCCTCGATACGCTCAATACCATCAATAAAAAAGCAGAATAGTTTCGACTATTTTGCTTCATCTCTAACACGAACGAGCTTTTATGATTCAAGTCAGTCATTTGTATAAACATTTCGGCGAACAAAGCCTTTTTGAAGATATTAATTTTAGTTTAGGAAGCGGCTATAAAGTCGGCTTCGTCGGGCGAAACGGTTCAGGAAAATCTACGCTTTTTAAAATACTTTTGGACGAAGAAGAAGCCGACGCCGGCGATATTTTGATTCCGAAAAACTATACTGTTGGAACGCTTCGCCAACATATCCTCTTTACGCATCATAGCGTTCGCGAAGAGTGTGCTTCCGCACTCAAGCACGAGGAAGCCTTTGACGTGTATAAAATCGAAAAGCTGCTTTTCGGGTTAGGCTTTACGCAAGACGATTTGGACAAAGACCCGATGAGCTTTTCCGGCGGTTATCAAATTCGCCTTAACCTTGTCAAACTTCTTGCCGCCGATCCTAACATGTTATTGTTGGACGAGCCGACCAACTACCTTGACATCGTCTCGATGCGTTGGCTTAAAAATTTTCTCAAAGAGTTTAAAGGCGAGCTGATACTTATTACCCACGATCGCGATTTCATGGACGCGGTTTGTACGCATACGATGGGACTCAGGCGTCGATCGCTCAAAGTGATCGAAGGCAATACGCACAAATACTACGCCAAACGGGAAGAAGACGATGAATATTACCTCAAAACCAAAGCCAATTTAGACAAAAAACGTGCCGAATTGGAAGATTTTATTACGCGGCAAAAAGCCAAAGCTTCTAAAGCCGTCATGGCGCAAAGCAAAGCAAAACAACTCGATAAAATGGGCGAAATGGAAGATTTGGAAGCGGAGAGCAGCCTTGCTTTTACGTTTAATTACAAAAAAACGCCGGCGAAAATTATGTTGGAAGCGCACAATCTTACGTTCGGATACGATGCTGCAAAACCGCTTTTCAACAACCTTTCGTTTAAACTCGAAAAAGGAAAATGCTTAGCGATTATCGGTAAAAACGGCAAGGGAAAATCCACGCTCCTCAACCTTTTAGCGGGGGAATTAAACCCTCAAGAAGGCTCGCTGTATTTTCATCCGGAAACGACGCATGCGCATTTCGGGCAAACCAATATCCAAAGGCTTAATCTTAAAAATACGATCATCGACGAAATCTACGAAACGGACCCGCTTCTTGGGATTACGCGCGTACGTTCGATTTGCGGAGCGATGATGTTTAGCGGTAAACTTGCCGAAAAAGAGATAGCGATTCTCTCCGGAGGCGAACGAAGCCGCGTTATGCTCGGTAAAATTATCGCAACGCCCGCGAATCTTCTTTTCTTGGACGAACCCACGAACCATCTTGACATGTACTCCATCGATGCTCTTTGCGAAGCGATTAAAAGCTTTGAAGGATCAACCGTTTTGGTCACGCACTCCGAGGCGATGCTTCGAGCATTAGCCGATACCTTGATTATTTTTCATCACGATAAAGCGGAGTTTTTTGACGGAAACTACGATACGTTTTTAGAAAAAATCGGATGGGAAGAAGAGCTTGACGACACGCCTAAAAAAGCCGTATCGAGTGATTATAACGAGATCAAAAAACGACGCACCAAGCTGATTCAAGAGCGAAGTAACGCCCTATCGCCTCTGAAAAAAGAGATCGAGCGTTTGGAACATAGAATTATCGCGCTTGAGGAGCGCATCAAAAACACTAACGAAGCCCTTGTCGTCTGTTCGTCAAGCACTAACGATTTGTCGGAATTGCAACGTCTTAGCAAAATGATTAAAATCGACGAAGAAGAGCTTGAAAAACTTTTCGAAACGTTTGAATCGTTACATGTACGTCACGATTCGCTCTTTGAAGCCTATGAAATTCAATTGAAAAACATTGAAAATTAGTGTAAAATTGCCAAAAAAGCAAAGGTACACACGATGCAAAATTTAAAAGAACTCCTTTTGGAAAACGGTTGCTCGCCGGAGTTTATCATTGATGCTATGCGCTATGAGCATCTTTTTAAAGGAGACGTCGACGCCTTTCTCGATACCGTCGAAGATATTTTGATGAACGAAGAAGATTACGATGAAGAAGCCCTAGACGATGAGGACGATTTTGATGAAGAGGAAGACGACCCTATTTATCAAAGCGAGTACAATTACGAGGGCAACGAAGACGATATCTATTTTGAAGACGAAGACGGCGAAGAGGCCTTTGAAGACGACGAAGAAGAGGAATAATCCTCTTTTTCACACCTCGATATGAAATCCTTGCTCGATGTAAGGATACTCTACTTTGATTTTTTTCTCACGTATCGGCAATAATGTATGACAACTTGCATGAATAAAATAGCCCTTTTGCGGCTCGATTCGGCGGATCAATGCCGCGGCGGTTTGAGGCGTACAATGTTTTTTAGACAACATCCCGTCACTATAGCACGCATCGATAAAAAGATGGTCGATCTTTTGAGCGTGTAAAAACGCAAGCATCGTTTCTTCGATGTCGCCGCAATCGGTCAAATACGCCGCCGTTTTCGTTGCGGTACGAATCACATATCCCAAAGTCGGCTTCGAGTGTACAAGCGCAACCGCCGTCATCGTGATACCTTGAATTTCAACGCTTTGTAAAGGGTTTAACACACGGTACTCCAAAGAATCTTTGCGCACCAATAAATCCCCGAAACCGTCGGCATCGTCGGGTATATAGCACGGAATGGTCGTAACGGATTTACGAAGACGCATCAGCCCCAAACAATGATCGGCATGAAAGTGCGTTAAAAAGACGGCACGAATCGTAACGGTATTGAATCGATCCATGAGTGCATCGTATCCGGCGTCAAATAAAATCACGCTTCCGTCGTCTAAGGTGAGATAAGCCGACGTGGAACGATTGCTGATTCCTTTTTCCCGCGCCTCTTGACAAACCTTACATGTACATTGATGAAGCGGAATACCGCCCGTGTCCGAAGTTCCTAGAAATTCAAATTTCACGCATTCCCTTTAAAAAAGATGTGAAATTATACACGAAAAAGAGGATGCGAGCTTCATACTTTGCGTATGAAGCTCGAAGAATTATCGAAACTGCCCTAACTTAGAATTGAGATTTTCCGCTAACTTAGAGAGATGATCCGCCGCAGAGGCGATCTCTTCGACGCTTCTGGCGTTTTCACTCGTAATCGCGTTGATATTGGTGACAAGATCAACGATCTTATCGGTATCTTTAGCAATCTTATGAGAATTATCGGCACTCACGCCGACCGATGCTACGCTTTCGTTCATAACCGAGGTCGTAGAGATAATGGTATTTTCGACATTGGTTGAAACCGAAGCTAGATGACGAATGTTTTGAGCATTTTTACTCATCTTATCCGAAGAGTTAACGATGGATTGAACGATGACGTTAATCGTTGCGTTAATCTCGGTTAGAGACGATTGGGTACGTTCGGCAAGTTTACGTACTTCATCGGCAACCACCGCAAAGCCTCTTCCGTGTTCTCCCGCACGTGCGGCTTCGATGGCGGCATTGAGTGCAAGCAAATTGGTTTGATCGGCAATATCGGAGATGACGGTTAAGATCTCTTTGACCTGTTCGGCATCTTTACTCATCTGCTCCAATTGTCCGGCAAGTGCACTTTCGGCTTCACTGGCAAGTTCGACTTCATTTTTCAGTTGAATCACTTCATTTTTGGCGGCTTCGAGTTTATTGCCTGCAAGGGCGATACTTTGTTTCATCGATTCGGAGAGAATCGCCGTTTCTTGAACAAATTTTTTAATCGATACGATCTCTTCAATCGTATTGTTGACGATCACGGTACTGTTTTCGGCGTTTCTGCCGATTTGCATACTGGTGGTAGAGAGTTCATGCGAAACCGAAGCGTTTTCCGAAGAAGAGCGTTTAACGTCTTCAATAATATGCTCTAAGGTATCCACCAGCGTATTAAAGCTATTGACGATCTCTTGAATCTCATTCTTTTTACCGTAATGGATGCGAAACTTCAACTCTTTTTTTTGAACGAATCCACTGATACTATCACGTATCAGATGCACTCCTTGCATAACGTTATTACGGATCATCACGCCTAAGACAATCACGCTCAAAGCTACGATTAGGGAAAGTCCTATCATCATCGACGAGGCGCTGTTCTTTTCCGCAGCCGCTTCTTGCGATTCACGTAATGCATCTTCTTGGACATCGTCCATATGCTCATCCGTCGTCTTCGTAAGCGTTTGAGGCACTTCCGCCGTAGCGGCGATCAACTGTTTAATTTCCTCTTTTTTACCTTCTTTGGAAAGCGTAAAAATTTTGTTCACGATCTGGGTATATTTATTAAAATACTCTTTTTCTTTTTCGTAATAACCTCTGTCTTTGGCATCGGAAATCAAGCGTTCGTAATCGTGATTGGCTTTTTCAAAATCGCGTTTATAACCGTCAAATTTTTCTTCCAACGCTTTTTGCGCCTTAAGATCATCACTTTCTATATGCTGTAAAGCAACAATGCGCATGCGGTACATCGCTTGCTGTAAATCTCCGATCAGTAAAATACTCGGTAAGGAATTGACGTTACATGTATTGGTCTTGGCATAGACGTGTTCCATCTTCGTCATCCCGATGCTAAAAACGGCGATAATGCCTAAAATAGCAATGAGAAGCATGGTAATTAACTGTTTTGAGATACTCATAAATTGACCACTCCTTTGAGGTATTTAATATTCTTTTTTTTATGCAAATACGGTTCAAAATCTTCCCATGTTCGAAACGAAAAATCATGAAGATGAAAATGGGTCAGACTAATGTCGATCCCCTCAAATCCTAAACAGAGTTTTTCTTTAACCTCTTGCGTGTCAACATTCATATGATGCGAGTTTAAGATCACAAAATCATCGCCGTAGATACGAAAAATCGGCGCATGGTCAAAGAGAAGTTTGAGCCTTAAAAACGTCTCTTTTAAAAGATGGTTTCCCGCTTTCCAGCCGTAATAATCGTTATAGCAATGCATATGATGAATTTCGATCAGATAGCAGCAAATGCACTCGTTTTCACCCCGTTGCATTAAAAAGTAGTTCAAATAATCGCTGGAATATCCCGTCGTGATTTTATCTTTGTAGAAAAACGCAAAATACTCTTCTTGATGATACGACGTCGGAATTTGATGAACGCTTGTAAGCTCTTTTTGGATTTCGAAAAAACGTACGGCGGCTTCAACGACGTGCGGATCAAATTGCGTATTGGAGCATCATCGTAACTCGTTTAAGGCTTCGTTTTTGGTTTTTCGCGGTTTGTAGATTCGGTTGGTCGTCATAGCGTCAAAAGCGTCGGCAACGCATAAAATGCGTGATATCAGAGGAATAGCATCGCCTCTGAGTCGATCGGGATAGCCCGTCCCGTCGAACGATTCGTGATGATGCCGCACAATAGGGACATGGTCTTTTAACGCGGAAATATTTTCGATGACTTTCACGCTGTCGATCGCATGACGCTGCATAATGATGAGCTCTTTTTTCGTAAAACGCTTGGGTTTTAAAAGAATGGATTCGGGGGTTAAGAGTTTTCCGACGTCATGAAGCAATCCGGTTTCGTGCGCTAACGTCTGTTCTTTGGCGTCCAATCCCAAATTTTCCGCAATTTTAGAAGCATAATAGGCGACTCTTCTTGAATGTCCTGCCGTATAAGGGTCTTTTTCTTCCAAAATCGTATTGAGCATATGGATTGCTTCGCGATAAATCATAATACCTTCTTTTGTGTACGTATACCTACGTTTTTCTGATGAGTTTAATTGAGAAAGAAAGCTAAATACTCTATTATAATAGATAAATATGCATTTTATTTTAAATAAAATTAAAATGATATTAATTTGACATACGTAATCATTTTCCGCCTTAATTTTAGTCGTAAAATCGATCAAAACTCAAATACTCTACTATGGTAGATTGATTGAAGTCGTTTATCGGTATAAACTCACGCATGGAAAATTAAAAGCATTAAAGAAATTTTATGAAAAAAACTCTAGAGCATTTTCAACAAGAGATAGAATATGACGGTACAGAAATGCGAGCGTTTTTTTTAAGCGTCGGGCGGCAAATTCAGGCTATTCGTAAAAAAAAAGGTATTAGCCAGCTCGAACTTTCGAATATGCTTGGATTTAAGTCAACCTCATTAATCGCCGGAGCGGAATCGGGATACCATAACATTAAGTTTTCTTTAGAACACCTCTACAAAATTTCTAAAGCGCTTAATGTCAGTATCAAAGAATTTTTCGACTTTGAATAAATGCAGCTCCGCGCGCTTAATGATTGACGTTTACCGTTACATGTCAGATTGGACTCACGTCTGACATGTTAAATTAATTTGAACGCAACCAAGCTTACTGCCATTACGAACATTCCTAAAACGATTCCGAAAATCGTCGTATGGGCATTACCGTACACGCGCGCCGAAGGTAAGAGTTCGTCAAAAGAGATATACACCATGATGCCCGCAACCACGCCGAACGTAATGCCTAACGTCAGCTCGCCCATGATCGGAAGTAAGAGGAAAAAGCCTACGATCGCGCCGATCGGCTCCGCTAAACCTGAAAGAAAAGCGTACCAAAACGCTTTTTGACGATTTCCCGTCGCATGATAAATCGGTAACGAAACCGCCATTCCCTCGGGAATATTGTGAATTGCGATCGCAAGCGCGATCGTTAAGCCGATAGTAACGTTTTCGACCGCGGCGATAAACGTCGCAAACCCTTCGGGAAAGTTGTGAATCGTGATCGCAAGTGCCGTAAAAATACCCGTACGATGCAGTGCCGAATGATTGATGGGCGTTTGTGCATTTGTTTCGTGAAGAACGCTCAGTTCTTGGGTTGATTTGAGTTCGTGAGGGTTGACGTCTTCGGGAATCATTTTATCGATCAAGGCACTGAGCGCAATTCCCGCAAAAAAACAGACCAACGCAATCGCTTCGCCTTTAACGTCGTCGTGAAAAAGCAGACTAAACGAAAGCTTGGATTTGTTTAAAATTTCGACGAAGGAGACATACACCATCACGCCTGCGGAGAAACCGAGTCCGATCGATAAAAACGTATGGCTTTTATTTTTAGAAAAAAAAGCGATTAACGCGCCAAAGCCGGTACTAAGTCCGGCTAAAAGCGTTAGTAAAAAAGCGGGGAGAAACTGCGCAAACGTTATCGACTCCATTCTCGCTCCTTTTTGCGAGATTATAACACGTTTTGAATACGTAAAAAACGATGAAGCGTCGCTGCGTTCATCTTACTGATTTCATCAATCAACGAAACGCGAAAACTGCCCGTACCTTTGGTTTTATCCGCTAATTCAGACGCTATCGCCATCGTCGAAATACCGGCAACGGCGGCAATCAACGCATCGCTTTTTGTTCCTAAAAAACTACCGATCAACGAAGTCGTCATACATCCCGTACCCGTAACGTTTGTCAATAAAGCATCGCCGTTTTGCAAGCGATACGTTACGTTGCCGTTTGAGACGATATCTTCTTTACCCGTAATCGCAATCGTACACTGAAGTTTTTTGGCTAACGAAGCGGCGATCAATCCGCCGTCTGCTTCATCATCCAACGAATCGACGCCGGAGCTTTTCGCTTCCAATCCCGCAATCGTTTTGATCTCCGCCATATTGCCGCGAACGACGTCCATGCGTACCTGTCGCAATAATTCCTTAACGCTTTGAAGGCGAAAGGGCGTCGCACCCACACCCACGGGGTCTAAGATAACGGGGATCTGTTTTGCATTCGCCTTGCTAGCGGCCTTTTGCATTGCTTCGAACGTTTGGGCGTTAAGCGTTCCGATATTTAGAACCAAAGCGTCGCACAAAGAGACCATCGCTTCGACTTCTTGTAACTCATCCGCCATAATAGGCGACGCACCGATGGCTAAAACCGTATTGGCACAATCGTTGACCGTCACGTAATTGGTAATATGGTGAATCAAGGCGCGTTTATGCGCTAATACTTCAAAGAGTGCCTTTAGTTGTTCTTTAAGGTCCATGTTCGAACTCCTTTCCTAAGCGTTACAAACAATAAAAGCGTCACGATCATCGTCGGTAAGGTCGACCCCAAAATAAAATCGAGCGTTAAAAAGTAATAATAGACGATAATCCCCGCAATCCAAACAAAAACATACCCTACATGTAAGCGTAACGTTTCATCGATACGCGTATTGCCGAAGAGAAAATAATCGCTCAGCACGATCGCAAACAAAGGAGCAAACACCGAACCGATCGCATACAAAAAGCTTTCATACGCCTCAATCGGCGTTAAAAGCGCAACGCCTAGTCCTATCAACGTCATGACTAAAGCGATTGAACGTTCGGAAAATTGCGGAAAAAGATTTCGAAACGTTACTCCGGCGGAATAAGCGTCCAAAAATGTCGTCGTTACGGTTGAAAGCAAAACGATACCCAAAGCGAAAAATCCTAAATTTAACGCGTTCATCATGCTGGCGACACTTGCGTCTTGTGCATACAATGCCATCGCCAAACCGATCGTGTACATCAACGAACTACCGAGAAAATAGCCTAAAAAACTACCGATCAAACCGCGCGTTTTATGCGCCGCAAAGCGCGTATAATCGGCAATCAACGGTAACCACGAAAGCGGCATGATCACGCAAAGTTCCAACGCCGCGCCAAAGCTCATCTCATCGGTAGAAGGCAAGGAAAAAATCTCTTGTTCCCGAAAAACGACAAAACATAACAAAAGCGTCAAACCCAAAAGCAATACGACCGCGATAACGTTCAATCGCGTAAAGCCCTGTTTGCCCAAAGCAATCCACAGCAGGATTAAAGCGGCAATCACGATCGTCCAAACGTGAAGATTTTCGATTCCCCAAAGAGAGAGGCTTAATGCGTCGGCGGCTTTAGCACCGGAGAGCATCATCACCGCCGTCCAGCCTAAGAGCTGAAGCATATTTAAAACGGAGAAAAGATACGATCCGTATCTGCCGAATGCGATACGCGTCGAGGTCATCGCCCCTATTTTGGCGTTAAACCCGATAATACCGCCCAAAATTAAAATCGCTCCGCCGATCAGATGTCCGATCACGATCGCCCATACGCCTTGCATAAATCCCAAAGGTGCCAAAAAAGAGCCCGTTAAAATCTCCGCCAAAGAGATCGCAGCACCAAACCACAGCGCAAAAAGGCTCCATCCGCCCAAAACGTTTTTGTCGTGCGTCATACGTCCAACCCCGCTTTGCGATACAATGCGTAAAAATGATGCACCGGTCCCACACCCTGCCCCAAGGCAAAACCGTGTTCAATCGCTTCGGTAATATAGGCTTTTGCTTCTTCCACCGCTTCTTTGAGCGGATAGTCTTGGGCTAAATAAGCCGCAATCGCCGATGAGAGCGTACACCCCGTACCGTGCGTATTACGCGTGTGTAAGCGCGGCGAATGCAATTCGAAAAAATGCTCTCCGTCATACAAGACGTCGATAGCGTCCGCTTCCAAATGGCCGCCTTTGACTAAAACGTTCGAACATCCAAGCGCGTGTAAATCGCCTGCGGCACGGCGCATCTTTTCCAAAGAATCGATACGATAGCCCACGATGACTTCCGCTTCGGGCAAATTGGGCGTAATCAGCGTCGCCATCGGCAAGAGTTCTTCAATCAACGCTTTTTTGGCTTCGGGTTGTAACAGATCGTAACCGCTTTTGGAAATCATCACTGGGTCGACGACAAGCGGCGGCAAAGCATAGCGTTTTAAAGCGGAGACGATCGCATGGATGGTTTCGGGGCGCGATACCATACCGATCTTGACCGCATCGACGCGAATATCGTCGAAAATGGCTTCGATTTGACGTGTAATGACGTTTGGGGTTACGTCTTGAACGTCAAAAACGCCTTGCGTATTTTGAGCCGTAATCGCCGTAATAACGCTCATACCGTACGTTCCGTTCGCACTAAAGGTTTTCAGATCGGCTTGAATGCCCGCACCTCCGCAGCTATCCGAGCCGGCAATGGTTAAACAGTGTTTCATACGCTATCCTCAAAAAGAGAGTTCAACGCTCTGATGCAATAAGAGAGGGAAAAAGTACGGAGGAATTTTTGATGCTTGCCTACGCCGGTATTATCCGGATCAGGTCTCGACCGAGCAAAAGACTCGGCTTTGAGGATCAAAGAATCGTCATTCTTTATCTCAGCCGGTTTAACCGGCTCTCCTAGCATAAGGGTTTCGGATAATTGTACTCTGATTTAGCGGAATTTTCAAGGCATAACGCATTCGATGCGGTTTTTCCCTTTCTCTTTCGCTTCGTATAATGCGCGATCGGCGCACTGAACGATCGCTTCGGCACTTAAAGAATGGGAAAAAAGGCACACGCCGACGCTGATACTAATCGGTATGTTCTTATACGTTCGCAAAGCGTCTTGAATTTTTTCGATAACGACAAAAATATCCTCCCGATCGATCAGCGGACATAACAGAATAAATTCGTCGCCTCCAAAGCGAGCCAGTACGTCGCCTTCGCGTAACTTTAAGTTACATTCATTGACGATATGCACTAAAACTTCGTCACCGAAAAGGTGTCCGTGTGTATCATTTATCTGTTTAAAATCATCCACGTCTATCATTAAAACGGCAGAAGAATTATGGTAACGATGTAACAGTCTTAAATGATATTCCAAAATCTCAAGAAAATAACGTCGCGTGTAGGCTTGAGTTAACTCATCTTTTTGCGTCAGCTCATTGAGGTAAAGCATTTTTCGTTTAAGGGAAACAATGATTTTGATGAGGAAAAGGAAGACGGAAACAAAAAAAATACCCGCTACGACCATAATACTAAAACAAAAATTATCGATCATCCTACACCGTACCATACTGTTTTAATTCACTATAGGGAATTTTAAAAACATTTTAACCGTTATAAACTTAGATAATACTTCACTATAGGGAAAATTATCATGCTGGCATTTAGAGATTTTTTACCGGACGAGATTCAAGCGTTTCACCGCTTGATTGCCCGTAACGTTCAGCATATTCGTAAAGAAAAAAAGATGACGCAACTCGATCTAGCCCTGACGATCGGGCATAAATCGGTTAGTACGATAGCCAAAATCGAAGCAGGATTGGAGAATAAACACTACAATATCGAGCATTTGTATAAAATAGCAACGATTTTAGAAGTCGATATTTGCGATTTTTTTAAGTCGTAGTTCTTTGGCGTATCCATCGGCGCAAGTCTTCGATGCTCATCGGTTTCGCATACAAATAACCTTGACCTTGAGCGCAACCGTGTTCTGCCAAGAAGCGTTCTTGCGCTTCATGTTCGATTCCTTCCGCCAAAGTCGTAATCTTCATACTGCGCGAGAGTTGAATAATCGAATCGGCAATCGCACAAGCGTCCTCATGATCCGGAATATCTTTAACAAACGACATGTCGACTTTCAGTTTGTTGATCGGTAGCTTTCGTAAATAACTCAAAGATGAATACCCCGTACCGAAATCGTCGATCGCGATATTAAGCCCCAAGCTTTGCATCTCTTTTAAAAGCATAATCCATCGCTTAGGATCGTGCATCAAAATCGACTCGGTTACTTCCATTTCAATCATGGACGGATCGATCTTGGTCTCGTTTAAAACCGTTTTGAGGGTTTGAAGAAAATCGCTAAATTCAATTTGCACGCCCGATATATTCACGGAAACCGTTCCGCTAAAAAGTCCCTCTTCGTGCAATGTGACCCAATCCAAACAGGTTTGGCGCAATACCCATGCTCCGATCTCGACGATCAACCTCGTCTCTTCCGCATACGCGATAAAGCGTCCCGGAGCCAAAATACCCTCCAAAGGATGCTGCCAACGAACGAGTGCTTCCACGCCGATGAGTTCACGGGTTTGAAGATCGATTTGCGGTTGATAATAAACCAAAAATTGTTCCTCTTTAACCGCTTCGCGAAGCGCATTTTCCATACCGATACGTTCGTACGAAGCGACGGTCATATCGATTGTGTAGAAGGCATAGGCGTTTTTACCGGCGTCTTTGGCTTTGTACATCGCCGCATCGGCATTTTTAATCAGCGTTTCGCCCTCGGTTCCGTGATCGGGATACAAACTAACGCCGATGCTTGCCGTTAAAAAGAATTTTTGATCTTTATTGATAAAAGGTTCTTCAAAAATCGTCTGAATCTTACGCAAAATCACTTCGACTTCAGCGCGTTCGTTGATTGACTCGATAACTAAAACAAACTCGTCTCCGCCGATACGAGATAATGTATCGCAGTGGCGAATTTTATGCTGCACGCGAAGGGCAAACTGCTTTAATATTTCGTCGCCGTAACTGTGCCCGAAACTGTCGTTGATCTTCTTAAAATTGTCCAAATCCATAAAACAAACGGCAATCATTTGCATATGCCGTTTGCTGTTTTCAATCGCATGGGCAATTCTGTCGTTTAACAATAAGCGGTTAGGAAGTCCGGTTAAAACGTCGTTATGCGCTAAAAATTCGAGGGCTTTTTCCGAGGCGATTAAACGCTCTTCATTGGCTTTTTTCTCGGTATTGTCGCGCGCGGAAACGACGTAAGCGGAAGGCAGTTTGTCGCCTTGTTCGTAATAAGGAAAATATTTTGCATGTAAAAAACGCTTGCCGAACGACGAGAGCACCCAATATTCGGACTCAAACGTTTCACCGCACAAAACTCGATCGCTCATGGGCTTTAGCGTCTCGGCAAAATACTGTTCTCCGAAAAGCTCGGGCATCGTATGCCCGACGATTGCCTCTTTTTCTTTATCGAAAAAGCTTAAATACGCCTCGCTAATCGCCAAATAGGTATAATTACGATCAATAAGCGCTAAAAAATCTTCGGAACTAGAGACGATTTTCTTATACTGCTCGAGATGTTTATTGCTATATATTTTTGCCGTCAACATCGTGTTGGCATGAAGTGCTAGCTCTTCAAACTCTTTAAATTTTAGCGATTGCGTATCGATCAGGCGGTCTTTGGTCGATAAAGAGTCAAAAAAAGCGATAAACGTTTCAAAATCTTTACGCAAACGACGGTTTAGATAAAAATAAACCGTCCATACCGTGGCGATAAAAAGCGAAATCCAAATACCGATCGACGAGAGCATCGCCTTAAGCTCATCGTACATTTTAGCTTCCAATTGCGCGATGTCTTGTTCTATTTTATCGACGTAAACTCCGGCTCCCACGTACCATCGCCAATCCGGATAGGCTCTCACGTAACTCAGTTTCGGCAAGGCTTTTTCGTTTTTCAACGGAGGCATGACGTATTCGACAAAACCGCCTCCTGCTTTGGCGGTTTGAATCAATTCTTGAACGACCCGTTTTCCTTGTGCGTCTTGAAGATCGTACATGTTACGATTCGGCGCGGGATACGAGAGCGAAAACCCCTCCCACGTACCGATAAACACATACCCGTCTTGTTGATCATCAAAACGAAAGCGTCGCTCGTCCGCTAAAATTTCTTGGCGTATTTGCGATTCCGTATCTTCGACGTAATAGCCCGTTCCGATCAACCAGTCAAAAGGTTCAAACCGTTTAACATACGAGATTTTTTTATGGTTATCGGCTTCTTCAAAGGGTTTGCTCCAAAGGTATTCGTAATAACCTTCCGACATCGTTTGGGCAATATCGATCATGCCTTTGGCAATACATCTTCCTTCGATATTGTGTACGTTGAGAAGCGTTTTACCTTCCATTTCGGGATGATTGGTCAAAAGCATTGCCGTGCCGTTTAAATCGAGAATAAAAAAATACCCTTTATTTTGCTCGTAACGCAGCATACGAAGCGTTTGGACAATGCGCTCTTGGATTTGTGCAGGGGAGCGTTTATCTTTGTTCTCCTCGTAAATATGCATCGCTACGTTGTAGGCTTCATCCACGCGCGCATGAACGAGACGTTGGGTATTGGCATAGGCCGATCGGCGCTTTTGGTCGATCTCTTCGATGAAACGATTGACCTCTTTTTGCAAGAGCTCTTTTTGCGTCTGAAAATAACTCTCTTTCAAGGCCGCAACGTCGTTATAAAATTTGTGTTTGATATTGTAAAAACTAAAGCCGAAAAACGCAACCGAAAAGAGTAAAAAAACCGCAATCGCCATCAAGTGGAAATAGCGGAAAAAGCTTAATTTTTGACTCACTGCGCTTCCTCGGGCGTTATTTAGAGATCGTTTTTTTCAAACTTGGCGAACAGGTACATTAAAAACTGTATCAAGGTCATAATCAAAATACCTTCCATCAAAGCGGCAACGATAAACGAAGCATACTCGTTCGCATCGATCGCTCCGTTTTTAACCGCAATGGTTGAGATGGCAACCAAAAACGTCAAAGGCATCGAATCGCCCAAGCTAAACAAGATCGTGCTTTTCAATCCCAAATAGCTGTAATAGGCGATAAAAGAGCTGATCATCCGTGCTAAAACCATCGCGATCATAATCCACAGAGCATGCATTAAAATATGCGAACTAAACACGAGATTAATATCCAGCGTCGTTCCGACGAAGATGAAAAAAAGCGGTACCAAAAATCCAAAACCGAACGTTGAGAGTTGATGCGGCAGTTCGCGTTTATGCGTAAAAAAATTCGAAATATAAATACCGGCGATAAACGCACCTAAAACCATATCGATTTCAAGCCATTGCATCGTTGCGATCAAAACGAAAAAAAGTGCCATACTAAAACGTAAACTTTGGTGCATCGTATCGTGGTTCGGCATAATAATATTTTTAAGTTGCGGATACCACCAAAAAAGAATTTTAACTAAGCGGAAAAGAACGTACGAAGAGAGAAAGACCAAAGCTAAAATCATCAAACTTTTGACAAAATGCCAACCGAATCCGTGCGTGATCATACCGTCAAAGATCACTAATGCGCCGATGCTGATAATCTCACCGATCACGCCGATAATCAATGAAAGCTCAAGCCATTTGTGTTGACGTCCGTGCTGGTTGATCAACGCCATAATCATCCCTAACGAGACGATCGGTATAGCAACGATATAGACGGCAGAAAGACCCATGATAAAATAAAGCGAAAACGAAATACCGTATAAACACCCGAAATACAACATCGCTTTTTTTAAAAAACGATCTTTGTACTCTAAAAAACGCTGAATATCGATCTCTAAACCCGCTAAAAACATTAGGTAGAAAAAACCGATTTTGGCGAGGTTTTTAAAGACGTCGTTATCGACATGTAAGAATCCCGACCAAATAGCAAACGTACCGAGTAAAATTTCGACGACGGCTGTGGGAAGGCGAAAAAGGCGAGAAATAATCGGAGAGAGTACCATTAAAAGTACCACATGCGCTAAAAAGATAAGATTTTCCAAAAACATCCTTTTTTAGGCTTTGGGACAAAAGGTACGGCGATAAGCCGGGTTCTGTCTGGGGTGATTATTTATCTACGACTTATCTTACGATAAGCCTCTAGCGAAGGGTTTATGAAGCGTGAGACCAAAACCGTCCCTTCTTGCTACAGGTTGGGTTTACATAGCCGCGATGATTACTCAAAGCGCTGGTGGGCTCTTACCCCGCCGTTTCACCTTTTCCATTAAACTGTCCTCTTGGAGACAAGCAAAGCTCGTCTCCAATTCATCTCACAAAAGCTATGCTTTCGCAAGAATGATAGTCAGCATGGTAGTTTACTCTCTGTTGCACTGTCCCTTAGGTTACCCTAGCCGTCCGTTAGACGGAACCATGTCTCACATGTAGCCCGGACTTTCCTCTTGAACGCATGCGTCCAAGCAATCACCTGCCGTACCTTTAGAACGATTATTGTAGCAAACTTCCCCTTAAAGGTGCTCTGAAAGAGAGAAGAGCTACGACTTTTTGACCTCTTCGATCATTCGATCAAGAATCTCAAAAAGCTCTTTGCTTTTGAGTTCGACGGTTTTAAAATTCTCCAAAATAGCTGCGGCATTCTGCGTGCAACCGTCGGTACGAAGGCATTTTAACGATTCCAAGATTTTTTCGTGAATCAATGCATGCGGTGCGGCTAAACGTTGAAAACTCGGGACATGTCCGAAAGCGGTTTTTCCGTCTCCTTCGTCGTACCATTTGCCCAAACGACATTCGTGGTGATTGCTCAAGTTTATTTTAGTATCGTTATTGAAGAGGGCATTATAAGCGTTGAGTTTAAAAATAATATGATCTAATTTGGCTAATTCAATGAAAATATCGTAAGAAATCAGTCGATTTTCTCTTCGAATCGTATCGGCGTTATCGGTTAAATGATGCAATGCATTTTTGAAGCGATCCAGTTTTTGTGCCGATTCGAGTGCGTAGTTTTCCGTAGATTCGATGTTTTCGACCATGACTTCGGAGTTTTGCCTAAGGATATTGATGGTTGCTTCGACTTCGGCGGTTGCTTTTTGCGTCCGCTCCGCCAATTTTCTGACTTCATCGGCAACTACCGCAAACCCGCGTCCGTGTTCACCCGCACGCGCCGCTTCGATGGCGGCATTCAGTGCTAAAAGATTGGTTTGATCGGAAATATCTTTGATTAAAGCGATGACGTGACCGATTTCTTGCGTACTTTGTGTTACGCTTTGGGCATTTTGACGCGTTTCGTTGACTTTTTCGACGATGCGATCGATTGCATGTATGATTTCGTCGGTACTTTGATGCACGTCGGTTACGACCACGGAAGTTTGTTCGTTTAGCGTTAATATCTCCTGCAATGTCACAATCGTCGATTGCATCGTATGTTGTATGGCAACGCTTCCTTCGATCGCACCGGAGGTCATGGCATTGCTTAATGCTATCATCAAACGAGATTGTGCCATATGTTCGTTCACTTCGCGATGCGCCTCTTTCATTTTCGCCTCTTCTTCTTGCGCGACGAGAACGACATGTTCGAATTGATCAAAAAGGCGATTGAAATGTTCGGAAGTATGCGCGATTTCATCATTGCTTTCAATCGGTAAGCGACGGGAAAGATCGGCTTTTTCGGAAGCAAGCAGTGCGGCAATATCTTTGAGCTTATTGATATTTTTAAGAATGACCCGTGACGTATACCACGATACAAAGAGTAAAATACCGATACCGATCGTAGCGGTTAAAATCATCGTCGCGTATCCCGATTTCAAGGCTTCGTTGGAACGGTTTTCGTCTTTTTGAGCCTGTTCGTTGGAGAGAACGACCAATTGATCGACAAAGCGACGATGTTCTTCATAATACGTTTGTAACTCACCGTGTAAAAGAGCGTACGCCTCTTTTAAATCTCCACGCTCGACGGCAGGAATCAACTTGCTTGCCGTTACCTCAAAATAACGCAATGCCGGAGCTTTCATATGTTCTAAAATAAGTTGCCGCAACGGTTGGGGTAAGGTACTTTGCTCCCAATAACGCTGACGATCTAAAAAATCTTTTTGTAAGGTTTCAAGCTTGTGTTTGTGCTCTTCAATCTGTGCTTGCGTGCTGTCGGCAAGTTGATAACTGACCAAGCGCGCTTCGATAATATATTCCGGAGGCGGAAGAATGTCGGCTAAAAGGTCTTTGGAGAGAATGATTTGTTCGTATAAACTTCCTTGAATTTGTACCCGTTGAATCGTGATAAACGAAAGACCTATGAGTAAAACGACCACGCATGAACTGATGAAAGCGGAAATAATCAAACGGTATTTGATTGTCATAGCAAGCTCCGTTACGGATTAGCACTGTCGTCGTTTTACGCCAACGACAATGCTAAGAGGAAATCTTGCATAAAGTATTCCATTAAGAAATTTTTATAATTCTAGCTTAAGTAATTCCTCGATAATCACGGTAGCATACGAGCCTTTTGGAAGGGAAAAATGCATTTCAAACCATGCCTCTTCTTCTTTGTAAATGCCCTCGACATCCTCGGCGAAACTCCATGCAAAGCGACGGCTTCCATTAATTTTGTCTAAAAAAGGCACGCTCTCTTTAAAAATCATTTGTTCGATTTCGCCTGCCTCGTATTCGGCACGAATATTTTTACCGCCGACCAACCAACCGGCTATCGTGATACCGTGCGCTAAAAAACGCGGGAGCTCTTCTTTGACGTTTTCGCAAACAAAAGCTTTGCCGGCAGGATAATGGTGCAATACGTCGCCGTGAAGCATTTTGAAAAACTGCGGCTGTTTTTTCAGTTCCTCCGCCGTTTCCTTGCTTAAGCCTGTCGCTCTTGCCGCATCGGCGACGTTAAACTCTTCGATCAAGCGGCTCATTTCGATGCGTTTTGAAAGCCACATGTTAAACAGATAACTCTGATATGCGTTGATAAAAAACTCTTTCATCTTAGGGTTTCGTTCTTTGCGACTTCCCTCTAAAATCGCTTTACCCTTAACGTAGTTGTCGCCGTCAATGCCGAAACGCTGATAGCCGAAAAAGTTCGGGAAGCCCTCTTTAGTGATCTTTTTAAGACCGTCTTGAAGTTTTTTCGCATCAATTGGGTTAACTTTTTTAAGGCGTACGAAAAAGCGATTGCCTTTTAAGTGTCCCGTGCGGATTTTATTGTTGTGGTAGGTTTTATCTAAAATTTTGATCTTTTCGTGCGAAAAGTTGGCAAGCTTTGGCTCAAAATTTTTATGCAACGAAAGGTACTGCGTCGTCATGCCCTCTTTGTCTTTGAGTCCTGCATAACCAAAATCACGCACTTTACACCCCGTCACTTCGCTAAAATATTGCAACATATCCCATGTCGTGAGGTCTTTTTTTCTGACATGTAAGACCAAATGCTCGCCCTCGCCGCTGAAAGGATAAAGGGGGATTTCATTGACCACGAAGTCACTGCTGTTTTTGGTAAACATCGCATTGATCGGCGAATGGGAAAGAAAAAATTGCCTGTTCATAAATGTCCTTGATTGGTTAATAGTATGCCCTTTTGCATACGGTTTCTACGCTCGATGAGGCCAGCGTTGCAATGTCGGCGTGCGAAGTACGTCACCCTCAAAAATGATGTTCCCGACAACGACACCTAAGCCGTCCTCTTTGCACGCGACCTACGATCGTCATTTTCGTGCGCGTTTGACGGGCAAGGCGCGCAACCGTTCGTTTTTTACGCGGATCGAAACAAAAAAGCATCTCATACTCTTCCCCGCTACATGTAAGTCTTTTGGGGAGCCGTTTGAGCCAGCGAACGCCCTTTTTACCGCTTTGTTTTAAAAGACGCGAAAGGTCTTTAAAGAGTCCGTCGGAAATATCCATACCCGCATGCCAATGACGAGCGGCTTTGTAAACGAAACGCTCTTTAAGATCGGGCTGCATAAAGCGTCCCGACGAAGAGACGCTCCCTCCGCGCAACAGGCGCGTCAACTCACGATAAGAACGACCGAGCGTTCCGGTATACGCGACGTAATCGCCTATTTTTGCACCGCTTCGATACAAAACATGCGAAGGACGCTCGGCAATGATCGTAATAGAGATCGCCAAGGTTTCCCCCGCGGTCGTATCGCCGCCGATGATGTCGATTCCGTAGCGGCGTGCTACCTTTTGAAACCCTCCGCTTAATTCTTTGAGTTGCGCGTAGTCGAATGTTTTAGGCATCACGACGCCGATCAATGCCCATTTAGGTTTTGCATTCATCGCAATCGCGTCGGAGATATTGACCAACATGCTTTTTTGTGCGATCTGATCCAAACGCATCCAGTCGCGTCTAAAATGAATTCCCTCGCAAAACAGGTCTTTCGCATAGACGAAATTCCCTACAACCGCACCGTCGTCGCCGATGCTCGTACTTGGAAATTGCGAAATAAAAAAAGACTCTTTGTCCATGTAACCCCACTTGCGTTTAAGCTTTTTACCTTTGTCACGCCTTTGAAGCAAAGCTCCAAAGACTACGTTAACACTGGGTTTTGCAAGACGTAACGCCTGCGCACCCTTGGTGCTTTTTACCTATACCAAAAATTTTGTACGAAAGCTATTGTAAGATGATACGCATTAAGAAGCCATTATAGCGGCGCGTGCGCCTAAAACCACTTGAAAAATAGGCGTTTTTCTTAAGTAAAAGTGCGCTAGAATAGAGTATTATCTTAAAAGGAGTTCGAAAAAATGGAGTGTAAACTTGCCCTCAGCGTTTTTCGCTTTGACGCAAAAACAGATTTTCTTCCTTACTACAAAACTCACTACGTCACCGTCGATCTTAACGAAAGCGTTCAAACGCTTTTAACGCGTATTCAGGCACAAGATCCTAGCTTTGATTTTCCAAAAGACGCTCTTTCGGCTCTTAAGATCAATCAAAAAGCCCTCTTCGCTTCCGAAACGCTCAAAGATATCGTCGAGTCAATGGGGAAAGAGTTGTGCTTAGAACCGCTTAGCATCAAACGTGCTATCAAAGATATGATCATCGATACCGACGATTTTTATCGCAACTTTGATCGACTCAATGCTTGGGTGGACGGTAAAGATAAAGCCCTTTACGAGCAGTATCTGATTTACCGTTATGCTTCCAGTGCTTTAGACGTCATTGAAGATTTTCAAGGCGACGCTTTGTTTGCGTTTGCTTTCGATATGATTCAAAAATATCCCGAGCAAAAAGAGAAAATTTTAAACGTGATCGCCGATGAAAAAACCGGTATTTTCGTACGCACGAGATTGTGCCAAAAAATCTATCCGTGTGCGGGCGAAGTCGAGCGAAAAATCGCCGCATTGAAAAATGCGATAATGCAACATCGACCGTTTTACAATCCATTGGTCGAAAAATTATCCCGTCGCGTCGACACGTTGTAAGGAGAGACGATGAAACGTTACTTTTTATTCGATAGTTTAATCGAAGCCGATAAAACAACCCCTTTCACGCAAGCGACCCAAACACTTTTTCGCATGTTGGAGCTTGACGTGCCCTCTTTGAAAGAGGCGAAATCCGACGTCGGATTTGAGATGATGATGCTGGATCAAGAAAAGTTCTTCATTCGCAATGCCTTCACGCTTTCCAAAGCCGCGAAAGAAAACGCGCATATCGTCTGTCCAGAGCAAAGTTCGTTCAGTTCTCTTGCCATAACGAAAGAGGCTCTTCAGACAAATCCCGAGCTTTATGAAAAAGTAGCCTCCGCGCTCTTGGATAAAAGCGTTACGCTGAACCTTGACGTCGAAATTTTAAGCTTAGAGCGTTTTTTACTGGAGGTCTGCGGTATTGAAAAACTCCAAACGATGCTCAAACGCCCTTTTACGAAGTTTCAAGCAGCACTTTTCCAAAGCAGCGCATATTGTCGTGCACGCAAATTCAACCGCGACGAAGACCTAAACGCCCTTTTGGATTTGATAAAACTTAAACGCGTCAAACACGAACACCGTTTTGAGAGCGACGGATACGAACTCTTCGATGCAAATTCGAAAGCCGCCCAAAAACTTTGCGGCAAAGCGATGCTCGATATGTTCGACAATGCGGCGGATTTCATCGTCGTGACGGACGCGCGCAGTTTTGTGATGTGCGACGTTTACCAAAAAGAGAGCGAAAAACTCCTCGGTCGCGAAATTGGACTTTTTAGCCTTACGCTTCCCGAACTTCTCGTATTGGCATTGGGAGAAACAAATGCTAAAGCCATCGGCGTTGATAAACACAACGTTCGCGTTACCCTCCTCTAAAACCTCACATGTAAGGAGCAAAAGATCTTTGCTCCTTAAAAAATTATAAATAGGACTTTATCTCTCCTATTTTTAAGAGTTATTTTCACGATTGTGTATTATGATTTCACATCTTTTAAACAACAAGGAGTCATGGAATGCCAAAAATTAATCGTTACGTCGATATCGACACCGTTGAGAGAGAAGCTAAAAAAGATTATATCGATCGACACTCTCCCTTTATCGCCTGTGCGCAAAACGCTAAACAAAATGCACCGTTTAAAGTAACCGTTAAAGTCGGAAACGCCTATACACATCCGGACGATTTTGACCACTATATCGCCAATATTCAACTTTACAACGGCGAAACACTTTTAGCAAGAGCCGATTTTGTTGCCGGAACGCTCGGAGGACAAGATAAAAAAGGTCAAGCGGAAGTCACGTTTACGATCGTTCCGACCGGTAAAAAACTCCACCTCGTCGCACAAAGCTACTGTACTAAACACGGTATTTGGGAGAGCGATCCCGTTGAAGTAAGCGTCGAAGAATAAATATATTATAAAGAGTGCTACTCGGCACTCTTTAAAAATGTTTCTAATGAAACGGGAAGCTTTTCGACACGATGGGCTTTCAAAAACTTTTCCTCTTTTTTACGCATCGTCTCTTGATCGTTGATCGTATAACCGCCTTTCAATCCTAACGTAATCTCGTTTGCTACCATACGAAAAGTATCGCGATCGAAATCGACGCCGAGGAAAAGATAGCTTTTGTCGTTTTTATAGGTTTTCAATAAAGGAGGAAGCGCGTAACCGCCCATCGCTTCGGTCAACCAATCGACAAAATCGGCATCGGAAATAATAAAGTTTTTTTCAGGAACCGTACAACCAAGCGGTTTAAAAACGATAGGAATTTGTACATGTAAGGCTTCTTTATCGATACGCGTATAGGTTTGAGTCGCAACGTCGTAACGATACACGATAAAACGATCATACCCCGCCATAATACGACTCACGCCCGTAATCAAAAAATGCTCCGTCGCATCGTACAGTTTGAGCAGCGAATCGTCCAGATTAAGATCGACGACGTAGCGAGGCATCAAGGTTTTGAGCCACACGTACACCTCAGGCATCGCGTAAGGCTTTGCCGTAAAGATATGGTGTGTCATTCCTTCGATATACGCTCGTCCTTTGCGTTGTTCCAAGCTCATCGCCGCGCGCGAATACTCGTACATCAGCCGTGGAGACATCGCACGCCCCGAATTTAACGCCAAAATCATCGAATCGCTATCAAAAGGAATTTGAAAGCCGTCTTCGGTTTTTGTGCCTTTAAAAACGCCCATTCCGATGAAAGGAACCGTCGTGCCCTCTTTAATTTGGGCTTCTAATTCATGCTTCTTCACTCATGATCCTTCGTTGGCACATTAGTTTTTGGTTAAACGCCGGTAAAAGCAACAGCATTTCATCCGCACTAATACCGTCTTCGCTTCCCATCAATACGATTCTCTCAACCGTATTTTCCAGCTCTCGCACGTTTCCGGGCCACGTGTATTGGCACAAGATTTCCATCGCTTCGTCGGTAATAAGCACTTTTTTCTTATGATTGCTCATCGATTTTTGTAAAAAGAAATTGACGAGCAACGCAATATCGTCGCCGCGTTCGCGAAGCGGCGGCAAATCGATAGGAATGACGTTGAGACGATAGTACAAATCTTCTCTGAACGTCCCGTTTTTTACCATCTCTTCCAAATTGCGATTGGTCGCGGCGACCAAACGAACGTTGACTTTAATCGTTTTACTGCCGCCGACGCGCTCAAATTCGCGTTCTTGTAAAACACGTAACAGTTTGACTTGCGCCGAAGCCGAAATATCGCCGATCTCGTCTAAAAAGAGCGTTCCACCGTCGGCAAGTTCGAAACGGCCTTTACGCGCCTCTTTCGCATCGGTAAACGCCCCTTTTTCATGCCCGAAAAGTTCGCTTTCGATCAAAGTATCGGTAATCGCCGCACAGTTGAGCTTCACGAAAGGCTCTTCTTTGCGTTTGGAGCGTTTGTGAATCGCGGCGGCAACGAGTTCTTTACCCGTACCCGTTTCGCCTCGTACCAACACCGTGACGTTGCTCTCGGCGATCCGCTCGACAACGTTGTAGACCATCTTCATTTTCGGACTCTCTCCGATAATGTCGCCGAAATTGTGAACCTTCGAGTCCCACTCCATTTTGTAGTAAAGTTTTAACTCTTTGAGACGCTCTTTTTCTTTCAAATTAATATCGTGCGAGCGAATGGATTGAGCAAAAATCGAACTCAAAATCGTCAAAACACGAATCGTACTTTCAAAATCGATCGCCGTTTTACGCGTCGTGCTGGCACCCAAAACGCCGATGACCTCTTGGTCGACCAACATCGGCACGGCAATATACGAAATCGCGCTTTGATCACGATTGCCCGATTTGTTTAAAAACATCATATCGTTATGAAGGTTTTCGATGACGACGGGCTCTTTACTCTCCGCGGCGTGCCCCGTGACGCCTTCGCCGAGTTTATACGTCGCCAACTCTTTTTGGTGTCTGCTAAAATCGATACTGGCATAAACGCTTAAAATATTATCTTCGCCTAGCGTATGAATTACGCATTTTTCAAGATGCAATCTATTTTTTAAAATCATTAACGCTTTTTCAAGCGATGCGACCAAATTCAGTGAATTGGAAACGACCGTAGCCGTTTCATAGAGTGTCATTAGTTCTCTCGTGTTCAGACAATCTCCACATTTTGCGTCTAATGGAACCATCGTACACTCCTAAACCGCTAGTTTCGATACGTAATTATAGACAAAATGAATATTTAATATCCACTTTTTATGTTTATATTTTAACCACAAACCCACATGTTATTCCGAAATCTTTTTACACACCTCTTCTTTGGGAAGGTTCTTGGGACCTGGTTGTATCCACCACGTTTCGTCGTTACTCAAAACCACTTCGCCGCCCCATTTTTCTTCGCTGTTAAATTCGATGGTTTTGATGGTCTCTTCCATATCTTTTTTTGCGATATAAAAGTAGATTTCGTTTCCCTCTTCGCGTAACATTACTTTTGCCATTTTTTCTCCTTAGGTTAATAATTTTTTTAAAAAGCGCGTCAACCATTGATCTTCGTACGAAACTTTGAAAAACCCTTTTTGAAGCTCTTTGACCAAGACGTGGCGGTTTCCCTCTTTTGACATGTAAGGATTCTCTTCCCTGTAATGTGAACCGCGACTCTCTTTACGGTGCAATGCGCCTAAGATAATCGCTTCGGAAAGTTCCAAAGCGTTACGAAGCTCCAAAATCGAAATCAATTCGACGTTATTGTGTTTGCCTTTGTCGATGCAATGCAAGGTATTGGCTTCCAAACGTAAATATTTCATATAATCAAACGCCTCTTGCAACGAGTTTTCGTTACGAAAGATACCTGCTTTATCAAACATAACCTTTCCGACCGAAATGCGCATGGCGTTGAAGTTTTTCGTGCAATCTCCCTCGAAAATGCGTTGTACCAAATCCATATTTTTGATAACGACGCTATAATCGATCGGTAAAAGATCGCGCGTATGCGCATACTCTTTGGCTTTTTTCCCGGCAAGTTCGCCGAAAACCGCCCCTTCCAAAAGCGAATTTCCACCCAAACGATTGGCACCGTGAACGCCTAAAGAAGCACTCTCACCGCAAATAAAAAGCCCCTTCACGTCGCATTCGCACATCACCGAAGCGATACCGCCCATACTGTAATGCGCGACGGGTTTGATCTCTAAAAGCTCGCTTGACAAGTCGATGCCCGCTTGGTTGTAAGCACTTTTGTACAAAGAAGGCACGCGCGTTTCCAAAACTTCTTTGGGAATATGACGCATATCGATATAGACTTTTTGACCCGCTTTGATTTGAGAAAAAATCGCGCGTGCCAAGACGTCTCTTGTTCCCAGTTCGTTCACGAAACGTTCCCCTTGCGAATTGACGAGCAATCCGCCCTCACCTCGCGCCGCTTCGGAAACAAGGTAACTGGTTTTAGCAAATCCCGTCGGGTGAAATTGCACGAATTCCATATCTTGCAAACTGAGTCCCGCCCGTAACGCGACGCTCAGCAAATCGCCCGTACAATCTTGGGCATTGGTACTGTATCCTCGATAAATGCCCGCATATCCGCCGCCGGCAAATACGACGGCTTTGGTCGGATAAACCGCCACCGTAGAGTCTTGCTTTTTCAAAACGACGATGCCGCTGACGTATTTCTCGATTTTCGTAATGTCCATCACGTAATGGTTCACTAAAAAATCCACGCCGATCAAGCGCGCCTTTTTAATCAACGCCTGCGTAATCGCCGAACCCGTACTGTCGCCGACGAAACAGGTGCGTTTTGAACTTCCGCCTCCGAAACTGCGTTGTAAAATTTTTCCGTTTTCGTCGCGATCGAAAGCAACGCCGTAATCGACGAGCTTTTGAATGATATGCGGTGCTTGGCGGCATAAATACGCAATCGCTTTTGGATTTCCCAAACCTTGCGCGCTTTTACGCGTATCGTCGATGTGTTTTTGAATCTCCGCTTCGTCTTTAGGGTCCAATACCGCGTTAATTCCGCCGCTGGCGACGGCACTGTTCGACTTAAAAAGATTGCCTTTGGTAATGATGGCGACACTGTTGGTCTCGCTTTTCGCTTCAATCGCCGCCATCAGTCCGGCGATACCCGAACCGATAATAATCACGTCATACGTCATTTTAACGCTCCACTTGGTATAAAAGATTGTATTTGGCAAGAGTGGCGGCATTGGTTTTGGCAATGCCGAGATTGGTCAGGACATGTTCGGGATTGCTCGAACTAAAAAGCGAACTAACGACGCCGCGAGTAGAACGCACAAACTGTAATGCCAATTGCACGTCGCTTTCAAGCTCCATTTTCGAATCGAGCAAATAGCCGACTTCGGGCTTAAAGGGACGCTTAAACAGATGCATCTGCAACAAAGAAGCACTGCTTAAAACGCCTAATCCCAATTTATGGGCAACTTGTAAAACCGTATACTCTTTTGCGTCACTCATCTTTTGCGTCGGCACAGAGTAGGCATGGGTTTTAGCGATATTAAACGGAAGTTGGACGTATTTAAAGTGGTGGTTTGAACCGCCGACTTCACGTGCAACGTCAAATACCTCTTCGAGGTTGATATGCTCTTCGTTATGCTCTTCATACGTCAACGCATTCCAAACGGCAATGCCGTAAGCGCGTATTTTCCCCTCGTCAACCATCGCTTCGAACAAGCGAAAAATATCTTCGAGCCGATGCAAAAAATGGCGACGACCCAAACGTTGAAGTTGGGTTTCGGGATTGTGTAAAAAATAGACGTCTAGCGTTTCGACGCGTAAATTTTCTAACGAACGTTGCAACGAATCGTACAAAAAAGCAGGCGTCATACAATGCTGATCGAGTTCGATCTCATCGGGACGCGCCAAGCCTTTTTGCACGATGTGTTCGTCGATCCACATGTAAGGATTTTGAGGGAAGGGAAAATCGAGCGGAATAAAACCGCCTTTAGAACAGATAATCAGTTCGTCGCGCTTGATTTCACCTTCTTGTATCAGCTCTTCCAACGCTTCGCCGATCTCGCGCTCGCTTTGTTGGTAACGGTAGTTAATCGCCGTGTCGATCAGGTTAATACCGCCGCGTATCGCCGTTTTTAAGGCTTCTTTGTAGTCGAACAGATAGTTTTCTTCTTTATACGGCTCTTTTTTAAACGTTCCAAATCCCAGTTTGGAAAAGATCAGTCCGTCAAAGCGTGCGTAAAAATCTTTATAATGCGAAAATCGTTTGGCAAAGCGATGAGTTGCTTCGGGAGTTGCATACAATTCGTGCATCGTTCACCTCATAATTTTTTTCGATACGGCTTTCTATACAAGAAGCGTTCCGTTACTTTTGAGCATTGAAGTGCCCTTTACGACGTCAGCATTATGCCTTCAAAAACGTAATTATTTTGATTAAAATATAAGCAGTACCGATGCACTCTCAAAATGTCTCGCTTCGTATGAACGACTTTTCATTGGCTTAAATCTTTTATAGGTATAATAGACTTCTCGTATTCAAATTGTTAGGAATAAACGTGCGTTGTGAAAAAATGAGTTCTTTTATTGTCATGGACATCGTCAAAGAAGCGGAAAAATACGACGATTGTATCCACTTTGAGATCGGACAACCCGATCTTCCGCCCTCTCCAAACGTCAAACAGGCTTTACATGTCGGTATCGACGACGACCGCTTTTCGTATACGCAAAGCCATGGACTCATCGCACTACGCGAAAAGATCGCCGCGCATTACGCCAACACGTACAATGTCACCATCGACATCGACCAAATCTTTTTAACACCCGGAACCAGCGGTGCGTTTCTCATCGCCTATGCTTTAACGCTCGGCAAAAACGCGACTTTAGGCTTTAGCGACCCTTCGTATCCGTGTTACAAAAACTTTGCCTATCTTTTGAACATCACGCCTTGCTTTATGCCTATCGGCAAAGAGGACGATTTTGAGTTACATGTCAAGGATTTAAAGCCGCACACGCTAAGCGCGTTGCAAATCTCCTCTCCCGCCAATCCGACGGGAAATATCTACGGTAAAGAAAACCTCAAAGAGCTTGTCAGCTACTGTGAAGCAAAAAACATCGCCTTTATCTCCGATGAGCTTTATCATGGACTAACCTATGAAAAAGAGGCGCATTGTGCCCTTGAATTTGGAAGCGATAACGTCTACGTCATCAACGGCTTTTCCAAATACTACTGTATGCCCGGTCAGCGTTTGGGTTGGGTCATCGTGCCCAAAGAGAAAATACGCCACGCCGAAATGGTGGCGCAAAACTTCTTTATTTGCGCTCCCACCCTTAGCCAATACGGCGCACTGGAAGCTTTTGATGAGCATTACCTTACAAAAATCAAAGCCGAGTTCAAAGCCCGCCGAGACTTTTTATACGCCGAACTCTCGCAACTTTTTGAGATCGACGCTAAACCCGAGGGTGCGTTTTACATCTGGGCGAACGTCTCGAAATATTCCGACGACGGTTTTGCCTTTGCCAAAGAGCTCTTGGAGAACATTCACATCGCACTCACGCCGGGGATCGACTTCGGCGAAAACGGCACACACTGCTATGTGCGTTTTGCCTACACGCGAAGCATCGAACATATGCGCGAAGGCATCGAGCGTTTAAAAAACTATTTGAAGGATAAACAATGAACATTCAAAAAAACTGCGTGGTTACGCTCAGCTATCAGCTCTTTGACGCAACAAACCGTCAACCTTTGGATACGGGCGACGAACCGTTGGTTTACCTCCACGGAGGATACGGCGATCTGTTTGAAAAAGTCGAACATGCTTTGGAAAACAAAGAGATCGGCGATGAAGTCACGCTCGTTTTAAGCGCAAAAGAGTCGTTCGGCGAATACGACGAAAACTTGGTCGTGACGCAACCGCGAAGCGATTTTGACGAACACGTCCATGTCGGAGAACAGTTTGAAGAGATCGTTGAAGATGAAGTCGGCGACGACGAATCCGTTTTATACCTCGTCAGCGAAGTCACGAAAGAGCATGTCGTTTTAGACGGTAACCACCCTTTTGCGGGCAAAGAGATTCTCTTCCACGCGATCGTTGCCGACGTACGCGAAGCAAGCAAAGAAGAGATCAAAGAGCAATACGCACGCTAATCCTTCTTTGAGTTCTTGAAAAATCAACGCTAATAGTCTACATGTAAGGAATTTCTTCCTTACATGTAAACTTCACACTTTATTTAAACTTATCGACCATGAGTTCGGCGGGGTGAATCGCTTTGACTTTCGAGCCTGATTTATCCAAACCGCCTCGTATCTGAATCAAACAGCCCGGACACTCGGCGGTCACGAACTCCGCACCCGTCGCTTCGATATTTTCAAGCTTACGTTTGAGCATTTTCATTGAAATCTCGGGTTGCTTGAGAGTGTACGAACCGCCCATACCGCAACAGGTATCGCATTCATTCATCTCTTTGATTTCATACCCTGCCGCACTCAGTGCTTCACGAGGTTCTTTGAAAACGCCCACGTGACGTTTGGCGTGGCACGAGTCATGGTAGGTTAAGGTATGAAGCTCTATGCCCTCTTTGGGTGTTAAGCGTTTTTCTTTGATGAGCTTATCGACCAATTCGGTGAACATGTAGGTTTTTGATGCAACTTTTTTAGCTTGCGGAATGAGGGATTCTCGGTGTTGTTCTTTAAGGATTTTGATCCACTCTTTTTTCAAAGCGGTCGTACAGCTTGCACAACTCACCACGACGTAGTCGGGATTTCCCTCTAAAAGAGGCAAGATATTGCGCTCCGCCGCATCCGCCGCCATATCAAACGACCCGCTTCCCCAATGCGGAATACCGCAACACGATTGCGCTTCGGGGAACAACACTTCAATGCCCGCTTTGTTCAAAATCTTCACAATCGCCACGCCCGCATCGGGATAAACGAAATCCAACGCACAGCCCGCGTAAAACGCCGCTTTTTGCTCGCATTTAGGTTGTTGGATGTTCTTAAAAAGATCGCGAAACGGAACCGGTGCAACGGAAGGCAAACTTCGATACTCGGACAGTCCTGAGAGAAACATCGGAAGATGGCGTATAAAGCCCTCTTTCACAAACGGTTTTTGCACCACAGAAGCGGCGCGCAACATCGTATGAAATACCTTACGGTTATTAATGACTTGAAGCGCACTTTTGTAGATAAACGGTAAGCCCTCTTTTTTTGCGGCACGGCGGCGGATTTCTAAAATGAGTCCCGGAATGTCGATCTTTGCGGCGCAAATCTCTTTACACTTGTCGCAACCGATGCAAAGCGCTTGAATGTCTTCAGCCGATTTGAGTTCGTTAAACCACGCCGTTAAGATCGTACCGATGCCGCCCGTGTAGATGTCGCCAAAGACATGACCCGTCACCAGACGATACACAGGGCAGACATTCAAACACGCCGCACAGCGAATACACTGAAGTGCTTCTTTAAATTTGGGGTCTTTTGCCATCGCGGTTCGGTTGTTGTCCATCAAGACGATATGCACTTCTTTCATTTCACCGTCGTCATTGAGCGTGGGAGCGGAAATGAATGAAGCGTAGCTGGTAAGGAGCTGACTGGTGGCATTGCGCGGAAGCGCGGCTAAAATAGGTGCGGCGTCGGTGTAGTTGGGAACGAGTTTTTCAAGACCGACCAGTGCGACGTGAATTTTAGGAAGTGTTGTGACAAGGCGCGCATTGCCCTCATTGGTACAGATGACGATGGAACCCGTCTCTGCGATGGCAATATTCGCTCCTGAGATGCCCATATCGGCTTCAAAAAACTTCTCACGAATCGCTTTACGTGCCACTTTCACCAGTTTTTGAATATCACTGTCCAACGGTTGCTTGGTCTCAGCGGCAAAGAGGTCGGAAATCTCCTCTTTGGTAAGGTGAAGGGCGGGCATAACCATATGGGAGGGCGTTTGGTGCGCAAGCTGACAAATCCACTCGCCCAAATCGGTTTCGTCGGACTGAATGCCAAATTCATCTAGGAAATGGTTGAGATGAATCTCCTCCGTTGCCATCGACTTGGACTTGACGATCTTTTTGACCCCTTTTTCTTGGCACAGATTGGCGATGTACTCGCGCGCTTCATCGGGACTTTTGGCGATGAAGACTTTCATACCGCTTTTTTCAGCATTGTGCTTAAACGTTTGGGCGAGTTCGTCAAGATGCCCCGCCGCTTCGCCTTTAATATCGGCGATTTTCGAACGCAGTGCTTCAAAGTCAACGCCTTCAAACGCTTTAGCTCTGGTTGCCGGATAATTCCACCGGTCTAAAATACCGGCTAAGTTTTGGTTTTCAAGGGCTTTATGAATCGATGCCGACATACCTTCTTTCATGATGCTACTCCTTCTAACGCTAAATCATCCACACACACAATCACCAATCGCTCAGGGCCATGCACCCCGATAGCAAGCACGCGCTCAATGTCTGCGGTTTTACTCGCCCCCGTGATAAGCGTGATGTATTTGTCCTCTTTGGGGTGCATTTTGCTCATTAATGCCGGAATATCCGCAATGATTTTCGACGTCGGCAAAATCGCTACGTGAATCCACGCCAGTGCCGAAGCAAGGCGTTGCGTCACGTCGGTCGAGTCTTGTGCCATACTGCCCGTCTCCGCAAGCCCCCATTTCAGTTGGGTAATGCCCACTTTTGCCCCTTTTGCCAATTCCCGCGTCACGTCAAAATGAAGTCCAGGAAATTTCTGAGCCATCGCTTCATTGTCAAATGCTTCTAAAATAGGACTCTGTGCCCATACGGCGTACGAACCCGATTCATCCTTAACGCCCTCTTGCGCCATAAACGCCTCGATAAACCCCAATGCCTCTGAGGTTGTCGCAAAACGCTTCACTTCGGTATTGCCCGACGCCTCCGCTTTTGCTTTAAAACTTTCAAACATAGGTGCCTCTCCTTTTTCGTAAACTCTTTTTGACATGTAAGAAATTTCTTAATAAAATATAAATTATTATATTTAATCTAAACACTAAATATTGTAGCTCACGCGAATGACGAATGTATGAGAATTTGAGAAGTATGAAAAAGAGCTACAAAGAGATTTACTTTCTGATACACTGAAGAAAATTCCATCTTATCACGATACGCAATTTTTTATCGATGAAAGATGCAATAAGACTCTTTTAAAAAGGACTATGCAGCTTTTCTTTTTCTGACATGTAAAAGCGTTTCACATCTAAACTCCGCTATAATCTCTTCATGAATATCAACACCTTTAGGGCTTTTCAAAGTCGCAATTATCGGCTCTTTTTTGCGGGTCAATCGATCTCTTTGATGGGGACGTGGATGCAACGAACGGCTGTTTATTGGGTTGTTTACATGCAAACGCATTCGGCGTTTATGTTGGGCTTGAGCGTTTTTGCGACGCAGTTTCCCTCTTTCGTCTTTTCGCTGGTCGGTGGAATCGTCGCCGATCGTTACGATCGTTATAAAGTACTCTTGTTGACGCAAATTCTCTCGATGATGCAAGCGATCATCTTAACGCTAGTCGTGGCGTTTACGCATTATAGCGTCACGGAAATTTTACTTTTGAGCACTTTTTTGGGCGTGATTAACGCTTTCGATCTTCCGGCGCGTCAATCACTTGTGTACTTGCTCGTTGCAAAAAACGAGGATTTAGGCAATGCCATCGCGCTCAATTCTTCCATGGTCAATTTGGCAAGGCTCGTAGGCCCCGCACTCTCCGGTTTGGTTTTGGAGAGTTTGGGAGCAAGCCTTTGTTTTATGCTCAACGCATTGAGTTTTATGGCGGTTATCGCTTCCTTGTCGATGATGAAACTCCCCTCGTATGCACCGCGACCTACGGAGCAAAAACTACTCGGCGACTTGCAAGAGGGGCTACGTTACGTTCGGACTTCGCCTTATTTGTTTAAGCTGATCCTTTTGTTGGCACTGATAAGTTTTTGCGTGTTACCTTACGCGACGCTTTTACCGATCGTCGCTAAAGAGGTTTTAAACGGTAACGCTTTGACGTACGGTTATCTCATTAGTTGCGTCGGTATCGGCGCACTCTTTGGAGCCGCACGGCTGGCCTCGTTGCCAAGCATCCTTTATCACCAAAAGATTTTATACCTTGCGACGCTCTTGCTCGGCGGCAGCATCGTTGCACTCTCCTTTTGTACCGTCGATTTGCCCGCTTTTGCGTTTGCCGCACTCTCGGGACTCGGTATGATGCTGCATACGACGATCGTCAATACCTTGCTGCAAACCCTCTCCGACGTTCGTATGCGCGGACGCGTGATGAGCTATTACGCGATGGCGCTTTTCGGTATGCAACCGATCGGAGCGTTGTTGATCGGTACGATTTCGCATCGTATCGGCGTGGAACATACGCTGTTGCTTCAAGGGTTTCTTGCCTTATGCCTCGCTTTTGCGTTTCGCTCTTTTTTATGGAAAAACGTACCCGAACAAGACGCAGACGCTAAAACGCTTTAACGCCTAAACTAAGCTATAATAGACGTTAGAGCATTCTTAAACCAAAGGTATCCCATTATGAAAAACGGTAGCGAAGAAAAGCGTATCGTCGTCCTTATCGACGCGGACAATGCACAACAAAGTAAAGTAGAACCGATTTTGGCGGAGCTTTCGACGCACGGGCGCATTATCGTCAAGCGAGCGTACGGCGACTGGTCGAGCAGCTACCTCAAAAATTGGAAAGAGCGGCTTAACGAGCTGGCGATTCAGCCGATTCAGCAGTTTGCCTATACGACGGGCAAAAATTCGACCGACGCTTCGATGATTATCGATGCGATGGATTTGCTTTACACGCAAAAATTCGATGCGTTTGCGTTGGTCTCGAGCGATAGCGACTTTACCAAGTTGGCTTCACGCCTCAAAGAGTCTGAGATTTACGTGTTCGGATTCGGCGAGCATAAAACGCCGCTTTCGTTTCGTAACGCCTGCGACGATTTTATCTTCACCGAAAACCTTAGTATCGAACCTGAACCGCTAGAAGAGCTCCCCGAAGCCAAACCGACGCCAAAAGCCGACGACGACGCACTCAAAGAGTTGATCAAACTTTTGCATATCGGCTGGGAGAAGACGCAAGACGAAGAAGGATGGGCAAGTATTTCGGCAGCCGGCGCGTACATCAAACGCCAATCGCCCGATTTTGATCCGCGCACCTACGGTTCGAGTAAATTAACCTCGCTTCTTGCCAAGCTAAGCGAGCATTTTGAGATGAAACGCTATCCGGGGAAAGGAACGACGACCATCGTCGATTATCGACCGATGATCAAAAAATCCCCCGCCCGTAAACGACGACGCTAAGTTAGGATTTCATCTCCAGACCCAAGCTCGGCGCGATAGCGCGCATTGCCGATATGACGTCGACGATCAGTTCGTCGATACTTACATGTAACATGTCGGCTCCTTTTTGGATCACTTCTCTGCTCGCACCCGCGGCAAAGCCTTTGTCTTTAAACTTCTTTTTCGCCGAGGAAAGTTCCAAGTCCATTACGGATTTGCTCGGTCGTACCAGTGCACACGCAGTAATCAGTCCCGTGAGTTCATCGACCGCGTATAAGGTTTTTTCCATTTGCGAAAGCGGTTCAACGTCGGTACAGATTCCCCATCCGTGCGACATCATCGCGCGAACGACCTCTTCGGGATAACCGTTTTCGCGAAGAATTTCGGCACCTTTACGGCAATGTTCCTCGGGGTAACGTTCGTAATCGACGTCGTGCAACAATCCGACGATTCCCCAAAGCTCCTTATTTTCCCCCGATTTCTCGGCAAAATACCGCATCGTACCTTCGACCGCAAGTCCGTGCGTCACGAGGGCATTCGAGTTATAACGTTTGAGTAGCGCAAGCGCATCTTCGCGTGTAGGCATAGGTTTCCTTTCTAGGTAAAATGAACTTCTTTCATAAGCTACAAGAGGCATGATGTCCTAACGCTAAGCTTCAGCGCAAAAAGGCATCGTGGAACAGGCTTAGGCAAAAAGTCTCACTAAAGAGCTTATTGTAACACATTCGTCACGACAAAGAAGTTTTTTTGTGCTAGAATACGCTACTTAAAAAAAGCTTTTATTTTTCAGTTAGATTAAAAATGTATAATTTACATTCAAAAACGCTTTAAAGAGAGAATAGTTTGAATCCGATTAACGTATATCGCATCAACACGGGCTCGTGTAACGGTTGCGACGTCGAGCTTTTAGCCAGCGTTCTGGTGCCGAAATTCGGCTTTGATACTTTAGGCTGTACGTACACGAACGATCCCGAAGCAGCCGACGTCGTGATCGTGACGGGTTCGATTACCGCACGCTCCAAACCCTTTTTAGAATCCACCCTCAAACGTCTTCCCAAACGTAAAATCGTCGTTGCAATGGGCATATGCCCGATCAGTTGCGGCGTTTTTCGGGATAGCTACTCGATCGAAGGGCCTTTGGATCGCTTCGTCGAAGTCGACGTCAATATTGCGGGGTGTCCGCCGAGTCCGCAAAGTATCGTTGAGGGTTTGGTGCTCGCCTGTCGACTCTACCGCGACAAGGAGGGAGCATGAGCGCGTATAAAGGCAAACTCTCTTACGATCAAACGCAGTGTATCGTCTGTCAAACCTGTGCTTTCGTCTGTCCCGCCGGAGCGATCGACATTACATGTAAGGCACTTAAACAAAGTTACGAATTCATCATTTGGCACAATTCGTGTACGTTATGCGGCAATTGTACCTACTTTTGTCCGACCGGAGCGATCGCGCTGAGCGACGTACGCGCCGAAGCTTTACCGCAAAGTCAAAAATACACGGCGATCACTTCGGCGACTTTGGCGTTTGATCGTTGCCCGAAATGTTCCGAACCGATGATTACAACACCCGATTCGCTCCTTAACAAAGGATTTTCAAAACAAGACGATGCTCTTCGATCGCTCTTTAACCTCTGTCCGAAATGCCGACGCGAATCTACTTTTACAAAGCGAGTTCTTTAAATGCACATCCTTGAAAAAACCTTGAACGACTCATTAGCCGCGCACAACAATCCGTTACGATTTACGCCGCATTACGACAGCCTTTGGTGTGAAACGGACGATCAAACACTCTTTTTAGCCTTAGCGGAGCTTTTACGCCGAATGGAAGCACGCGTGTGTATGATTAGCGCGTACGCTAAAGACGAGGCGCACGAACTTGTGTACCATTTTGACTGCGGCGGCGTTATGGCAAACGTCAAAGTGTATGTTGCCGATCGATGCGTTTTCTCGATCACGCCTTTGTTTAAAAGTGCCGATTGGACGGAGCGGGAACTCAGCGAAATTTACGGTATCACGCTTCAAAACCATCCCAATCCCCAACGTCTCTTTTTAGACGATTCGATTGATCGAAGCGTTTTAGACGAGTACTACTCGCTCTCGTCGATGATGAACGGACGCGTTAGCGAAACGCTCTGGAATAAAGTCAAAGCGCAAAAGGAGGCACGCCATGGATAAAACGACCGTGATTTTAGGCCCTTTCGACGTCGCGCTGGAAGAACCCGTTTACTTTAAGATCGAGCCCAACGACGACGCTCGAACGATTAAAAGCGTCGACATGGTCAACGGTTTCGTGCATCGAGGCATCGAATCGATCGTACTGCAAAAAAACTTTTTACAAAACCTGATCATTACCGAAAAAGTGTGTGCGCTTTGCTCTAACAACCATCCCTTTACCTACTGTATGGCGGTGGAAAAAATCGCGCGTATCGACGTTCCGATGCGCGCACAATACCTTCGCGTTTTAACCGACGAAATCAAGCGCATCGCTAGCCATCTTTTCAATTTGGGTATGCTCTCGCATCTGATCCACGACGGTGCGTTAATGCGGGATTTTCTCGAGACGCGCGAAGCGTTTCAAGACCTTAAAGAGCGCATTTGGGGCAATCGTATGGACTTAAGCGCCAATACGATCGGCGGCGTTAAGTTTGACCTCGATCCAACGCTCATAACCGCCATCCAAACAACGCTCGATCAAAACGAAGAGGCGATCAAGCGTTTTATCGAACGCTTCGAACACGACGAAATACTGATCAAACGCTTAAAAGGCGTAGGCGTTTTACCGCACGAAGATGCCCTCAAACTCGGCGTCGTAGGTCCGGTCGCGAGAGCCAGCGGCGTCGACAACGACGTACGAAAACACGCTCCTTACGCGGCGTACGCTTCTTTGGATTTTAAGGTCATTCTCAAACAAGACGGCGACGTCCTCTCGCGTGCACTCGTGCGTTTGTACGAAATCGTAGAGTCGATCGCGCTCGTACGCCAAGTTTTAAACGCCTTGCCGCAAGGCGAAATCGCCTTACATGTCAAAACGATGGTGCCCGAGGGCGAAGCCGTCTCCCGTAGCGAAGCACCGCGCGGGGAGTTGGTCTATTACCTCAAAAGTAACGGCACGCGAAAGCCCGAACGTATGAAATGGAGGGTTCCGACATATATGAACTGGGAGGCGCTCAAAATTATGATGCCAAATAACACGATTGAGGACGTTGCGCTGATTTTTAACAGCATCGATCCTTGTATCTCCTGTACCGAGCGTTAAGATGCGACATCGATTTATTGTAGCCGACTCGCGCAAATGTATCGGGTGTTTAAGTTGCGAACTCGCCTGTGCCGCCGCCAATGCGGGCATTAGTTTTGAAGAAGCCTATACGACCAAGCGGCCGCTTTTTTCGCGCAATCGCGTGGTAAAAATCGAAGGAAAAACCGCGCCGCTTCAATGCATGCATTGCGAAGATGCGCCTTGCGTGAGCGTCTGTCCGCACGGTGTCATCGAAACGACGGGCGATACGGTTCGCCTCAACGAAGCAGCGTGCGTCGGTTGCGGTACGTGCGTCTTGGTTTGTCCCTACGGAGCACTCGCGCTCAATCCTCAAAAAGGACGTATGATCGCGCAAAAATGCAATCTTTGTTTTCATCTTCCCGCCGGTCCCTCGTGCGTGCAAGTCTGCACGACCGATGCGATTCGCATGGCGGATTATGATATGTTTGAAACGCTTCAAGCCGACAAAGGCTAAAACGTGCATGAGTATTCCATCGTCGCATCGCTGATCGACGTGTGCGAAAAAGAGGCGAAAAAGCATCGCGCTAAAGCGATTAAAAGCTTAAGCGTTCGCATCGGACGCCTCAGCGGCATCGAGATTCATTTTTTCGAACAGTGTTTTGAAACCTTTAAAGAAGATACGATCTGCCGCGACGCGGTCTTGGAGATTGAAGTGTGCGACGTTGTGCTTTTGTGTAAAACGTGCGGCACGCAAAGCGTCGTAAGCGAAAACCGTTTTGTCTGCCCGAAATGCCAAAGTGCGGAAGTCGAGATGATCGGCGGACAAGAGTTACATGTCAAGAGCATAGAAATTATCGAGGAAGAGCATGAGAGAGTATAAAACCGTTGCAAAAGCATACCCGAAAAAGCGTCCGGCAAAGGAACGTACACAGGATTATTATCCGATTTACCATAACTTTGAAGAGAACGAAGCTAAGGCGCAAGCTAGCCGTTGTTTGCAATGCCCCATCGACCTTTTGCGAGGGCTTGAGAGTGAATTTACGTTCTGTCGTACGGGCTGTCCGCTCAACAACAACATTCCCAGATGGCTGAAAAAGACCTACGAACATGACTACGTAAGCGCATTCGAGCTCTCCAACGCGCGCTCGCCCTTCCCTGAAATCTTGGGTCGTGTTTGCCCTAAAAAAGGCTTGTGCGAAAGTGCGTGTACGTTAGAGAAAACGCCCTATCATGCCGTTTCTATCGGTAACGTCGAAGTCTATCTCAACGAAAAAGCCATCGAAGAGGGAGCCGTTCCTTTTTACGGTCGTGCAAGCGAACGCACGTTCAAAGTCGCAGTCGTTGGCTCTGGTCCTGCGGGGCTTAGTTGTGCGACGTTCTTACTCAGAGCCGGCATCGACGTCGAGCTTTACGAGAGGGAAAATCGCGTGGGCGGACTGTTGATGTACGGAATCCCCAATTTCAAACTCCCCAAAAGCGTCATTTTACGCCGTTTCGAGTGGATGAAAAACGCCGGAATGAAAGTACACCTTAACACCGAAGTCGGCAAAGACGTCAGTTTGAGCGAACTCCAAGAAAAATTCGACGCCGTTTTTTTGGGCTTGGGCGTTCCTATCGGTCGTAGCGCGGGTATGGAAAACGAAGACGCCAAAGGAGTACATCAGGTGATGGAGCTTCTCACGCAAACGCAAAAAAATCTTTTAGATCATGCGCTTCAACAATCGATTTTACGAGACAAACACGTCATCGTCGTCGGCGGCGGCGACTCGGCGATGGACGCTTTACGTACGGCGATTCGCCATAAAGCCAAAAGCGTTACCTGTGTATACCGACGGGACGAAGCGAGTATGCCCGGAAGCCCTGCCGAAGTCGTCAACGCCAAAGAAGAGGGAGTGGTATTTCGCTTTAACGCGCTGCCCAAAAAAGCTTTGGTCGATGAGAACCGTCACGTCGTCGGTCTTGAAATTTTAGAAACCTACCTTGATGAAAACAACCGCCTGCAAACCAAAGAAGAGAGCGTGCAAACCTTACCGGCGGACAGTATTATCTTGGCACTCGGTTTTGAGGCGAAGCGTTTTGGTTTTTACGAAGAGTTAGACCTTGCGATAGGTCGCTCCAATACGCTGATCGTAGATTCCAATAAAGAGACGAGCCATCCTTTTATCTTCGCGGGCGGCGATGTAGTCAGAGGCGCAAACTTGGTCGTCAATGCCGCACTCGACGGAAGAGAAGCGGCGTTTGCCATCGCTAAAAAGCTCGGAGCACTGAGCGATCCTTACTTCACTCTCTAAGAGTTTATGCCGTGCTAAAACCTTACATGTAAGGTTTTAGCAAAGCCCTCGCAAATAATCCGCGATAAACGGAACGTTGTCTTTGCGACACACCAAACGCGTCTGCAAGTCACACTCGTTTTGCGCCAACTTCGTTAGCGTTAAAGTATCGACATAGCCGAATTTTTCGATGATTTTTTTGGATAAGAAGGCTTTCCCCATACCCGCTTTCACGCATCCGAGCATCACTTCGTAATTTTCCACGATCATCGTTTGGTAGGTTTTATTGCCAAGACCTTCTTCGTATGCCTTTAAAAAATCAAAATGCGTGCTCTTTTCACGATAGCCGATCAGCGTGTTGGGGCAGCGTTTGCCTTTGGATTCCACGAGGTACAAATCGTCGTTAAACTGATTGAGCACTTCGATGTCGGGGTGCTTCGGATCTCCCGTGATGAAAGCGATGTCGATTTGATACGCCAAGAGTTTTTCTAAAACGCTCGGCGTACCGCTTGTATAGACTTCCAAAGACATCAAAGAAAAATCGCGTTGCACGGTCTCGATAAAGCTCAAAAGCCTGATGGTCGCGTTGGCTTGACTCGTGCCGATACGAAGTAGGGTTTGTTCTTTCATGTTTTTCATCTGCACCGAGGCATTTTCGATTTTTTGAACGATCTCTTTTGCCAAAGGATAGAGTTTTTCGCCCTCTTGGGTCAAAATGACGCCTTTGGGAACACGGTGAAACAACTCGTATCCCAACGTCTTTTCCAACTGCTTGATGCGAAGCGTCACGTTGGACTGCGTAAAACCAAGCTCCAACGCCCCTAAGGAGATGCTTTTGTGCTCACTCACCGCCACAAAAACTTTCAAAAGATTTGAGTCCATATTATTCTCCGTTATATTGTCTATGATTATACATTATTTGCTTTTATATAATTATTTATCATACAATTATCTCACATTAAAGCGAAGGAGTTTTATGCACGCCATCGAAAAATTGCTGGCAAACAAAGCCGGAAAAAAGAGCGTTACCACGGGCGAAATCGTCAATTGTGACATTGATCTCGCCGGTATTAACGACTTGTATTTACAAACGCTTCGCTCCTTTCACGAGATGGGCGGCGTTAAAGTCCACGACCCCAAACGCGTTATGATGTTTCTAGACCACTATGCCCCCGCTTCGACCATTATGCAAGCACAAAACCAAAAGACGTTTCGTGAATTTTGTTGGGATCAAGGCATTGAGATGCTCATGGACATCGACCAAGGCGTGTGCCATCAAGTCGTTGCCGACAAAGGTTTGGCACATCCGGGGGAAATCATCGTCATCACCGATTCGCATACGACCACGCACGGTGCATTCGGTGCTTTTGGAACGGGTGTGGGTGCGACCGATCTGGCCATCATCTTGGCAACGGGCAAGCTGTGGTTTAGAGTGCCTGAGATCATCAAGATCAACTTTGAAGGCAAACCACGTCAGGGTGTTTATGCCAAAGACATCATCTTGCACGCCATCGGAGCGTTGGGAGCCGATTTTGCTGTTTATAAAGCGGTCGAATTGGCAGGCTCGACTTTACAGTATTTGAGCATCTCCGAGCGTATGGCACTGTGCAATATGAGTACGGAGATGGGCGCAAAGACCAGTTACATCCAACCCGATGAGGTTACGATGGCTTTTTTAAACGAAAAAGTGACGCGCTCGTATGAGATTTATCATACCGATCCCGATTTTATCTATGCGACGGAAATCTGTTTTGACGTGACCGTACTTCAACCCAAACTTGCCGCACCCTCTAGCGTGGATAACGTCTTTGACATTCAAACATTCATCGACACACCCGTCGATCAAGCCTATCTAGGATCCTGTACGGGTGGAAGATGCGAAGACATCGGCATCGCCGCAGGCATTTTAAAAGGCAAACATATTGCTCCTCGCACGCGTTTTGTCATTGTTCCCGCCTCCAAAGGCGTCTTTTTGGAAGCCATGGCAAAAGGGTATGTGCAAAGCTTGGTGGAAGCGGGGGCGACGTTTGTGACACCCGGATGTGCGGCGTGTTTGGGCACGCATGAGGGCATGCTGGCTTCAGAAGAGACGTGCATCACGACGACCAATCGAAACTTCCCCGGACGTATGGGCGACACCAAGGCGCGCATCTTTTTAGCTTCGCCCGCCGCCGTTGCCGCCGCGGCACTCGAAGGTAAAATCGTCGATCCGACACCTTACATCATCAAGGAGAACGCATGAACACGAACCTGCAAGGAAAGGCTTTTGTTTTCGGTAATAATGTCGATACCGATCAAATCTATCCGGGACGCTTCGTGCAATACACCGATGTCGAAGACATTGCCAAATACGCGATGCATGGAGTCGACCCCGAGTTTATTCACACAGTCAAAGAAGGCGACATCATCGTCGCAGGCACGAATTTTGGTTGCGGTAGCAGTAGAGAACACGCCGCCATTACGCTCAAAGCCGTAGGAGTAGGAGCGATTATCGCCGAGTCGTTCGGGCGCATCTTTTATCGCAACGCGATCAATCTAGCGCTTCCGCTTATCGTTTGTCCTCATATCTTAAAATACGTTCAATCCAGAGATTCTCTCTTAGTGGATTTAAAAAGCGGTACGATTTCCAATGAAAAAGGCATTCTCATAACCGCCGAGCCGCTCTCGCCTTACGTGATGAGTATCCTAGAAGCCGGCGGCATCAAACCGCTCGTTCGAGCCCAACTTTTACGAGGAGCGTAACCATGGCATTAGAAGCTTATTTTCAAGGATTTGAAAACGTACATGTAGAGGTTGAAGAAGACATTGTGATCAATACGTGGGTGGGCGGAAGCGGTGAAGAAGCCGTTTTATTACTGCACGGTCATCCCGAAAACTATCTCATTTGGCGCGATATTGCCCCTACTTTAGCCCAAAAATACCGTGTGGTCGCAACAGACCTTCGAGGCTACGGCGACAGCTCCAAACCCGTAGGCTTGGAAGATCACTCCAACTACTCCAAGCGCGTCATGGCACAAGACAATGTGAGCGTTATGAAAAAGCTCGGTATCCAAAAATTCCATGTCGTCGGGCACGACAGAGGGGCTCGCGTGGCGCATCGGCTGATTCTTGATCACCCCGAAAAAGTGTTGACATGTACGCTTATGGATATTTTACCGACCTATGACATGTACAAAGAAACCAACCGTGAGTTTGCAACCAAATACTGGCATTGGTTCTTTTACATTCAAAAATTTCCTTTCCCCGAACGCGCCCTCAGCGTAGACCCTGCATTTTTCATTCATTTCAACCTAACCAACAAAGTCGGTCCAAAAGCGGCTGAACGCTTTTCTAAAGAGGTATTGGACGATTATATCCGCTGTTATGCCGACCCTGCGTGTGTTCACGGCATCTGCGAGGATTATCGCGCATCGGCTGGCATCGACTTGGAACACGATCACGTCGATAGAGACCAACGCATCAAAACGCCGTTGCTGGTGTTATGGGGAGCCGACGGCGTGGTCGGAAAAATCTGGAACGTTTTAGAGGGTTGGAAACAATACGCCGATCACGTTAGCGGATTTGCCGTGCCAGAGTGCGGACATTTCGTACCGGAAGAACAACCGCAAATCTGTTTAGAAACGATGATGGCGTTTTTTGAACAAACCCGTCGGTAAAGAATGAGAGCTCGGCTCTCGTTCTTTACCTTGTCACTACCGATCACACCGATAAAAGCTATACGCTTCGTTTTTACGACATGTCAAAAACGCCTCATGCACGTGAAAAAAAGCTTAATATAGCCTGTTTTACAAAAAGAGAGTAACTTTATCTTATTTTTTGATGCGAATCAATCCTTTCTGTTTTTGTATGAAGTAGAATGCGAATTCTATTTCATACAGGAGAAATTTGATGAAATCTCTGTTTTTAAGAATGCGCGTTATACATATCGCCGCTTTTTTGATACTTCCACTCAATGCTTTCTTTTTTACAACCAACACGCTAGGGGCGTTCATTCAGTACACCATCGCGGTGATTCTCATCGTGCATGATCTGGATGAGAAAAAATGGGGCGTGGATCTAAGCCTCAAGATCAACCAAGCCTTAGCGTCGATGGACTTAACCAAAGCGATCACGATTAACACGAACTTCAACCAAGAATCCGCTAAGATGCTCGATTCGGTCATCTTTTTCAAAGAGAAGATCCGACATGCTATTCTTGGCTTTCAAGCGCATGCGACGACTCACGGGCAGATTTCGACACAGTTGCAACAGATCGCTTCGTTTTTGCATACACAAACCAAAGAAGAAAAAAAGATCATCGATGACAATACCAAGCATATCAACACCATGCAAATCGCCTTTGATGAGATCAGCCACAATGCGCACGAGAGCAAAGCGCAGATGCAACAGATCGGGACGTACCTTGGCGACACGCAACACAACATCGCCGATCTAGGCGTTAAAATCGCTCAAAGCGTTCAAAAAGAGAACCAGCTTGTCACACAACTGCACGCGCTCACGCAGCAAACCAAAGAGACCAAGAGCATTCTTGGCGTCATCGACGACATCGCCGATCAGACCAATCTGCTCGCACTCAATGCCGCCATCGAAGCCGCGCGAGCGGGCGAACACGGGCGTGGATTTGCCGTTGTTGCCGATGAAGTCAGACTTTTAGCGGAGAAGACGCAAAAAAGCCTTGAAGAGATCAATGTAACCATCACGTCCATCGTCGATGCGATCACGTCCATCAGTCAACAGATGAAGCACAACGCCTCAGAGATCAACATTCTCCAAGAGGTTTCAAGTAGTGCCAACGCTGTACTGGAACAACTGATCGTCGTTGCAACAAAAAACATAACACTCTCCAACGAAGTCGCCGCCAAATCGGTCGATCTAAAAAGCGAAACCGAGCAGATCAAAGAAGCATCTAGCAAGATCGAAACGATCTTTCACGCAACCTATGCGAAAAGCGAAGAGATTTTGGAGATTACCACGGTGTTAGATCATTGGGGTGTTGCTCTGCACGAGAAACTCAACGAATTTAAAGTGTGAGAAGAAACGGTTGTTTTTGAAGCACAACCGTTTTACATGTAAAGATTTTTAGCCTTTAACGACGAGGAAATCTTCTTTGTCACCACGCCAACGCAAGCTGTACAGATCGTGACGGCGAGAGCGCATATTGCGCACACTGCCTCGTTCTCGCAGTTCTTTTAAAAGACTGATGTCCAGATCGGCGACTAAAGTCATCTCAGTATTAGGCGTGGCTTCTGCCATGGTGGCATCGTGAGGAAATGCAAAATCGGACGGGCTAAAAACGGCGGCTTGGGAATATTGGATGTCCATGTTTTCCACTTTGGGAAGCGTGCCGACACTGCCAGAGATCGCCACATAACACTCGTTCTCAATCGCTCTGGCTTGCGCACAACGACGCACCCTTAAGTAGCTGTTTTTCGTATCGGTCCAATAAGGAACGAAAAGTATGTCGATGCCCTGCTCAGCTAAAAGACGCGGCAGTTCGGGGTACTCGACATCGTAACAGACCAAAATACCCACACGACCTACGTCGGTTTCAAACACACAGAGTTTGTCGCCGCCGTGCATGCCCCAGTACGCCTCTTCATCGGGGGTGATGTGCAGTTTTTTCTGCGCATCTTTCGTACCGTCGCGTCGGCAGAGGTAACTGGCGTTGTAGAGCGTGTTACCGTCGTATTCGGGCATACTTCCTGCGATGATGTTGATGTTGTAGCGCACCGCAAATTGACCTATTTTTTCGACTAAAGTATCGGTATATGCCGCTACGGTACGAATCGCCGTTTCTTGGTTTTCATCACTGCGCAATGCCATCAAAGGCGCGTTGAAAAATTCAGGGAAAAGCACGAAATCGGCTTTATACCCCGCCATCGCATCGACGAAAAATTCGACTTGATCCAAAAACTCCTCGACGCTTTTGACGCTCCGCATCTGCCACTGCACGACGCTGACGCGAATAATACCGCGATTGACCGTCGGATGAGTATGAGGCTCTTCATAATCGACGTTGCTCCACTCCAAAAGGGTTGCGTACTCGCGAGACGCCGCGTCACCTTTGAGGTAGCCTTTCAACACACGACGCACGTGAAAGTCATTGGCAAGCTGAAAGCCCAACACATGATCTCGAAGTTCTTTGTCTTTCACCCGTTCGATGTATTTTGAAGGGGTCATCTCGTGAGCATGTGCCGCGTAGCCTGGAATGCGCCCGCCTGCGATGATGCGCTTAAGGTTGAGTCGGTAACAAAGCTCTTTTCTAGCATCGTAAAGCCTACGCCCGAGTCGCAATCCTTGATAATCCGGATCGACGTAAATATCCAATCCGTAAAGCGTATCGCCCTTGGGATCGTGCGTGCTCAGCAAACAGTTTCCCGTAATTTGATCGTACGTATGGCGATCGCCGTATGTGTTATAATCGACGATCAGGCTCTGCGCCGCGGCAATGACTTTACCGTCGTCCTCGATACAAATCTGACCTTCGGGAAAAGTCGAAAGCTGTGCGCTAAACTCTTCGATCGTCCAACCTCCAAGCGTCGGATAGACTCTATCCATAATACGTTTGACGTCATCATAATCTTCTGCTTGCAAATTACGTAAAATAAGTTTGTTGGTCTGTTTTAATTCGTCGTTGTTTCCCATTCAAAATCCTTTGATACCGTCGCAAATAAAATAACGTCGTTATCTTAGCACGCTTTGGGTTTAGGAGGAGTTGAATTTCAAACTTAATGTCAGGAGAGAAGTTAAAAAAGAGAGCCGAAGCTCTCTTGAAAAAACGAAGATAAAACCTTATCGACCGCCGCGTCCGTTTCCTCTTCCGCCGCCGCCAGCTCCGCCGCTAGCACCGGAATTTCCGTTTCCGCTACCCGCACCTACGCCGGCTCCCGTGCCGTTAGTATTGGCACGTTGAGATTGGGAGAGAGACTGCCTCTCTTCTTGTGAAAGTGCTTGCATTTTGGATTGCATGGCTGCTTGAAACGCCGCTCTATCTTCTGTTGGAACCGTTCCTCGCATTGCCGAAAGTTCCGCCGCGCTCATCGCGGAGTAATCCACAGCAAAAACCGTTACGCCGAGCATACATAATGCTAAAAGACTTTTTTTCATCATAACCCCCTTTGAAAAATTTTATAATGAAATTCTATAATACGAGTGTTAGCAAATCGTTAAGGGAAAAATTTTTTTACTTTAACACTTCGTTAACGCAGATATGTTATGCTTTAAACCAAGGAGAGGCTTATGTCAAAAATTTTACTGCTCGAGGACGACTATCTTTTAAGTCAAACGCTCATCGGTTTACTGAAGGAAGCGGGGTTTGAAGTAGCCCATGCCCAAGACGGGGAAGAAGCGTTGTCTTTAAGCTACGATACGATTTTTGATCTTTACCTTTTCGATATTAACGTTCCGTTACTCAACGGCATCGACGTTTTAAAACTGCTACGCGACAACGACGATAAGACGCCGGCTTTTTTTATCAGCGCGTATAAAGATATTCAAACGATTACGAAAGCGTTTGAGGGCGCATGCGACGATTATATTAAAAAGCCTTTCGATTTCGATGAACTCGTCGTGCGAATTAAGGCACATATTCATAAGCACAATCCGACGATTGTTTACGGGTCGATGCGTTACGATCTTTTGAGCAAACGTATTTTTATCGACGATAAAGAGGTCGATTTAGGCATCGTCGAAAAAGCGATTTTCGATCTTCTGATGCGTAATCTCTCCCAAACGATCGATAAAGAGGTCTTCTTCGACGTTATGGAAAAACCAAGCGACATTGCCCTACGCGTTCATCTTAGCAAACTCAAACAACGCTTTGCTTTGAATATCACCAATATTAAAGGCATAGGATACCGTCTTGAAAAAATATGAAAAAGAGGCGTTTTTAAAAACGTTCGGTATCTTTTTTCTCTCCTTAGCACTGTTTAGCGGCATTGTTTCGTATTTTTATTACAAAGAACAAAAGCATATTTTAGGGGAATTTATTTTTTCACAAATGCGAGAATTTACTTATAGCTTTCAAGGCTCGCCTTTTGAACTTGACGTCGTTCCTTACGATGCAACGGTCGATCAACTCAACTTGATCCCGTGTCAAGAGGGCATGTGCGGCTATTTTACGATTCCGCGAAGTAAACAGTCACTGTTTAAAGTAATTTTGCCTTATGCGCAATACGTCGAACACGAAAACGGAATCATTTATAAAGTGCTCTTGTTATACATGGGCGTTTTAGCGGCGATTTTCGTTTTTGCGCTGTTTTACTCTTTTTATGCGCTCTATCCTCTCAAAAAAGCACTCGATTTGCTGGAAGGTTTTCTCAAAGACGTCATTCACGACCTCAATACGCCCATTACGTCGATTTTGCTCAATACCAAAGCCTTGGCAAAACGTCGTAGCGACGAGGCACTCGAACGCATCGAATTGGCGGCGTGTACCATTGCATCGCTCTACCGTAATTTAGAATCGCTCCAAAAAGGATTTATTGCCCAAAAAAACGAAATCGATTTGGAAAAGCTTTTGCACACCAGAGCCAAACCCTATCAAAAGCTCTATCCGCACTTAAATTTCATCTTTCAAACGCACCCCTACACGCTCATCAGCGATGAAGACGCGGTAGCACGCATTTTCGACAATCTAATCTCCAATGCGTGTAAATACAACCGAAAAAACGGCTCGGTCGAACTGTGCAACCGTGAAAACACCGTGAGCATTTGCGATACGGGCATCGGTATTCGCGATACGAAACGTGTTTTCGAGCGTTATTATAAAGAGCAAAGTAAAGGACTTGGACTCGGGCTTCATATCGTGCACTCTTTATGCCGACTTTTAGGGATCGACATTGACCTGCAAAGCACGCCGCAAAAAGGTACGTGCGTCCGCCTTACATTTGCCTTGAAGGAGTCCTTGTGAAGCGTTTTTTCTTAGGGCTAAGCTTCGCCGTTTGCCTTTACGCTGAAGACCTTATCGATCAAGAGATCAAAAATACGTCCACGATTGACGACTTGACGACGAAAATGAACAATGCCCCTAAACAATACCGCCATCGCTACATTCAAGCGATCAAAGAACGCAGTGCCGATGAAAATCAAGCAAAACGCGCTTTAGCGATGCAAGCTTTGCAAGAACACCATGTCAATACGTTAACGGGAAAAAACGAATCGTCAAATAGTACCTCGGGGAACGGGACTTCAAGCGGAGGGGGAAGTTCGGGAAGCGGGAACGGCAATGGAAACGGTAATGGCGGCGGCCGCGGAGGAGGAAAGTAGGTTGAGAGCCGAAGCCCTCAACGTTTTAGCGCACACAGTCGAAGAAATAATCGGTTTGAGCGATATCTTTCGTCTCTTCATCCAAATGATCTAACACGGCATTGGTAATCCATGTAAGAAGATTCAAACAGCCTTCATATCCGCTGATAGAGTAGCGGTGTAAATGATGTCTATCAAAAATCGGGAAACCGATACGAATCAAAGGAATCTTCGTATCTCTGTAAAGCTCTTTACCGTAGACGTTACCGATCATAAAATCAACCGGCTCGGTGAACAATAAACTTCTCAGTGCCCACAAGTCTTTTCCCATCCAAATATGGCAATCCTCTTTAAACGTACATTTATCAAGAATAGCCTGCATCTCTTTTTCCCAACCCTTACGCGGAGCGTTGTGGCAAAGTACATGTACGGGAACGGCTCCCATTTCGACTAAAAACGAAACGACGCCGAGTAAGAAATCGGGATCGCCCCAGATCGCAAACTTTTTACCGTGCATATACGGATATGAATCTTGCATCGCATCGACCAATTGCGCTCTGAGTTTGGCAAGTTCAGCGGGAACGGGTTTGCCCGTCAATTCGCTAAGCTTCATGACAAACGCGTCGGTTCCGTTAAGACCGATCGGGTTACATGTCACGTACTCTTGTTTCCATTCGTTTTTAATAAACTTGCCCGTTGTCGGCGTCGTATACTTTTGCAAGCTAATCGTCGCTTTAGCGCCTTTGGCACTTTTAGCTATTTCGATCGGCGTACCGCCCGCATAGAGTTTGTACTCGCCCGCACCGGTGTTCCATTGCTCTTCGTGATCGCCTAGCATAACGATCTTGTCGCTAAACATCGAAGCGATTTTTTTGACTTCTTTAAGGCTTCCTAAATACGTCTCAAAACCGGGGATGATGTTGATGCGCTCTTCATCTTTTGCTACTTCACCCTCGGGCGTCAAGGTTTTTAAGATCGCTTCCATCATATTGTCGTAACCCGTAATGTGGCTACCTTTGAAAGAAGGCGTATGTGCCGCTGGAATATAGGTCGTATCGAGTTCGCCTTCGGCTTCAGTGCGCGCACCTTTGACAAACGCATCCAAGTCGTCGCCGATAACTTCCGCCATACATGTCGTCGAAACCGCGATCATTTCAGGTTTGTAAAGTGCTTTACAGTTTCGTAAACCCTCTTTCATATTGGCCAAACCGCCGAAAACCGCCGCACTTTCGCTCATCGAGTCGCTGACGCACGGAGTCGGTTCTTTAAAGTGACGCGTAAAGTAACTTCTAAAGTACGCAACGCATCCGTGACTGCCGTGAACGTAAGGCATCGTGTTTTCAAAACCGAGGGCTGCCATGACCGCCCCTAAAGGTTGACACGCTTTGGCCGGGTTAATCGTGATGTGCTCACGCGCCAAGTTTTTCTCACGGTACTCCCATGATGTCATCCACTTTGCGACGTCTTTGACTTTTTCGGGATTGGTAGCACCTGCGTGACCTTCAAATTGCTTTTTATTTTTAAAAACCTCTTGGTATTCGGGTTTTAGAAAAAGTTTTTGTCCGTTGACAATGTTTTCTACGTCTTGCATGATGCCCTCCTTACTTTGATTCCCATGGCGCTTTGGTGTATCCCCATACCGGAGAATTCATAGCCAAGTCCATGTCTTTTGCGAAAATCGCGAATGCGTCGTATCCGTGGTACGGACCGCTGTAATCCCAAGAGTGCATTTGTCTAAACGGTAAACCCATTTTTTGGAAAACGTACTTCTCTTTAACACCGCTCGCCACTAAATCGGGTTTGAGTTTTTTAACAAACGCCTCAAGTTCGTATTCGTTGACGTCATCGTAAATAAGGGTTGAACCCGCAAGCTCGTCTTTCGTACGTTTATAGTCGTCGCCGTGCGCAAATTCATAACCCGTACCGATGACTTGCATACCGAGGTCTTCATACGCGCCGATAACGTGACGAGGACGAAGTCCGCCCACGTAAAGCATGACTTTTTTACCCTCTAATTTCGGGCGGTATTTGGCGATAACCGCATCGGTCATTGCCGTATATTTGGCGATAACCGCTTCTGTTTTTGCTTGAATGCTCTCATCGAAGAAAGCGGCGATTTTGCGTAAACTCTCCGTCGTTTTAGAAGGACCGAAGAAGTTATACTCCATCCAAGGCACGCCGAACTCTTGCTCCATATGGCGTACGACGTAGTTCATACTTCGGTAGCAGTGAAGCAAGTTGATTTTCGCCTTAGGTGCCGTCGTCATCTCTTTATACGTTGCATCGCCGCTCCATTGAGCGATGACGCGTAAACCGATCTCTTCGAGTAAAATACGTGAACTCCATGCATCGCCGCCGATGTTATAGTCGCCGACGATCGCAACGTCGTAAGGCGTACTTTCAAAATCTTTGCGATACGAACCGTCCGGTAAAACCTCATCACGGATCATATCGTTGGCGATATGGTGACCCAAACTTTGCGAAACGCCGCGGAAACCTTCGCACGATACCGCAACGGTCGGTTTTCCCGTCTCTTTTTTATACGCTTTAGCAACCGCTTGAATATCATCACCGATCAAACCGATAGGACATTCGCTTTGAATTGAAATACCGTTATTCAAAGGGAAAAGCTCGTCAATTTCGGCCAATGCGGCTTTGAGTTTTTTGTCGCCGCCGAAAACGATGTCTTTTTCTTGATAATCGGTTGAAAAGTTCATCGTAACATAGGTATCGACACCCGTCGTTCCGATATAATAGTTTCTTCTACCCGCACGAGAGTATTGACCGCAACCGATAGGACCGTGGCTAATATGAACCATATCTTTGATCGGTCCCCAAACGACGCCTTTACTTCCCGCGTACGCACAGCCGCGCTGAGACATGACGCCCGGAATCGTTTGTTTGTTGCTTTTGGTACTATCGCATGCACCTTTAACACCATCGGGCGCATCAACGCCCAAGTGTTTGGCTCTACTTTTTTTTGCTTTATCCGGATAGGCTTCAAGCACTTCCGCGATTACGGCTTGTTGCTGGCTTAGCAATGTTTCTGTCGTCATGGCTCTTTCCTTTAACTGATTTGAGAGCTATCGCGATTAAGCGACTTTAACCCTGTAAAGATTCATATCGTCGAGTTTTTTACAAACAGCCGCCGTTTTTTCGCCGTCTACCGCTTTTGAAATCTCGCTGATTTGGTATTTGTTGGTGTAATAGATCATTTTAAAATCGCCTTCGACGTCGGTGTTTTTGTAGTAATCAACCAAAGCCGTAAAAAGGAATGATCCTTTTTCAACGCCGATTTCTTCGAGTTTAACACCTTCACGTGTTTCACTGGTTAACGTGATAGAGCTAACGCCTGAAAGATCACCAGCACCTGCTGTTACTTTTTCAATAACTTTGTCAAATTCTACTTTATTTCCCATAGCTGCTGGGAAGTGGTATCCACAAATAAACATGATTATCTCCTTCGTCTTATTTTAAAAAATTAAGCCGTAGCTTTTTTGCCGATAGCGTCTGCTTCGACTTCTTCTTCCAAACCGAATTCCATCAAGAGTGCCTCAAGATCATCCATTTCAAGCGGTTTAGGGATCACTTTAAGATCGTTGGCGATAATTTTACGAGCAAGCTCTCTGTATTCGTAAGCTTGGTCGGATTTTTCAGCAAATTCAACAACGGTCATACGGCGAAGCTCTGCACGTTGAACGTGGTTACTTCTTGGTACGAAGTGAATCATCTGCGTTCCGATTTGCTCTGCTAAGTGTTTAGCAAGGTCGTACTCACGGTCTGTCATACGTGCATTACAGATAAGTCCTGCAAGTCTTACGCCGCCGGTGTTGGCATATTTCAAAATACCTTTAGAGATGTTGTTAGCCGCATACATCGCCATCATTTCACCTGACATAACGATGTAGATCTCTTGTGCTTTACCTTCACGAATCGGCATCGCAAATCCGCCGCAAACAACGTCGCCGAGTACGTCGTAAGAAACGAAATCGAGTTCTTCATCGTAAGCACCTTCTTCTTCCAAGAAATTAATCGCCGTAATAACACCGCGACCTGCACAACCAACTCCCGGCTCTGGTCCGCCAGATTCCGTACACATAATGTAACCTTCTGTGATGGTTGTATCATCAGGGTGAAATTCTGCCGCACCCGGTTTACATACGTCTTCGAGCTCCAAATCCTCAACCGTACCGACCTCTGATGCTAATTGCATAATCGTACATTGTGCTTTTTCATGCAAGATAAGACGTGTTGAATCCGCTTTAGGATCACATCCGACGATAAGAATTTTTTTACCGAAGTAGTGTGCCATTGCGGCAAGTGTATTTTGTGAAGTGGTTGATTTACCGATACCACCTTTGCCGTAGAAGGCAATTTGACGAAGCTCTGACATTGTGTTCTCCTTGTGTGAGTTTTTGTTCGAATGAGATATTGCATAGAGTGTTCCGTAGAAAAAAAAACACGTAAAAAAGTTGACGTATCACGCAAAAAAAGTCAAAAACAAGGCATTCCGTGCTTACATGTCATCTTCGCGTATCCTGATCGATTCAATACTATCTGTCGAAAAAATCGTTTTGAAATCCCTTTGGCACTTTAAACTACCGTACGTTTTTGATATGTGCATATGCCTAAAAGCCGATGCTCTTATCCGGCGCATCCGCCTTACATGTTAAAAGAAAAGCGTATCGAGAAAAAGTGTTCTTACATTTTTTCATCATTTTTTTTCTGTATATTACCTTCGTCATTCATTTTATTTTAAGGAGTGTGTTTTATGAAAAGTGCCAAATACAGTTTGGTTGCCCTCATGGCTGTGGGAGTAGTCTCTTCTCTTTGTGCCGCCGATACGCTTGCCGATGCGTTTAAAAACGGCAAGGTAGGCGGAGAACTTCGTGCATGGTATTTCGACAGAGATAACGGAACGACGGCGCATCAAGATATTTTCAATACCGCCGTCATTTTGAACTACGTAACGGACACGTTCTACGGATTTCGTCTTGGAGCAACGATGCAATCCAATTATGCGCCGTATGCGGACAGTGATTCTAAAGATCTTTTCAAGGGTGACATGTACGGCTCGGGTGCTATGTTATCCGAAGCCTATATCGGTTATGCGATTGGAAAAACCGACCTTAAAATCGGTCGTCAATTCATTTCTACGCCGTTGGTTAGCGGTAGCGGTTCACGCATCGTCAAAGAGGCTTTCCAAGGTGCCGTCTTAACCAATACGGATCTTCCTTCCACGACCTTGATCGCCGCTTACGTCAACAAGTTTCAAGGCAGAACCAGCACGCTAGCCGATGCTAGCGACGTCGGAGATATCGGCGATTTTACCAAAACCTATGCCCTTTCTGTCGGTAAAGGCGGAAGCGTGAGCAAAGCGTTTATCGACGATGCTTACAGTGCCGGAGTGATTAACAAATCGATTACGGGACTGACGTTAACCGCTCAATACGCCTTGGCAAACGACGTTGCGCATCTAGGCGATGTTAGCCTTTACCATGCCGAGGCAAACTACGTTCTTCCGATGAACGGCTTTAAATTAGGATTTGACGCGATGTATCGTACGTCTCGTACCGACTCTGCACTCGATAACCTCAACTTAGAAGGTAGCTATTTCGGCGGTCGCGTTAGTATTATCGACCTTGCGGGTTTCGGTATCAGCGTTGCCGCGGCAACGTCGGATAAAAGCGACGACTTGATCGCGGGTGTCGGCAACGGTGCGGATAGTACCTACACCGGAAGTATCTTAACGTCAGCGCATACCTACGCACGCGATACGGATTCGTATATGGGTAAAATCTCATACGATTTTAGCAAAATCGGCGTCACGGGTTTAAGCGCGTTCGTCTTGTACGCAGATAACGACCAAGGCTATACGCAAGGTGTCGCTCAAACCAGCGGCGATTGGAAAAATACCGCATGTGACGTTACCTACGCTTTTGAGGGCGCGTTAAAAGGCTTTAGCCTCTCTTTACAATATGAAAAAGAGGATAACGACAAACGTAACGCCGCAGGCGTCAATACCAACGTTACGTCCGAAGAGTATCGCTTTAGAGCCAATTATAAATTCTAAGGTTTTCAAGGAGAGCGGCTTGATGCCCTCTCCTCTTTGACGTTTTGCGTTACCCAAACGCCTTCATGTCGCCCCTTCCCTTCGCTTGATCTGCTTTTGCCATTTTTCCGCCATTTTTTTGTGTCATATTGAGACTACCAAAAAGACTTACATGTGAAATGGTATATAATCTCAATGCTAGAATAAAGGTTTTTAATGACGCAAAATCCGCTGAAACATTTAACTATTTTATTTGTCGAAGACGAAGAGAATATCCGTAAACATATCGTCAACGCATTAGGGTATATCGTTCATGAGATCAAAGAAGCCTCCAACGGGCTAGAAGCGTTGGAAATACTCAAAACGTTTTCTCCCGATATCATTATAACCGACCTTGAAATGCCGATCATGAACGGCGTGGAGTTGATTACGACGGTTCGTAAAAAAGAGATCAACACGTGCATCGTCGTTTTAACGGCATACACAAGCCAAGAGTACCTGCTACCTTTAATTAATATGCATATCGAACATTATGTGATTAAACCCATACGCTTTGAAAAAATGCTCTCTATTTTGCAACAATGTTGTGCCAAGTTAGGCAAAAGTAACGACCATCACGATTTGCCGCAAGGCTACGGTTACGATTGGAATCAAAAAATTTTGACTTACGAAAACCGGAGTATTACGCTCACCAAAAAAGAGATTTCGTTTTTGGAACTTTTATTTCATAACCAACACCGCATCGTCACCTACGAAGAGTTTCAAACCTACGTTTGGGGCGATGCGGTAATGACCGACGATGCGATTCGCTCTTTGGTGAGAAACCTACGCAACAAGCTTCCCAAAGACATTATCGTCAATCTCTCGGGGATCGGATACAAACTTGAATAAAATGCTTGCCAAAAGCCTTATCTGCTTTGTTTTAGGGCTGTTCCCTTCTTACATGTATGCCCTCGAGTCAACCTACGAAACCGACGATGCGGCAAAGATCAGCCTTGCGCATCGCGATCCCAATTCGCATTTACATGTCTATATCCCCTCGTTACCCTATGCGTATATTATGCGTTTAATCAACGGGACGCTGGTGAGACTGGACGATTCTACGCGCGGTTGGGAGTATTTTATTGCCTATAAACATGAGAAACGCGATGATCTGACCTATGATTTTTGGCTCAGAGACGACGTGAAATTTCAAGACGGTACGCCCTTGAATGCCGATGCCGTCGTTGAAAATTTTAACCATTTTCTGCAAGGTGCTTTTACTTACACAGACATTCACCGCAAACTCAAATCCGTCGAAAAACTAGACGCGTACCGTATTCGCATCCACCTCAATGCCCCTTACGGTATGCTTTTTCACGATCTCGCACGCATCAATTTTTACACCAAAGAGTATTACCGACACCATCAATAGTCAAAAAGCATCACCGCTGAAAATACCGCTCTTGTAGGGCCTTTCGGTGCGGGACCGTATATTTTAACGCAAGGGTATGCAACGGGGTTAGCCCAAAGCGATACGGTTGTTTTAAAAGCCAATCCTTACTATTTTGAAAAATCGCAACCCTATATCCAAACTTTAACGATTCACACGCGTATGCCCATCGATCGCGTGATCGACGCACTGAGCAATAAAGAAGGTCAAATCGACATTGCCTTTATCCCGTTGAATAAAAAAACCGAGATCGTCAATTCAAAATACGCAAAATTATACACACTTCCCTCAACCACGACACTAAGTTTTCATATGAATCTGATGAACCCCCAAACGCCTTTGCACGATCTTCGTATACGCCAAGCGCTGAATGAAGCTTTAAACCAAGAAAACCTTGTCAAATTTGCGTACAAAGGCGAAGGCGTTCCCTCCCCTTTTCCGATCTCGGCGAACATGTACGCCGCCAAAGCACTTTCGAACGCTTACATGTCACACCCGCCCGCGCGAATGAGCGATGAAGAGATCGCACGCATTTTAAACGGCGTTCATCTCAAAGTCGTCACGCAAGACCGTTTTGTCTCGATCTGTAAAGGGATCGAATACCAACTTAAACGTTTCGGCGTCACGTTAAGCTACGATATTACAAGCGACGAAAAATACGTTTTCAAACAACTCTTAACCAATCGCGAACATCGGTACGATTGGGACTTGTTATTGTGGGGAAATGAGGATTGGTACGGGCATCCTTGGTCGAGCCTGTTTACGCTTTATACGCCCAATCAATGGTGCGCCATCGACAAAGACGACACGCTTGATGCATACATGCGAACCCTCTTTACGCTCGAAAACAGCGATTCTCGTTTTTTACCCTTGATGGATACTATTTTGAAACATGTGTATGAAAAAGCTTACATGTTAAGCATTCCTTCTCCCAATATGGTCGTAGGCATCAATAAAGAAGTCGATTTTACCCCCTCAAGTGTAGCGATTATGCGTCTATGGGAAGCCAAACTCACACCCTATCATTGGTCGATTCGCTCGTCGCCTCTGCCGCAAGAGCGTTTACGTTACCGTTTACCGACAAAGGTCTTACCCGATGAATAACCTCAGCATCCGCACCAAATTTCTCATTTTGGGCATTATCGCCTTTGTGTCGCTTTTATCGCTGGCACTTCTTTCGATGAATATCAATCAGCGCGGTTTTGCCAACCTTCATCACGTCTTTACCGACTTCAAAAAAGTTCAAAATCTGCAAAGCAACTACATCGAACCGCTTTTTATGTTACGCGAAACGATGCTAACCATGGTCATGTCGCCCAACGACGATTATAAAAAGCGTGCGGATCAAAAGCTCATGCCCATTTTTAACAAGCTTGAAACGATGATCGAACAAGCTCCCGATCCGATAGCCGAACAATGGATTCGTTACAAAGAACTTTTGCTTACGACGCGCTCTTACGCCCTGCAAAGCTTTGACGAAGGCTCGTTTATGAATGCCGTTTCAGCGGAAAGAGACGCTTTTTACACGCTCATCGATTCATTGAAAGCCTTGCAAGAAGATCGTTTGGAAGCTTCGCAATCGACCTTTTCCAATGCCGAAAAAAACGTGATTCAAAGCCATTATTATTTGATTGCCGGTTTCTTCTTAATCGCCGTAATCAGCTTCTTGTTCGACTCGGTCATCGTCAAACAAATCGTCGAGTCGATCGAAAAAGTTCAACACGGACTGCAACAGTTTTTTAGCTATTTGAAAAATCCCGCCAAAACGGACGAGCAGGTTTTTATCACGCTCGATCATAATGACGAACTCGGAAAAATGGCGCAAACGATCAACCAACATGTCGCAAGCGTGCAAGAGAGGCTCAATCAAGATCGATTGTTAATTCAAGAAGCGACGCAAACGGTAAATCATCTCAAAGAGGGGAAATTCGGTCAGCGATTGAGTTTAAGTTCCAACTACCACGAACTCAACGCGCTTAAAGACGTCATGAACGAAATGATGGACAGTTTGGAGCAAAAAATCCAAGAAGAGATCAAACAACGAAGCGATCAAGAAAAGCTTTTAGTCCAACAATCCAAACTTGCCGCGATGGGCAATATGCTCGGCAATATCGCCCACCAATGGCGTCAGCCCATCAGCGAAATCAACGCTATTTTGATGGAAGTCGAAGCGATCGCGCGTTACGACACGTTAAGCCAAGAGAAGCTTCTCACGTACATCCATACCTGTTGCGACGTCACCGAACACATGTCCAATACGATTTACGATTTTCAAAACTTCTTTCAACCCTCCAAAAATAAAGAAAGCTTTAGTGTCATGGAAGCATGCAATAACGCCATCTCCATCATCAATGCTTCACTCAAATACCATAACATCACGCTCAGCTATGATTACGCGGCTAAAGACAGTTTGATTATCGGCTATCCCAACGAGTTTGCCCATGCCGTTTTAAATATTTTATCCAACGCAAAAGACGTCTTAATCGAACGACGTGTTTTAGAGCCTTCCATTCGCATCAATATCAAAACGGGTAAGCACTTTACGATCATTCGTATCGAAGATAACGGCGGTGGTATCGCGGCTGAAAATATCGATCGTATTTTTGAACCTTATTTTACGACCAAACACGCTAAACAAGGCACGGGTATCGGGCTTTATATGACCAAAGCGATTATCGAGAACAACATGCAAGGCTACGTCAACGTCGAAAACACCGATCAAGGAGCACTCTTTTCGATCAAACTGCATTTACCGCTCTAAACGCCGTTTTTTCGCCATTTTTTTTCCACCAAATTCCCTTTTTTATCGCTTATACTCCTTCGTAGGTTTCAAATATTTTAGTTACTACGGAGGTATTGTATGTGGAAACAAATCGCGGGTATCGCCTTGGCGTCAAGCGCGCTTTTTTCGAACGACGTCGTCTATTTCGTGAAAGAAAAGCCCGTCTATTTGGACGCAACGTCCGGAAAAGTCGTGGGGAAACTTCTTCCTACTAACGCGGTCGAAATTCTTGCACAAGAGGGTGATCGAATCAAATTTAAGATCACGGGGTATCAAAATAAAGCTACGCCCAACGTGATTTATTTTACCGATAAAGCACGTATTTTCTCTCTAGCCTTTGCTAAAAACATCACGCCCGTAACGCAAATCGTGGAGAGTAAAGATCAATGGAATACCGTTACCACAGAGGCGTACACCACCAAAGGGGATTTTGAAAAAAGTGTTGAGCCCATGATGGAGAGAGCCGCTAAACTCTACTCGGACAATTGCTCCATGTGCCATACGCTCAATGCCGTCGATCACTTTACTGCCAATCAATGGCCATCTACGTTTCGCTCGATGCTAGATCGAACGCCGATTCAAAAAGATGATGTGTGGTTAGTAACTCAGTATTTGCAAAAAAATGCCAGCGATATGAAAAAGTAAGAGGAGAACGTTATGCAAGAAACAATCAATCGAAGAGGATTTTTAAAAATCGGTGCCACATTAGCGTCCGTTCCTGTTTTTTCGCAGTTGTCTGGAACCTATTCGCTTTTTGCCAAAGATGTGAGCGATTTGGTTAAAAATGGCGAAGTCATTACAGGAACGCACTGGGGCGTTTTGAAAGTAACGTTAAAAGACGGCAAAGTTGTTGATTCTAAACCGTTTTTCAATACAAGTAAAATTCCCAACTCCCTGCAAGGCAATACCGCCGACATGATCTATAAATCGCGTGTCAAGTACCCAATGGTGCGTAAAAGTTACCTTGAAAACCCAGACGATCCAAAACCCGCCCTTAGAGGTAGCGAAGAATTTGTACGCGTCAGTTACGAAGATGCGATCAAACTCGTTGCACGTGAACTCAAAAAAACGCGTACCCAAAAAGGACCTGCAAGCGTTTTCGCGGGAAGTTACGGATGGAAAAGCGTCGGTAACGTTCATAACTCCAGAATCTTACTGCATCGTTTTATGAACTTAAGCGGTGGCTTTACGGGAAGTTTAGGCGACTATTCTACGGGAGCAAGCCAGATCATTATGCCTCATGTTGTCGGTAGCATCGGCGTTTATGAACAACAAACCAGCTGGCCGGTGATCTTGGAGCACTCCAAAGTCGTTGTTCTTTGGGGCGTCAATCCTATCACGACACTCAAAATTTCATGGCAAGTTGACGATGCTCAAGCTTTTGCTTATCTGGAAAAACTTAAAGCCGGCGGTAAACAACTCATTATCATCGATCCGAGACGTTCAGAGACCATTCGCTATTTTGACAAAGCCAGATGGATTGCACCGCTTCCCAATACCGATGTCGCGATGATGCTCGGTATGGCAAACCACCTGTACAAAAAAGGAAAATACGACAAAGAGTTCCTTGAAACCTACACGGTCGGATTTGACCGCTTTAGCGAATACCTTTTAGGAAAAACCGACGGTATCGACAAAACAGCGGCATGGGCAAGCAGTATCTGCCGTATCGATGAAAAAACGATCCAAGAACTAGCAGAACTCTTTTATGATAACCGAACGTTTATGATGAGCGGTTGGGGTATGCAACGCGCACACCACGGAGAGCAACCACACTGGATGTTGGTTACCTTAGCCTCAATGCTCGGTCAAATCGGACTTCAAGGCGGCGGTTTTTCACTAGGACATCACTACAGCGGAGCAGGTGTACCCACACGTAAAGGTGCAACGATCGCTGGTATCAATGCGGCAAGTTTAGGGTATTTTGACGAAAGCGGTAAATTTATCGGTACGAAAAGTAGCGGAAGCGACGCAGCCAGTACCGGAGAGAGTTGGAAACTCAAAGTCTCCGCCTCATCGTTTCCGGTCGCTAGAATCGCCGATGCATTAATGCATCCGGGAAAATCGATACAGCATAATGGAAAAACGATTACCTATCCCGACATCGACTTTATCTATTGGGTCGGAGGCAATCCTTTTTCACACCATCAAGATACCAATACGCTTGTGAAAGCATGGAAAAAACCTCGCACAATCGTTATGAACTCGATTTATTGGACACCGAGTGCCAAAATGGCGGATATTGTGTTCCCTACGACTTCCCAGTACGAGCGAAACGATATTGCAATGATCGGAGATTACTCCAAGCACGGTATCGCGCCGATTAAACAGTTGGTCGAAAAACAGTTTGAAGCGAGAGACGATTATCAGATTTTCAGCGATTTATGTTTGGCGTATGCGGGTAAAGAACTTTTTAATGCTTACACCGAAAATGGCAAAAAAGAGATGGATTGGATCGAGGAGTATTATAACGTCGCGTACAATACGATCTTAAAAACACCGCAACTTTTGACGGATATGAAACCGTTTCAAACATTTTGGAGTGAAAATCAACCCGTTGTTTTTAATAGCACAATGGAAAGTGAAAGCTTCGTGAAATTTAAAGATTTTAGGGACGATCCGATCTTGCAACCGCTCGGTACGCCATCGGGTTTAATTGAGATTTACTCCGATACGATCGCAAAAATGAACTACGACGATTGTAGGGCGTATCCTAGTTGGTTTGAGCCGATTGAGTGGCTTGGTATGAAACAAAAACCGGCGGAATTTCACATGTTAAGCCCGCATCCATACGATCGTTTGCATTCACAACAAAATCAAACACGTTTACGTGACACGTATGCCGTTGCCAATCACGAGCCGATTTATATCAACCCTAAAGATGCGGCTAAAAAACAGATCAAAAACGGCGATACCGTACGTGTTTTCAACGCAAGAGGTGAAATTTTGGCAGGTGCTGTCGTAACAAACGATGTGATCGAAGGCGTCGTGTGTATTTACGAGGGGGTATGGTACGACCCTGAAAAACCGGGTGCGGTAGGAAGCCTCTGCAAAAACGGTAGCCCCAATCTTTTAACGATTGATATTCCAACGTCAAAATTGGCAAACGGAAACATCTCGCATACGGCATTGGTCAATATCGAAAAATACACGGGAAAAACACTTCCTCTAACGGCATTCTCCGCACCTAAAGGAGCATAAGCCTTTTCGCTCTCTTTGTCTTTCAAAGAGAGCACTTCTTTTCTTACATGTAAAGATTTTATTTCGTCATATTAATCAACTATCCTGTCACTTTTCTATTATTTCACACTAGAAACCGCATAAAGTGTTACGTAGAAAAACTCTTTTGAAAAAAAAATTCAACAAAAAGCAAAATAGCGACATGTACATTGAATTTAAATCGATTTTCATCCAGAATAGTCTCGCAACAAATAACAACAAAGAAGGACTGTACAATGATATTTAGGTCGATACAAACTAAGATTGTTTTGATAGCCGGGCTTTGCTTGGTTTCAGCCGTTGTTCTATTGGTGGGATATGGGTTGTTCTCATCCACACGAACACAAGATCGCGTTTCCGCGGAAGTTTCCTCTTTGTTGACGGAACTCAACATGGAGAGACTGCAAAATTTAGCCGGCGAGCAAAGCGGTACCATTCAAGCCGAATTAGAGTTGGCTTTGAATGCTGCGCGTACGATGGCGAATACCTTTGAAGTGAGCAAACTTAAACCTAAAGACGGTAAAGAAGCTTTGGACATCGGCCGCGGCCAGCTCAATGCGGTGCTTCTCAATGTATTGAAAAGTAACAAAAGCTTTAACGGTACCTACTCCTGTTGGGAACCAAATGCCATCGATGGGGCGGATGAAAACTTCCGTGTCAACAAAGACGGTAACAACCCGACTACCGGACGCTTTACCCCTTATTGGACGCGCGACGATAAAGGCAATATTGCCGTTCAACCGTTAGTCGAGTACGACACCTATGACAAGCATCCTAACGGTGTTCTTAAAGGTGGCTGGTACATTACCCCACGTGAGCAGAATAAAGAGAGTGTGCTTGGCCCTTTACCTTATATCGTACAAGGGAAGCAAGTATTCTTAGCAACGATGTCTGTGCCAATTCATGTCAATGGTAAATTTTACGGCGTTGCCGGTGCGGATTATAACTTGGATTTTGTTCAGCAACTTGCCAAAAAAGTTGATTCAGGATTGTTTGAAGCGCATGGATAGGTGTCCATCATTGCCGACAACGGTCTATTGGTAGCCCAAAGCGAGAATCCCAATATGATCGGGGGTCATTTTAAACAAGTGATGCCTAAAGGTTGGGAAAAGATTTATGCAGCGATTCAAGCAGGTAAAGCGTTAGTTCGTATCAACGAAGATAGCGGCATGATAGAAGCGGTTGCTCCCATCCAACTTGGAGCGACGGGTAAACCTTGGGCGGTTCTGATTCAAGTGCCGCGGGAAATTATCTTAGCCAAAGCGTTGGTGCTGGATAAAGATATGAGCGATCGACTTTACGATAATGCTTCATTGCAAGTTGTCGTTGGTGTTATCGTTGCATTACTCGCTATTATTGCCATCTATTTTCTTACCACCAGTATGATTGCCAAACCTCTTTTAAACCTTAAAGAAACTGCCCATGATTTGGCAACGGGGGACGGTGATTTAACCAAAAAATTAGCTATTAAAAATCAAGATGAAATTGGTGATGCGTCCCATGAGATTAACCAATTTATCGATAAAGTTCACTCAACCATCAAATTGGCAAAAGAGACCAGTTCTGAAAATGCATCGATTGCGCATGAGCTCTCAGCGACAACCCTGCAAGTGGGCAAACGTGTGGAAGACTCTTCAATCATCATTGCTCAAGCCACACACATGTCAAGCGAGACCAAACAAGAAATTGTCTCTTCCGTCAATGAAGCAAAAGCTTCAAAAGAAGAGATCGTTAAGGCAAATAATGAACTCCAAAGTGCTCGTAAGTTCCTTCAAAAACTAGGACAGCGTGTTGAAGAGAGCGCGCAAACAGAGCAAGAACTTGCACAAAAAATCCAACAACTTAGCTCTGATGCCGACCAAGTTAAAAATGTTCTTACCGTCATCAGCGATATTGCGGATCAAACAAACCTTCTAGCACTCAATGCTGCCATCGAAGCTGCACGTGCAGGAGAGCACGGACGTGGTTTTGCCGTCGTTGCCGATGAAGTACGCACCTTGGCAGAGCGCACCCAAAAAAGTTTGGTTGAAATCAACGCAACCATTAATGTCATTGTTCAAGCTATCACGGACAGCTCAGAGAGAATGAACGTTAATTCAGCACAAATCCAAGAATTAAACGCGCTCGCGGGGGATGTGGAAAGCAAACTGGATAACACGGTTTCTATGATGAATGTTGCAACCAAACTCAATGAGAAAACGGTTAACGACTACATCCAAACCGGTGAAAAAATCGATACCATCGTTTCCAAAATCGAAGAGATCAATACGTTAGCAACGCAAAATACCAGAAGTGTGGAAGAAATCGCAGGGGCGAGTGAGCACCTCAATGAACTCACCACACAACTCAACGCCATCCTCAATAAATTTAGAACATAAATTAAAGCCCTATTTTAGGGCTTTAACTTAAATGAGGACAGGCTACTTTTTATTTACATGTAAAGTGAAAAATTTAAAAAGTAGCCTGTCCCCATTTACTTTCCAATGCAATTTTGCCAAGTATTCGTCGCAAACTCTTAATGGAATTTACCAAAGCAAACAACATCAAAGTTGAAGAGCGTCTTTTTACCATTGAAGAAGCATTGAACGCCGATGAAGCGTTTATGGCAAGTGCAACGGTTTTTGTTCTTCCAATCATCGAGATTGATGGTAAGCCTATCGGCAGTGGAAAACCAGGTCCAATGGTTAAAAAACTTCGCGCACTTTACGTCGAAGCAGCCCTTAAAGAGGCAAACGCGTAAATCACTCAGAGGCTTTACATGTAAAGCCTCTTCTCTTCAAACTTAAAATTTATATCCTACACTTACCATAGAAGCAATCTGCTCTTTATCATAGAAGTCATGATTGGCATCTTCTTGCGTGGCTTTAAGCGCAAGCGAGACATAGGTGTTCTTGCCAAGGTCCATTGGATTGTCCAGCTTGAGAGCGACGGTTGCACTTAAAATGGTAGCGTCTATCTTTTTGCCCAAGATTGGATTGGTTGCGTCATACTCTTTTGCACCGACACCCAACGCTGTAAAAAACGAAAGATTTGTAAAGAATGTATCTTGATAGCCCACTTCTGCCATGTATTTATCGTAAGCACTGGCTTTACCATCGGCATCGTATTTTTCATACTCCAAACCAAGAAGATAATTTTTATAACTGTTTTTTGCTGAGAGAATATGACGTGTTGCATCTCTTTTAAGTGTTGAAGAGAGCGCATCATTGTCATAATCTACGGTGGTGACTTGATATTCAAGTGCCAATTTATAGGCATCTGCCTTGAACGTATAGCCTACATAACCACCCATCTCTGAGACATCGGTTTTGCTTCTGTCTTGATTGAGAAGGAAGGGATTGGACCACTCTTCTTCTGCAAAAGGTTTGATGACAAAACCAAAATTCAGGTTATCGATAGCGGTACCAACGCGCACATCGCCTTTTTGACTCTCAAGATAAAACGCAATGGCATTATCGTAATGATAGGTGTAATTAAACGCACCATAAGGAATTCCTCTTGAATCACTATCCGATTCACCATAATTCGAGATGGTCGATTTTGAGTCTGTTGAAAAATTATTTTTTTCACTTAAAAAGCCACCACCAATCTCAATATAATTCTCTTGCGCAAAGAGATTAGCTCCCATTAAACATGCAACACTTAAACCAAATGCAAACGATTTCACGTTTTTCCTTTAAACTGTTTCTAAATATAATAATGATTTATATTTGGGGGAATGTTAATCTTCTTTTGTTAATGACTGGTAAACGCATATAAAGAGCGCTTTACATGTAAAGCCTCTTTTCCACTTTAACGCATCTGATTTATCATCTCTATCGTGAGGAGATCAAGGGTATTTCCACGCTCGCGTAACTTTTCGATCAGACTTTTTTTACGCTCTTCGGTAAGGTTTTGACCTGCTTTAAATTTGAGGGAGATGGCTTCTGGGTTCAAGCGAAAAAGCCCTGTTTGTTCTATCATTTTTGGAGTTTTAGGGGTCAGGGCTAAACTTTTAACTTTTACAATTCTAAGCCAATTTGCCATAAACCCCCAACATCTTTCAAAAATAATATCTCTTTAATCTTTAAAACCAAAATAGAAAATACCCCAAACTTCTTTTTCAACGCTTTATATGTAAAAAAAGAAACTTCTGCCTACTTATTGCACACCCGCCTAAGAAACCTTTTGATACAATGTCGTATTATTTTTTTTGGAGTCTGTAATGAGCAGTATTGTTTTTTTGAATGGAGATTATTGTAAAGAGGAAGATGCGAAAGTATCGATTTTTGATCGTGGGTATCTTTTTGGCGACGGTATCTACGAAGTGGTTCCTGTTATTAATGGCAAAGTGATCGACAAAGAGCCTTTTTTTGAGCGTTTTGACGGGAGTATGCGCAAAATCAGTCTTCAAGCGCCTTATTCGCATGATGAGGTTATGACGATTTTAAATACCTTGATCGCGAAAAACGACGTCGTCGAAGGCGGAATTTATATGCAAGTTACGCGCGGCGTCGCCCCTAGAGAATTTTATTTTCCCGAGAACACGCCTACGACGTTTACGGCGTTTACCTTTAAAAAAGAGATCATTCACAACGCGCTCGCCGAAAAAGGGGTTAAAGTTTTAAGCGTTAACGATATTCGTTGGAAACGCCGCGACATCAAATCCATCTCGCTTTTGGGACAAGTGCTTGCCAAAGAAGAAGTGCACCAAAAAGGCGCTTACGAGGGTTGGATGGTTGAAGACGGTTTTGTCACGGAAGGTACTTCTTCCGCGGCGTTTATCATTAAAGACGGCGTCATCATCACGAGACCTCTTTCAAACGCTATCTTACCGAGCATTCGTCGCAAACTTTTGATGGAGTACACCAAAGAGAACAACATCAAAGTCGAAGAGCGTCTTTTTAGCATCGAAGAAGCCATCCATGCCGATGAAGCTTTTATGGCAAGTGCTACGATTTTCGTTCTTCCGATCGTTGAAATCGACGGAAAACCGATCGGTACGGGAAAACCGGGCCCCATGGTTCAAAAATTACGTGCTATGTACGTACAAGCCGCACTAAAAGAAGCAAGCGAAGCCTAAGCGCATCGTATCGGGCGGTGACTCTATCCGCCCTTTTTTCACACACAAAGGGATTATACTTTCATGTTAACCTTGGCAAAAAAAATGCAACACCTTGTCGATCTCATCGTCGTCAAATCGCCCGTAAGCGATAAAGAAGAGCGTGTCAGGCTGAACCACTACGTGTGGGTAACGTTTATGATGCTTCCTATCACGCTGATTGCCGGAGCGTATCATGCTTCCGTACGCAATTACGCCTTAATGTTTTTAATCGTTCTCTTTTCGGCGTACCTCGTCACCACGCTTTTTTTGATTGCCAAAACCCGTAAAACGTACCTTTTGTATTTTATCTCCAATGTCATTTTTACCGTTTTGATGATTTACCTGCTCTACCATGCCGATTTTGACGCTTCGATGATTTTATGGCTCTTTACCTATCCGTTGGGAACGATTTTTTTATTCGGTAATCGTATCGGTTTTATGTGGAGTTGCGTATTGCTTGCGATCGTCATGGTCTTTTTCATATGGGTTCCGCACGTCGATCACGCGTACGATCTAGCGTTTAAAATCCGTTTTTGCTTTTCGTACCTTGCGATCGCATTTATTACCAGCTGGATCGAATACCACAGGCATCGCTACCAACAAGAGTCCGAAGCCAACCGTGAAGCCCTTTTAGCGGAACAGAGCCTTTTAAAAGAAGAGATTCACAGACGCACGCTTTTGGAAGAGGAACTGCACTACCTTGCACAAACCGACATGCTGACCAAACTATACAATCGCCGTCACTTTCTCAACTGCGCTCACAAAGAGTTCGTACGCGCCAAACGTTACGGTCACGATCTGGCATTCGCCCTTTTGGACGTTGACCACTTTAAACACATTAACGATAGCTTAGGGCATCCCGTAGGCGACGTCGTACTGCAAACGCTCGGAGAGTATTGCGTTTCTCAGGTTCGCGATACAGATATTGTCGGGCGATTGGGCGGCGAAGAGTTGGCATTTTTACTCTTACATGTCAACGAAGAAAAGGCGAAAGAGAAGATGGAGCACTTGCGTATCGCTTTAAGCCGATTGCGTATCACGTACACGCAAGGAATCGAGCCTTTAAACATTACCGCCAGTATCGGCGTGGCTTCGATTACCTCCGAAGTGCAAAGTTTTGAAGATTTATATCTGCGTGCCGATAAAAAACTTTACGAAGCCAAAAACGCCGGACGCAACTGCGTGCGTTAAGAGGCTTTTTTGAGCTTGGCGTTCTCTTTTTTCGTATGTCCGAAACGATCCAAGCCGTAGCGATTGTATCCGTCGACGAAAATTTTCTGCGACGGATCGAAACTCTCGCCGCAAGCTTCTTTATCGTAAATCACTTCGATACCTCTTTTCCCGTCCTTAACACGTAACATGTACTCTACGCCTTGAGCGACCATGGAGACTTTGGAAAAGTCGTTGCACTGTCGTTTCAGATCGTCCGGCAAGGTTTTGTATTTGTAAAGTTCGTCAAGAATCTCTTTCGACTGCGACGTCGTCGCATCGAGCAAAACCCGTTTTCCTTCCACGTCGACATGTTGTACGATGAGCCTTAACTCTTTGTATTTAAACGTTTGCGGGAGATTGGACTCCATACTTTTTGCCATCACGGACGCAAGAAGTTCAGGCGTTATCTTAAAACCCGACTGGGCACACACAAGCGAAACCAAACATCCTAAAGCCATCCAAAAGCGCATGTCATATCATCCTCAAATAATTTTCGTAATTGTACTTCTTTTTTGAGCAGATGTCAGCCTCCTTTTGCTTCAAAAAAGATACAATATACGCTTTTAATTGAGAAAGGAACTACATGCACAAAAACTCTCTGAGTCGAGGTCTCAAAAACAGACACGTTCAGTTGATCGCCTTGGGCGGAGCGATCGGAACGGGACTGTTCTTAGGCGTTTCAACCACCGTCCAAATGACCGGTCCGGCGGTTCTTTTAGGCTATGCGTTAGGCGGATTTATCGCGTTTATGATTATGCGACAACTCGGCGAAATGATCGTCGAAGAGCCGGTAGCAGGTTCTTTTAGCCACTTTGCAAATACCTATTGGCATCACTTTGCCGGCTTTGCTTCGGGCTGGAACTACTGGATGCTTTACGTTTTAGTCGGTATGGCGGAACTCACCGCTATCGGAACGTTTATTCATTTTTGGTTACCCAACGTTCCGACATGGGCGTCCGCGGCCTTCTTTTTCGTCATCATCAACCTCGTCAATCTTGCCAACGTACGTTTTTACGGCGAATTTGAATTTTGGTTTGCCATCATCAAAGTGATCGCGATTATTGCGATGATCGCTTTTGGTTCCTACCTTCTTATTAGCGGCAACGGCGGCGAACAAGCACATTTGAGCAACCTTTGGGCACTTGAGGGCGGTTTTATGCCGCACGGATTTTCGGGCTTTGCGATGGCGATGGTGTTTATTATGTTCTCATTCGGCGGGCTCGAACTGATCGGTATCGCAGCAGCCGAAACGGACGATCCGAGCCGTACGATTCCCCAAGCGACCAATCAGGTCATTTACCGTATTTTAATCTTCTACGTCGGAGCGCTCGTCGTTTTACTTTCGTTAATGCCGTGGATGAAAATGACCAAAGAGGTAACGCCTTTTGTGATGGTCTTTCACAGTCTGGATCAAAACTTTGTTGCGCACATTCTCAACGCCATCGTTCTTACCGCCGCTCTTTCGGTCTACAATAGCGGAGTTTACTCCAATTCGCGTATGCTCTACGGTCTTGCCGCACAAGGTAACGCACCCAAACGCTTTATGAAAACCAATCGCGCGGGCGTACCGGTCAATGCCGTTTTATTTTCGGCTCTCATTACGGGTCTGTGCGTCGTTTTGAACTACTTTATGCCCGAAGACGCTTTGAATTATCTCATGGCATTGGTCGTTTCGGCATTGGTTCTAAATTGGTTTATGATTAGTTACGCGCATCTAAAATTCCGCTTGGCGAAAAATAAAGAGAAAATCGTTCCAAAATTTAAAGCGTTGTGGTTTCCGTACGGAAATTATCTTTGCCTTGCGTTCTTCATCGGTATTTTAGTCGTGATGTGTTTCATCGACGGTATTCGTACGTCGGTTTTCCTCATCCCCGTTTGGCTCATCATTCTTGCGTTAGGCTATAAATTTTTACGCAAATAGTTCTGTTTTTTTCTTACATGTAAAGCCTTAACATGTAACCGACCTTGCGCTGCTGTTGACAAGCACGCCAAGGTCGGCTTTTTGTTCTATCCCAAAGATGAGGGATTTTACAAAAACTCTATTTTTCGAAGGAAATCGTGTGTGTTCGAAAACGACGCTTCCTTTTGAGGTTTTATACCGAGTGCTCCGCTATCTATGACGAATCGCTCCAAAACAGACTTGGGTCGTTTTCAACCCCGAAAAACGTGCAAAAATATCCCAAACCTTTTTGCGGGCATTGGCGATCAGCCTCTTTTACGCACTCTATTTTATTATTTTTTTCAAAGCACTGGAAATGACGACCGCTCTCAACACGGGTACGCTCTACACGCTCGTACCGCTGTTAACGGCCGTTTTATGCATCTTTTTCTTTCATGAGCGCATCGGACTTTTTCAACTGTTTATCTACCTTTGCGGTATTGCAGGAACGCTTATCGTCGTCTTTAAAGGGGATATGACGTTGTTGCGCCGTTTTTCGATCAATGAAGGCGATCTTCTCTTTTTAAGTGCCGTAGCGTGTATGGCTATCTATTCGATTTTGACCAAATTTTTGCACAGAAAAGACGACGACGTCACCGTTTTGGTTTTAATGACGCTCGTAGGCGGTACGCTTTGGATGTCGACGGCGATGCTAACGATGGGCATAGCACTTCAATGGAACACGCTAACGCTCGATGTGCTTTATTACATGCTTTATCTTACGATCGCCGCGACGTTGCTCAGCGTTTATCTAACGCAAAAAGCTTCCATACTCATCGGACCCAAAAAAGTGATGGCGTATGTTTACGCCAGTCCCGCGAGCATTGCTTTTTTGCTGTATCTGTTCGAAGGAACGACGTTTTCACCGGAAGTCGGCGTGGGTATCGTCATCTCGTTATCGGCGACGGTTTTACTGCTTTTCAAATCGCGTTAACGCTCACGTAACCTTTTAAATACTCCACGCAATCGCCGGAGACGAAAATACGCTCTTCCGTTACGCGACAATAAAGCACGCCCGAACGCTTCGATGCTTGCAACGCCACCAGTTCGGTTTTGCCCAAACGCTTCGCCCAAAACGGCGCAAGCCCCGCATGAATCGAACCGGTCACAGGGTCTTCCACACCGCCATTAGCTGGCCAAAAGTAGCGTGATACAAAATCAAACGCCTTGCTTGGAGCCGTAACGACCACATCAAGCGGTGCGAGGGATTTTAGTTTTTCAAGCTCAGGCACGACGTTTTTAACGTCTTCTTCATTTGCATAGACCGCAAAATAGGCTTGTTGGTTTTGATGAAATTCTAAAGGAGCAATTGAAAGTCCTGTTTGCAATGCATCTGGAATAACCATTAGTTTCTCAGGTGCACGGTTTGGAAAACTCATCTCTATACGTCCATTTTCACGCGCATGCACTTCAATTTCACCTACGGCTTTGGCAAAAAATGTGATGCACTCTTTTTCTCCTAGATGATTAAAAATGACATACGCGCTCGCCAACGTCGCATGACCACAAAAAGCTATCTCAGTCAGCGGCGAAAACCAACGAATCTCAAAAACGCCCTCAGCATTTTTCACAAAAAAAGCCGTCTCAGAGAGGTTGTTTTCAGACGCAATGCTTTGCATCAGAGTTTCAGGTAGCCAATGCTCAAGCGGCACAACGGCAGCTTGATTGCCTTTAAACAGTGTGTCGGTAAAAGCGTCGATGACGTAGAGGGGGAGTTGTTTCAAATGCATCATTTTTCCTTTTAATTTTTATTTTGCTTCACTCTCGTTGGCTTGTGTCGGTTCCTCTTTTTCATAAAGATGTGTTAAATTGAAAAGCGGTCTATTTTCATGCTTTTCTTGCCATATTTTCACATCTTCTTTGTACCACTGAATCACTTGTTCTTTCCCCTCATTAAATTTTTTTACAGCATCATTCGTTGCAATAATAGGACTACTTGCAGCAAGTTTTAAACAATAGTGCCTAAAATCTTCCATTTCTTTTGGAACATTATGGCTTGCTAAATAAGCATTCACGCCGTCTCGTGTTTGATAATAGTCTCCTTTAATACTTGAACAACCGATAAAATCTTCTTCAGGCATATCAACCGGCGTAAAATACGGCATTTTTCGAAATCCGCTAAATGGAAGTGCAAGATGTGTCGTTTTATCTTTTTCAACAGTCACTTCTATAAAATCCGTATGTCGCCAAGCAAGCGGTTTTGGAAACGGCGGTACGGTTAACATAAATACATGTTTTCCAATGCTTGGATAATATTCTAATAAATAGCCCTCGTAATGTCCATAATGAATAGGAATCGTTCCGATATAGCGAATATCACCATCGGTCACATCGTAAATAGAAGCTTCAAGATTTTGAGGGATTCCGAAAACGAAAAGGGAAAGCATTTCTCCCGAACCTTGAGGCACATAATACGAAGTCACGACGACTCTACCTTTTGTTGCGTCATTGAGTTTTTGTATGCTTGGTTGCACTTCATACATCTTCGCACATCCTGCAAATATCGTAATAACGATCGCCGTTAAAAGCAATTTCCGAATCATATCCTATCCTTTAGGGTAATTTTTATAGTTTTAATACACCTTCCCAAACAACTCTAAATGCGTGAGGTAAAGCCTGACGTCAAACTCGAGTTGATGGTAACTTGGCTCCATCTTCTCGCATAGGGCGTAAAAGGCTTTGTTGTGAACTTTTTCCTTGAGGTGTGCAAGTTCATGCACGCAGATCATCTTTAAAAAAGGTTCCGGTGCGGTTTTGAAAAGCGTTGCGATACGGATCTCGCTTTTGCTTCGAAGGCGTCCGCCGTGGTTTTTGATGGTGGTGCGATGCAGTCCAAGTGCGTCGTTAATGTCACTGATCTTTCCGTCGTACGAGACGCGGCTGAGCGGTTCGCTTTTCCGAAGGAACTCCGAGCGCAACGCTATGACGTAGGCATACAAGGCTTTATCGCCGCTGATCGTGTGCGTGGTGGGGTATTTTTTTAGCAAGTACAAACCGAGTTTTTCCTCGTCGATGAGGCGTTGTACTTGTTGTTGAAGGCTATGAGGATAGTGTTCTACGTAGGTTAGAGGATTCATCGTACCTCATCGCATCGTTGAAAGCGGCGAAAGCGTTTTTTGAGGTTTTCGGCTTTACATGTAGCGATACATGTACGTTTATCTTCACGCAAATCCGCTTTCAGCAGTGCCGAAAGTTCTCGAAGTTCGGTTTGATGCAACGCGTTATAGCGTTTGATACGTTTGATTTGGACATGTTTATCCTGTACGTTTCCCAAGGCGGTTTGCATCGGCTTCAAACTCTTGGCAAAATCTTTCCAGCCAAGAGCATCGCAGGTATAGCGTAAGGTTTTGTAGTGTAGACGTAGTTGATGTAAACGTTCGTTGGAAGCATCCGCCACGAGGTGTTGCGAAAGCTTAGCGATCTTTTTCACGCGGGCGCGAACGATTGCTTCGAGACGGTGCGAAGCGTTTTTCCGTGTTGGGGAGAGATACAAGTTTGCGTCTTCTACGCAACGTTGAAGCGATGAAAGCATCTCGGGTTCGCGCGCGTAGCGTTCGCAAAAACGATCGTATGCGTCTTGTCGTTCTTGGCGCAAAATGTTTTCAACCGCTTCGAGTTCGGCAAGCGACACGGCTTCGACGCGGTTTTTATACGTCTCGATGCACGCTAAAAAGACATCCAAATCCCGCATGGCGTTGGTCTCTTTTTGCAAAAATTTAAGGGTTTGTATGAGGACTTTGCGGCGTTTTTTTTCCAAAAACGAACCGAACTCTTGGCATAAAGAGCGGCTAAAACGAAGGTGTATGCGATAACGATGCAAACTCTCCGGCTCGTCGGTTTGTATAAAACGTTTGACATGTAAGGCTATCTCGCTTTGCGCGTGCATGAGATTTTGTTGGAGAAGCGTTGAAATTTCAAGCGTACCGTGATCGTTTAAAGAGCTCATTTGTCGCCTTTAGAAAACATTGTATAAGTATCAAGAGAAAGAAAAAGCACTCACCGTATCGAAAAAGATTGTAGTATTTTAATCGTAAAAACGGCATTAAAAAGCCCGTATATTTACTTTCCGTATAACAAATAAGGCTATAATAGAACATCTTTAATGCATGTTCTTGGCACACTGCAAGAACGTCTGAATTGTCACAAAGGCTCTATGATGAATGAACGAATGGATGAAATGCTTCAAGACTTAAGTGCGCTAGAGCGCAAACCGACATCGGGCATCGCAACATATTTAAGCTTAATCGCCCTACCGAGTGCGGCGTATCTTTATTTCATTCTCGGGTATTTGGACGTTCTTCACTTCCATGTCGGCATACACAGCATCGTTTTGATCGGACTGATCTTTTTCGTGTCGCTTGTGTTTGCCAAACATAACGGAGAATACGGCGCATGCACGTTTCGCCGCTACGGCAACGAGCTCAAAAGCGAACTCAACGCGTACGTGACGAAAAACCTTATGCGTATCGGCGAAACCGAAAAGTCAAACGCAACGTTCGAGACGTTTATGGACGCTTACGCTAAACGCATTCGAAACGACAATTATGCCTCGATCGCCGCGGGCGTTTTCCCGACGATGGGAATTTTGGGTACGTTTATCTCCATCGCGTTGACGCTTCCCGATTTTTCGTCTCAAACGGCGGGTGCTTTGGAGCAAGAGATTTCCGTTTTGCTAAGCGGCGTGGGCACGGCGTTTTACGTCTCGATTTACGGTATTTTGCTCTCACTTTGGTGGATTTTCTTCGAAAAACGAGGACTCAGCCGTTTCGATCGAGACGTTGAGATTATTCGTGAAGCGACCGCATCGCTTTTTTGGACCAAAGAAGAGATCGAACAAGCCTACCTCAAAGAAAACCTCCAACATTTTGAAAAAATCGGCTTGATGTTCGAACGTCTCAGCTCAAACGACTTTTTCGAGCGTTTGGGTAAAAATATCGAATCCAAATTTGAACTCTTCGACGAAATGCTCACTATGGAAGCCAGTGCGGTCAAACGCGTCTCCGAGCACATCAAAGAGGGTATGGATACCTTAGCGCGTTCCCAAGAAAAGCAAAAAGGGTTGATCGAACTGCACGAACAAATGCTTGCCAAAATCGAGGGCTTTAACGAAAATACGACGGCGTTACATGTCAAAATGACAGAGAACCACGAAGAGATGATCGCCACCAATCAAGAGCTTTTACGCGCACTCAAAGAATCCGCCGCGGCACGCAATCCAAGCGAGCCTAACGCGGAAGTCGAATCGCTCAAAGAGAGCCTCAAAATGATCGACGCCGAAACCGAAGAGATCATTCAAAAAATGGATGCGTTAAAATAATGCGCTACCGTCCTTCAAAAAGCTCGGATCAAAACTTTTGGGTCTCTTACGCCGACTTGATGGCAGGGCTTTTGTTTGTCTTTATTTTGCTCATCGGCGCGATCGTCGTCAAATACGTCTACGTTCAGACGGATTTAAAGGGCATTAAAAACGATCTTGAGGCGCAAACGCGCGTCTTACGTCAAAGTCAAGAAGAGCTTTTACGCCAAAAACAAGACTTTTTACGCCTCAAAACCGATATGAACGCGACCAGTGCTTCATTGCAAATCGCTCAAGAGTTGTTGATGCAAAAAGAGTCCGATTTGAACGCATCCAACGCGAAATTGCAATTAAGCGACCAAGAGATCGAAAACCTTAAAAAGCTTCTTTTGGAAACCGAACTGGCACGCGACGAAATCAAAGGCGAATTGGTCGCCAGCCAAATGGAACTGGGCACGACGACGCAAACGTTGAAGCTCAAAGAGGGAGAACTCGCTCTTTTGAGCGCAAAACTCTTGGAAAGCACCGCGGCGCATCAGCAACTGGTTGATGATTTGAACCTGACCAAAGCGCGCATTAAAAACCTGACGGGACTTCGCATCAAAGTAGTACAGGAGTTGAAAAACAAATTGGGCAAGAAGATCGATATCGATCCCAATAGCGGAGCGATTCGACTGCCCTCGGGCGTTCTTTTCGACGTGGGCTCTTACGAGATCAAACCCGAAGCCAAAGCACGCTTAAAAGAGACCTTGCAACCCTACTTGGACGTTCTTTTAAACGACGCGTCTATACGTGAAAACATCGACCACATCATGATCGAAGGGCATACCGACTCAGACGGTACCTACATGCACAATCTGGACCTTTCCCAAAAAAGAGCCTATGCGGTTATGGCGTTGATCTATTCGTGGGACGAAAGTAAAAACGCGCTTTTACAACGTTACGTCAGTGCCATCGGACGCTCTTACAGCGACCGCATCTTTAAAAACGGCATTGAAGACAAAGACGCATCGCGTCGTATCGAAATCAAATTTAGCCTCTCTAATAAACAAGCCATTCAAGAGATCGAAACGTTTTTACAACGCAAAGACTAATAAAGCGCAAAGAAGGAAATCCCCTTTTTCTCAAGAGTTCTGCACGAACTCTTTTCTTTGCGGTATCGGGTTTGTAGCTATTTTTCCCTTTTCTCACGTGCTTTTACCGCTTCGTTTTGACAATGTCACTTCTGCCGATCGTTTTTATGTTAAGATAATCGCTAAGGAATAAAGGAGAAAATATGGCCTTGATTCAAAAAAACATTTGGACGATTTTTTATATTCTTCTTCTTTGCGGTATCGGTTTTTTAGGCGTCGTATCGTACGCAAAATGGAACAACGTTCGCGAACACTACGCCGACGACCAGATCAATCTCGTAAAACTCGTCGGCAACGCGACGCACTCTTTGCTTCTATCGCAAGAGATGATACTCGATGTTTTGGGCAAACAAGTCCTCAAAGACAAAAATCCTCGTATTTTAGATGAATTGCTCTTGCTCAATCCCTCCGTCGTCGCCTTCGGTTTTGTCGACGTCGATGGCAATTACCGTTACGTCAATACCAAATTTGACAAAGCCAAACTCCCCAATCTTCGTCAAAACCCTCTCACGAAAGAGTCGTTCGAGTACACCCTCACGCAAGAATCAATGGTCTTGGGTAGAACCTATTATATCGCGGCAAGCGGACGCTGGGGCATTCCGATTCGCAAAAGCGTTGTGGACGATTCGGGTACCATAACGGGCGTTATGACCGCCGGACTCGGCATAGAAGGAGCGTTTAAAATTTACACCGACAGTCTCTCGCTCGGAGAGTATAACAAAGTCACGCTCATTCGAGAGCACGACCATTTTGTTCAATTTCAATCCGCAAGCCGCGAAATCTCTAAAGAAATTTACGAAAACCCTCTTCCCGAAGCATTTCTTAATGCGTTGATGGACGCGATCGTGCAACGATACGCCGTTTCCAAAGACGACATCAAAACAAGCGGACGTATTTACACCGCAAGCGCGCTCGACGTGACGGGAGAAAATATCCAGTTTGCACTCAAGTACGAACCCCGCTATGCGTTATGGATTCTCTCCGATATTGACGAAACGCAAATTACGCGCGAATTTATGAACCATTTTTTCGGCTACATCCTTCTTTTTGTCGGCGTACATGTCGTTTTATTTATCCTCTTTAAAATCATTTCGGACGCGGAGAATAAACGCCGTGCCGATTTAATGTTCCAAGCCACGCACGATTCGCTTACGCATCTGCCCAATCGCGCTTACTTTCAACAATACATCCACGATTGGATGAGCGAAAACGCCCCGCCTTTTAGCCTTTTGTACTTTGATTTAGACCATTTTAAAAACGTGAACGATAGTTTCGGGCATCATTTCGGCGATCTCCTGCTCATCGAATTTTCAAGACGCCTTTTAGCAGTTAAGTCTCCAGAAAGCATCGCCATTCGACAAGGCGGCGACGAGTTTCTTCTCTTAAGCTACGTGACGGACGAACACGAACTCTTAGCCCAAGCCGAAAAAATAATGCAGGAAATTTCCAAACCTTACCGTATCAAACAGTTTAATTTTGTGGTAGGAGCGAGCATCGGTATCGCCAAGTATCCCGAACACGCCCAAAGCGTGGATATGCTTTTACGTGCCGCCGACATTGCGATGTACGAGGCGAAAAAATACAAAAATAGCGTTCGTCTTTTCGCGGCTTCGATGCAAGAAGGATACCTCAATCGCGTGATGATGGAACATATGCTCCGCCAAGCATTGGAAAAAGGGGAGCTTTACGTCGCGTATCAGCCGCAGATGGATCGAAACGGCGTTATGTACGGCGTCGAGGCGTTAGCGCGATGGCAAAGTGCCGAATTGGGGCTCGTTCCGCCCGATCAATTTATTCCTGTCGCCGAAGCGTCGGGCTTGATGCCCAAATTGGGAGATTTTATCTTGAAAAAAACGCTCGAAGAGATGCAACGTTTTCAAGAGGCGTTAGACATAAGGTTTCAAGTCTCCATTAACATCTCGATTAAGCAATTTATGGAAGCGAACTTTCTTGAAAAGCTCACACGCGAAATCCAAAAAACCAAGCTCGACAACCTTGCGATATGCCTTGAAATTACGGAAAGTCTGTTTATCGAGGACATCGACTATCTTTTGCCGCTTCTGAAAAAAATCCGTGAAATGGGGCTGTACATCTCGATGGACGACTTCGGTACGGGTTACTCGTCGCTCAATATTTTGCGTAAATTGCCCGTCGACGAACTCAAAATCGATAAGAGTTTTATCGATACCCTCATCGAGGACGTCACCGCGGAAAAGATGGTTCAAAATATCATCACGATCGGTAAAAATTTAGAATTGGCGATTTTAGCCGAAGGCGTGGAAACGAAAGCGCAAGAAGAGAAGCTTCTACATTTGGGGTGCGATCGTTTTCAAGGCTATTTTTACGCTAAACCGTTGACTTACGACGCACTCCAAACGTTTGTAGAAGAGCAAAAAAGACATTGACATGTAAAGCCGTTGCCTCATTTTACCTGAGGCAATAGCTTACATCGAACGCATCGGATAGAGCCCTTGAATAGCGATGTAGTACCGTAACTCCGGAAGCGGTGCTTTGTCCTTGAGATTTGGAATGCAAAACGTGCTATGTCCGTCTCCGCCGTACGTCGTTCCCAAAAGCGAAAACAACGCTTGGTTTTGAGAAATCGGCAACGCTCGCCCGTCGCACAAGAGCCACCCTTCCATCTCGAAGTGAAATGCAAACAATTGAATTTGACCCAATACGAAATCCATATCTACCTCCTTGAGCTGATGTTTTTTGATTATAGCACAAAAGAAGAAAGGCGCACGCCAAAGCTCAAAGACCGAGCATTGACATGTGAAACCGTTTATCGCTCCAAAAGCTTCTTATATCGCAATGCGTCCAAGGTAATGCTTTTGCGTAAAGGCAATGCGTCGTTTGAGGGAGTGAGTAAATTCGTCGCAAAAAAGTAAACGCCTTTAGAACTTTCCACATACCCCACATACCCCACGTACCAGCCGTGATGTTCGTCATCTTTGGGAACGGCCCAGCCCGTTTTAGCGCGTATAACACACTCTTCTCTTTGCTCGTCGATCATCATTTTTTTCAGTAAATCGATGTCGCTTCGGCGAAAAGGAAGTTCGTTTCGATAGAGTTTTTTGAGAAAAGCAATCTGCTCTTCCGCACTGATGCGAAGTTTGCCGTCCAACCAAAAACGCTCGACGTCATCGCCCGTTTTTTCGTTGCCGTAGTGCAATTTTTTAAGGTAACTATCGTACTTTTCCAAGCCGATGTGACGCGCAAACTTTTGGTAACACCAAACGCACGAGGTTTTAAAAGCGGAGCTTATGTTTTGGTCTTGATTCCATGCTGTGATACTTCGTTGCACACCATCCCAAACGATGATTGAATCAGCAGTGATGACACCTTCTTGCAAGGCAATGAGTGTATGGGGAATCTTGAAGGTAGATGCGGGCAAGAGCGGCATTTTAGCACGCACATCATTGTAAACATACCGCTCTTTGCCATCCAGCGATTCGATCAGCATCGCGCCTTTCACGCCGTAGTCTTCAAAAAGCTTTGCAAGAACCGCGTCGTCGTGTGCAAACAATGACAACGTATAGCACACAAAAAAGCAAACTATTTTATACATAGGTGTCCTAAAGTGTTTTATGCTTGAGCTCTTTTTGGCAAAGCACTCTTTTTGATGAGCTTTTTTTCATCAGATTTTACTTTTCGCTCAAGCTTTTGTAAGTCTTGCGAAGCAGGTAGTTCTTCAGGTTTAATACCGCTTTCTACCAATAGCTTTCTTACATTCCTATTATTGGTAACATGCTCATACGTGATAGAATTTTCACCTTGAAGATTGTTGTGTTTAACATTGTGATTGGTAATCTCAGTGGCAAGATTTTTTGCAGTAATGGTTACTGTCGGTAAAAAATCAGCCAATACTCTGTTACTAGGTACATCAAGTTTTTCTTTCATCTCTTGAGTATTAAAACCACCAAATAATGCGCTATCGCCACGTGAGCGAATACGCCCGAACCCTTTATCATCAACGCCGCGTTCATAAATATTTTTGGAGAGCTCTGTTTCGCTATTTTTGAGTTTATTGCGTGCTTTAAGCCTATCTTCTAGCTCAATGCGCTGTTCGATTAACTCTTGTTTTCGTGTTTGCAGTGCAAAATAGGTTTGAGCAAAGGCTATTGGTTCCTTGGAACTATCGCCGTTTTGCGCTATAAGATAACACGCATACCGTGTTAAAACGATATCTTTGATCTCTCGTTGTGCATTTGAGCCTATTTCGACCATTTTCCCGACATTAAGAAAATGGTCTGAAATCTCTATTTGAGAGTTTTCACACGATATTTTTGCCTTTTCGATGACTTTACAAAAGTTTTCCCATTTGTCATAACCCAACAGGATTTGCAAATCTCTTGCATACCAAAATTCGACATTTTTATCATCCGTAATATGTGCAATTGCATTGAATTTATGCTGTAACTCGACGATACGCTCGTGTTCCATGGGACAACCTTAGCCTTTTTGAACATTGTAACGATTTTCCGTGAAATGATGTTAAAATATAGCAATTTGAAATATATAAGAGCATTGCAACTTAGGCAATTGCAAAGCGATATTACCAAATCGCATCTTGAAAATTACTCAATATTTTCTCGTCTTTCGTTAAAAGTTTACGTTCTTGACTCATGGCATGCGCGACGATCATGCGATCAAACGGGTCGCGTGTCCAGTCGATGAGCATCGCTTTTTGGATGACTTCGCTAAAACTTCGATCATCGATTTTCAGTCCTATCATAGCACCGAGATCTCCTAAAATATTATAGGGAGTGTCACTAATACGTCCAATTTCATGTAAAAATTTAAGTTCAAGTTCGACCATCGGAGAGATGAAAAGTTGCCCTGCTTGCTCAATGGCAAAAAGAGCTTTGGGGGAGAATTTTTGAAGTTCTTTTTGCCTCAGCCACACGACAATGTGCGTGTCTAAATAAAGGGCTTCCATTCGCCCTCCCATGATGTATTGATGAGTTCATCATCACTTGCGGTAATAATCTTTTTTGCAACGATTTTATCGAGACGGGAAGGACGTTGTTCAGGTGCGATACGCAAAATCTTACCTTTACGAGAAATTTCTAAAGGTTCGCCTTTTTCAATGACGGCATCCAAAAGATTATAAAGGTTTTCACGAAGTTTTGAGGGAGTTACGACCATCTTTGCTCCTTTCATTTAAAGTAGAAGCATTATACAATGGCGTACGTTATAAGTCAAATTACGTACGTCATCCTACCAATCGACAGGCGAAGCAGTTGGTTTGATCTTTACATGTAAAGCATGCGGGGGCGACAAGATCGAGCGAATCGTAGATAAATTTTTTCCAGAGTTTATCGGCGGGCTTGAGCTCGAAGAGTTTGGGAAAGTGGCATTTCATGTATTTGCTCATCTGCACGCGGTTTTTAAAACCCATGTCTTCGTACAAGTGGCGTTCGCGCATCGACATTGCCGCAACGTGCGGGGCAATGACGTATTTGGAGTAACGATTTTTGGCGTAACCTTGCAAGAAGATCGTGACCGTCGCTTCTATCTTTAAGCGTTCTTCTTTCGTATAGGGGTTCATGCTTGTACCTTGTAAATTTTTTTGCGTTCTTTAGACGATGCGACGTTCATCAGCTTTCGGTATTTCGTAATCGTACGTCGAACCATCTTGATGTTGAAGCGTTTTTCAATCCGTTCGAGTAAATCGTCGTCGGTTAAAGGCTCTTCTTTGTTTTCGTATTCGATTTGTTGGTTAATAAAATTTTTGATCTCGGAGGAAGAGAGCTCTTTGGTCGCTACTGCGTTGGTAAAGAACGACTTTAGCGGGAAAATGCCCTGTTTCGATTCAACGTATTTGTTCGAAATTGCCCGTGAAATCGTCGATTCGGCGAAAGAGAGCTCATCGGCTAAATGACTCATATTGAGCGGCCTAAGCTCGCCTCCGACAAAAAAAGAGAGCTGCTTCTCGACGATTAAAAGCACGATTTTGTACAACGTACTTTTGCGTAGTTCCAGAAGATTGACGATGTCGCGTGCCTCTTTAAGTTTGTCCTTGATCGAGTCGTTTTTGCTCGAAAACGGCTCTTGAATCACAATGTCGGGGTAATATTCGTTATTGATACGAAGCCGTATATCTTCATCCACTTCCACGTAAAAATCGGGAATAATTTGCTTGGGTGTGGCTTGATACTCCAAAGCCGGAGGATTGGAAAATTTCTTTAAAACCGCCCTTGCCTCTTCAAAACGGTGATGTTTGGAAAACTTATCGACTTTGTGCATCTGTTCGATCATCTTTAAGACCAAATGATACAGCTCGTCATCGACCTCGTCGCTCATTGCGTCGAGTTGAAACACGAACGATTCATGCGCATCCAAAGCGCCGACTCCATAAGGCTCGATTTTGGAAAAACGTTGTCGTATCCGCTCGACATAGTCGCTATACACGTTACAGGTGATCGCGATTTGTTCGATATCGCCGTCAAAATAACCCTCTTCATTGATGTCGCACAGTATCTCGTGGGCGACTTTTTGCGAAACGGGTGTGGGAAAAAGCGGCGGAACGATTTGTTCGAGTATCTTTTCATGCAAAGACTCATGGCTCAACACCAACTCTTCTACCATGCCGTGACTGCTAGCACCCATCGTATGCTCATACGGGCGTTTGACCTCTAAAAACGGATTTTCGTACGAAAGCGTTTCGAGATGCGTGCTTAACTCTTGAAGAGGTAGCTGTAACAACGGGAGCCAAAGTTTGAGCGAGAGGTTGAGACTCTGCTTTTGTTTAAATTCTAGATTGATACTTCTCATGCAAAAAGTATGCCCTATTTATGAGCTATTTTCGTTTTTTTCTTGATTAATTTTTATGCATTTTAAAAGAGATTTTACAAAAATGTAACAGAGATTCGACACGGGGGGAAAAGAGGCTACGCGGGATGTTTGGATGCGTAGCGACTCTTGAAAAGAAGGATTAGTATTTGATACGAACGACGCCGTTTGGCTTTTCGATTTTCATCTGGCATGAAAGGCGCGTATTGGGTGTACATGTACTTGCAAGTATCTCTTTTAAAACCTTGATCTCTTTGTCGGTTTTAGGCGATAAAAACTCCATACCTTGAACGATCTCCACGGCACACGTTCCGCATTGACCGTCACGACAGCCAAAGGGCAATGCGCTTCCGCTTGCTTCTACGACGTCTTGAATGGTAGCACCCGGTTTAACGTTGACGGCTAAAAAGTCGTTGACGATTTCTACTCTTGTTGTCATGGTTGATCCTTTACTTTTTAAATGGTTTAATCAAAACATCGCCCTTAATCATCATCATCGAAGCGATGCGAATTTTCGGGCTTACGGTAAATTGTTGGCAAATATCGGCGTCATCTTGGCTAATCGCACCTAATTTGACGAGTTCGTCGAGCTCTTCGTCTTCCATATAACTTGTCGGTTCCTCATCGCTGATATGCTCAACGCTAATCAGACACGTCGAATGATCTTTGGGATCAAACGTAATAGGAATCCCTTTTTCTTTCGCTAAACGAACGACGGGTTCGCCGATTTTGGCATCGTAAATACCGTCTTTTTCCGCATCAAAATGCATAAAAATCACTTTGGCCATAACACTTCCTCCTTACTAAGATTTGTTTTTGTAATGCTCACTCATCCACGCATGTTCTTCGGCTTCGAGATCGCGATACGGCTCCATCGCCTCTAATTCGTGTTCCCTGCATCCGATCACTTCGACAACCGCTTCGGCGTCTAAAAAATGAACTTCGTAAACGCGTATGACTTGTAAAAAATCCCCGACGGATCGGATATAACCGATCGAGCCTTTTTGAATCATCACTTCGCCGATTTGAAGGTACGGATAAGTTCCGTCGTTTTTCACGTCTTCGAGCAATTTCACTTTCTGTCCGAGAAAAAACTTTGCTTTGGCTTCGTCTTTGCCCGACAACTTTGCGGTAACCGTATCGTGTAACACGACGCTTGGATCAACAATCACAACTGCCTCCTTTTTGCGAAGACGTCGTACACGAAGCACACCCTTTGGCATGTCCGTCTTCCGCCATACCCCACACTTCCGCGGCACTCGGGGAATGCCCGTGTTTATAGTCCATATAAACGCGCATCAAAGCAAACTTCAAAAAATCCATCAAGTATTTTTCATCGCCTTTGTAAAACTCAAAACCCTTTTTAATCAACGTGCCGTACTCTTTCATAATGTGAAAACGCTTAACGTGAACGATGTGCTCGTCATACTCGATAGCAAAAAAATCAAAGTAGTCTTCTGCCGCTCTTAATTGATAAAATTGCTCCAGCGTTCTCATGTCGTATCCTTTACGCCAATTCTTTTTTAAGTTGCGCTATCCACGTTTCGATACGCTCTTCGGATTTGTCCTCTTCATTGATATTGTCAATAGCCAAACCGCAAAATTTATCTCCCACGCACGCCAAACTCGCCTCGTAATCGTAATCGCCAGCATCGACAAAACCGATAACCTTTGCACCCGCTTTGGAAAAAATCTGATAAAACTTGCCCAAAGCGCTGCAAAAATGTTCTCCGTGCGTCTTACTATCGCCCGCACCGAAAAACGCCATCGTTTTGCCTTTAAAATCGATATTTTCGGAAGTAATTTCAAAAAGAGCGTCGACCCAGCTAAAGTGAACGTCGCCTTGTCCCCATGTCGAACTTCCGAAGAAAAGGACATCGAATTCCTCAAACTGCTCAACGCTATCGAAGTCGTCTTCCATTAAAACGCACGCATCGTCTTCGACCTCAAACGCTTCTTTCAACGCCTCGGCGATTTGTGTCGTATTGCCGCCCGCACTCGCGTAAAAAATACCGATATTTGCCATCGTTTTATCCTGCTTTTAAAGTGTATTGTTCGTAAATTTCGATTGCGCTTTTAAGCATCTTACCGCCTTCTTTGACCACGTCTTCATACGTGCGAAAACTATAACGGTGCGCATCTTTAAAAAATTTATTCGTCACGACGATTTTATCCGCCAAGACGACCGCCCGACCGAAACCCTCGTGACTCATCTCCATCACGACCGAACACATGACACCCGTTTTGAGTTCAAACGCCAAAGCGATCGCTTGAAAAATGAGACGAATATCTTGAATCTGCATCTCATCGATGTCGGCAATGATGGGAACATTTTTAAGCTCTTCTTTGCTTTTGACGTATTTTTCGCACAAAAGCTCTTCATCGCTTTTTTTTGCCCACGTACCGAACTGATCGAGTGCTCTGGTTTGTGAAATCAGCGTTTCGATAAACAATTTTTCAAGCTCGTTCATAACCTATGCCCTTGCTTCTAAAATTTTTTTGATAAACGGAGGAGGATTGGTCGCCATCATAGAGGTGAGCTTTTCCAATTCGTCTTCGATGTTGACGACAGTTTTATATTTGATAGGGAAAATCTTTCCGTTGACGACTTTTGCCGCTGCCGCAGGTCCGATCTCGACACAGTACATAATATCGACATGTTCGTTAACGAGCATCTCGACTCTGCCCTCGGTGCGCTCTTCACCGGTCGGAATAACGCCGTGTAGACTATAACCGTTTGCATCGACGTCGTAAACGGCAAACTGCTCGCCTGAACCGAAATGTGCATCAATGTTTTTCAAATCGTTCGTAAAAAACGCTACTTTAACCATCGGTGTGTTCCTCCTATCCTTAAACTTACGGATGTATTTTCAAAAAGTGTTCCGTAGACAAATTTAGTTCCGATAAGATAAACTAAACAAAAATAATATGAGGAGTTTTTCTATGATAAGCTTTGAGCCGATCGGCGTTATCCACACGCCCTACCGTAACAGTGCCCCTTACCAGCCGGTTTCAAACGACGTCGGAGAATTTTATATCGATCTTTGCGAAGCCTATACGGACGGGCTTAAGGAGTTGTTGCGTTTTAAATATATCTATCTTCTGTTTTATATCGATCGGCTTCACGAAAAACCGAAAATGCGCTTTACGCCGCCTTGGCTTAAAAACAAAGAGTTGGGTCTTTTTGCCACGCGTACGCCCAATCGCCCCAATCCTATCGGGCTTAGTATCGTAAAGCTGATTAACGTCATCGATCGTAAAATCATCGTATCGGGACTCGACGTCTTTGACGGTACGCCGCTTTTGGACATCAAACCCTATATTAAAGAGCTAGACGATAAAAGCGACGCCAATTACGGATGGCTAGACGACGTCGACAACAGGGAACATTTTATGTTGCACATCAAAGGAGTACCGCACGATTATTGACATGTCAAACCCAGCGTTCTTCTTAGGCGTTTCTAGCCAAGTTTATGGTAGGATATAACCCACCAACCTCTAAGGAGAACGTATGAAACGAGATAAAAGTATCGAGTTGCTCAATCGCGCTATTGCCGACGAGCTTGCCACGGTTCATCAGTACATGTTCTTTCATTTTCATTGCGACGATCAAGGATACGACTTACTTTCAACCCTTTTTAAACGTATCGCGATTGCCGAAATGCTTCATATCGAACGCTTAGCCGATCGCGTGCTTTTCTTAAAAGGCACCATCGAAATGAAAGCTGCCCAAGAGGTTCAACAAATTACCGACGTCAAAGCGATGCTTGAGTTTGCGCGTCAAGGCGAAGACGATGCGGTAACGATGTACAACCAATTTGCGATCGAGTGCGGCAATAACGCCGACAGCGTGACCAAAAAGCTCTTTGAAGAACTGGTCTTAGACGAAGAAGGACATTACGCCGAGTACGACGACGAGATGGACAATATGCTCAAATTCGGCGAGCAATACCTCGTCCTTCAATCCATGGAACGCAGTAAGAAAAAAGCGACGATGGCGGCCGCCGCAACGACGGCAGAACCTGCCTGAGTCTTTTTTGGCATAGAAGCTCACGGCTTCTATGCTACCTTCCTTGTTTTTCCAGCAGTAAATACCGCTCGATTTTCAGCGGATCTAAAATCGAAAGCATCTCCGCTTTTTCCTGTCCGGCGTCTGATTTGACAATGGCTTTGGTGAGGGTATGTTGCCCGAGCATCGCTTGGTTCGTCTCGTCGATGCAACGAACGGGCACTTCGGGACTATCTTGTACCGCATCGATCACCAATCCGAAAGGATGATCGTCGTTTCCCTTCAAAACGATAATATAATTTTTTTCTTTATCGTAACTGCGTTCGTGTTGAAAATACTTCGCCAACGAAGCGACGGGAATCGTTTTGTTGTTCCACGTAATCATACCGACGTAGATTTCGTCCGAACCGATCACTTTTGTGACGTCTTGTCCCTCTAGCGCGGCGTAGATCTGCTCGCTTTGTATCGCGTACAAGTTTCCGTATAGCCAAAACGTCGAAAGGTCGACGCTTTTTTCACTTGCCGTGACTTTAGGATACGCATAATGTTTTGCGTGGACTTTTTTCGCCTCTTGCGTCAAAGCGTTTTTATGCGCGATACGAATACACACGACCGCAAAAACGTCGTTGACGTATCCGTCGCTGACTTTATACTCGCGATACCCTTTGGATAACGCTTTTCCGACGATGTAATAATCATCGTCGATTAAAACGATTTTTTCGTTCGTATCGCAAAAACGGCAACGCTCGCCTACGTTCATTTTAGGCGACGTCGATGCGATGATCGTTTGGGTTTTTGCTTCGATAAACAGTGCGAAAGAGCGTTCGTCTTCGTCGATAACGTCATGCAACATCGCCTCAAATTGCGTTTGGGCGTCAAAGACGATCGCAATGCCTCCCAACGCCTCTTTATGCCCTTCGATAAAAATCGGAGCATTGTAGATATACGTGTATTTGCCTTCGTACAGTTCGCTGGGTTCAAAAGCACTGACGACATACTCTTTAGAGCTTTTTAACGCTAAGGTTTGGGCGATATAAGGCGCACCGATACGTTTACCGACGAAATGCGCGTATTTTTCTTGACTGACCGTCAAAACGCATCCTTGCGCATCGTATACGAGCAGGTGCGCATAAACGGTGTAAAGTGCGTTGATCGTTCCAAGAACATCGCTCATCTCGCGTCCGAACTCTTTTTTAATCGTCGTAAAATCTTTATACTTAGCGCTAAAGGCTTTAATAAACACGGGACTCAGTGCCCACCAACGGCAATCATTGGCACGCTCGTAAAGGTTTCGATCCATAATATCGATCGCCAACGTCGCACGAAACGCCGCATCGTTAATATACGAAGCCACCACCGTCCAATTCAGATTGCCGATCGACTCCTCAAAAGTCTTTTTCGTTTGTGCGCCCGTACGCGAAATCTCGTTTAAAAGCGATTTTGAAAACGAATTATCGCCGCTTTTTTGATTGGCGATTTGCACGTTTCCGTTCCAAATCGTCATATCGAGTTTACGCTGAATCGCTTCGGCTTTGGAAGGAATATTCGTAAACTCTTCGGAGAAAAGCGACGAGTTTTTAATGATTTTCGTCTGTTCATCGCTAAAAGGCAAATGCGCTTGTTTTTTGGAAAACGCAAACGAAAGCGGTATGAGCGCATGGGCTTGCCACCCCAGACCGAAAAACCCCTGATACCCTTTGGTCTGTTTCGTGCATGCAACGTACTCTTGGGCTAAAAAGGGAACCGTATCGACTCGATTCAAAACGGTTTTTTGCGGCGCGCACAAAGGGTAATGAAACGGGTTACTACTGTAAATCGTGCGATTTTTAGCGTCTAAGAGCAAAATATCCGTCCACGTTTCATGATCGATCAAAGGAGAGATAATCACGTGCATTTCGTCTTGAAATTTAAACACCAATCCCAGCACCGCCAAAGGTCTACCCTGAGCGTCGCAGACGCGGTACGAGTAGATCAAACTCTCTTTGTCGTTCACGATGGGATAAATACCGAAATTTTCGACGTACTCTTTGGACGTGTTCAACGCCGTATCGATAAAACGCCGATCGATTTTCTTGCCTAATTTTTCGTCGTGCGTCGAAGCGATGAGCGTACCGTCGAGATCAAACAAAAGCACGTCGTCGTAAACGCTGTATTTTTCGATGTACTCGGCAAACCGAGCTTGCATAGAAGCCAGTGCATCGCGTTGTGCGGGCGCGTCCATCGTCGCAAAATCGCATAAGCTAACATCCGTCGCCAAAAAACCGACGTCTGCGGTTCGTTCGAACAAATTGCGAATCAAAATATCGATGGCGACTTGCGCTTTGGAGCACATTTCGGTCGAAAGTTTTTTAACGGTCTCTTCGCACAGTCGCCCTAAAAGTTGTTCGGAAAGTAGACTAAAGGCTTGTCTTGTTTCGGAAATATCCATACCGATGTTACTCATTTGCCCTAGTAAAGAGAGTAAATTCCATCGTTCGGAAAGTTGATCGAGTGCTTTTTGATAAGCAACCACCTCGGGGATAAAGGCATTGTAACGCGACGTGTCTCCTTCTTGAACCATACTCAAACCCCTTGTGTTAGGTAAATTATTGTGACGCTTGATGATGTACTAACAGATTGTTGACTTCGCACAAAAACGTGCAACCGCCCTCATACAAAATAGTGTTGCGAAGCCCGACGCCGACTTGCTCATAGTTGGGAAATCCTCGAATCAACAAAGCTTTATGGTAGCGATGCGCCAAACGTTCGCCGTGGAAGTTGGAAATCAACATGTCAGAAAGCGGCAAAGACTTTTCAACCTCTTCAAAATCGCCGATGCAAACTTCACATGTAAACTCTTCTTGAATCTCGCTTCGTTGCGCAATAAAGGCTTTGACGGTAGTTCCGACTTCTAACAACGCTTTGGCGATGGCGTACGCGCTATCGGGTTCGTCGGCGATGATGACTTTGCTTTTGCCTAAAACGAAATGGGTATCCAAAAGAACGTCTTGCAAGCGCGCTCGCCAACGCTTGACGCGCGGAGGAACGCTTCGAATGCCAAGATACGCCAACATCTCGGCGTAAAAGCGATCGCTAGCTTCCAAGCCCGTTAAGGTATCAAAATGCACATGTTTCGTTTGTGCGTTTTTCTCCGAAAAAAGCTCTCCGCATTTTCGAACCGAACGACCGATCGTTACGACGATTCCGGCGTCGCCGAGAGCTTCGATGTCGCTAAGCGCGATACCGCCGCCGCTTAAAGAGCCTTGTTTTACGCCCAAATGCCCGTCAAGCGAATCGCTCAAATCCGGAAGCGCAAACACGTCAAATCCCAATTCTTCCATCGCCTCTTTGAGTTTTTCGACTTCGATCGGACTCATATTGACGTTGGGGACGAGTAAGGCTTTCTCTTTTTTCACTTCGCTTGCGGGTACGACGAGTTGCGTTATGATATTTTGAACGCTTAAGCTCCAACCGCTCTCCAATCCGCCTTCAAAATCGGGCGTATGTACGTAAACGATTTTTTGCTTTTCCTTCAAAAGCAGCGTTGCGCCTTTGATGTCATCCCCTTTGGTTTCGGTCATTCCCGTCGTAAAAAGACCGACCAAATCGGGCGTCGTTTTTTTCGTAATGTTCTCGATCGCTTCGGAGATACCCCTTTCCCCGCCGTCGATGACCGCACTAATATCGTTGACCGCGGTCGTTTGAATTGCGATCGGGTCATTGAAGTGACGCGTAAAAAGCACTTTCGTAAACGAAGCACACCCTTGCGCTCCGTGCATTAAAGGCATACAGTTTTTGATCCCTAAAAACGCCAAGGTCGCACCCATCGGTTGCGAAAGCTTCAGCGGATTGACATGTAAGGGTTTAAGCGTGTTTGTTTTTGCCTCTTTCAACGAAAATGCCGTACTCATATGATCCTCCTAAGCCGCTTCCCACGGTGCTTGTGTTCCGACGAGTTTAAAAACGGGATTGCGTAACGCCGCACAAACGTCAAGTGCTAGATTTTCAAGTCCGCCGTACGCTCCGTAACTCACTTTTTTCTCTTGATTGACGTCCACAAAAGCGATGCGTTTCTTAATCGCCGTATAGAGGCTACGCCCGCCCGCTAATAAAATATCGACCTTGTGTTCGTCGATGAGGCGCGGTTGTTCGGTTGCGGGACTTTTAAACACGATCGGCACGTACTCTTTGGCGATGGCGATGTCTTCTTCGGTCGCCTTTTGAATCGACGTCGCAACCACTTCTATGCCGATGTCTTGAAGTGCCGAAGCGATCGACCACGACTTGTTGCCGCCGGTATTTAAAATCGCTTTTTTCCCTTTAAGCAACAATCGATACGGAGCCAAACGCTCCTCGAGCTTTGCCTCTTCTTCGGCGATAATCCGCTCGGCGCGTGCCGACAAATCCGCATCTCCAAACGCGTTGACGATGGAGCGAATGGCGTTGGAGGTATCGCGCTTACCGTAAAACGAAACGCTCACGTAAGGAATACCGTAACGCTCTTGCATCTTGCGGCACAAGGTCACTAACGACTTCGCACAAACGATGACGTTAAGCTTAGCGGTATGCGCTTGTTGGATAGCTTCGATACGTCCGTCACCCGAAAGCGTCGAAACGACGTGAATGCCGATACGCTCTAAAATCGGACGGTACTGCCACATATCTCCCGTCACGTTGTAATCGCCGATCAAATTAATACCGTAAGGATGAATCGTCTCAGGCTCTTTCGTGCCGATGAGTGCGTCCAAAACCGCTTCGCCGGCAAGTCTTGAGCCAAGGTTTTTACTGCCGACAAATCCGGGGGCATGCACTGCAACGATCGGAAGACCGAACTGCTCGCTTGCAACCTTACATGTATAGTCGATATTGTCCCCTATCATCGCCGTGACGCATGTTTCGTAGACAAAAATCGCCTTAGGCTTTTTATGCTCTACGATGTACGCCAAAGCCGAAGCTAGCTTCTTGTCGCCGCCGAAAATGATGTCTTGCGTCGTCACGTTCGTGCAATATCCCAAAGGCGTATTATTCTCGCCTTGATAGCTTGTAAGCGTTGCTCGTGTTTCCCACGAAGCACCAAGACAGGTGTCCGGACCGTGTACGAGGTGCACGGCGTCGGCATAAGGAAAGAGGGATATTTGCGCTCCTTCAAACGCACACCCTCCGCTTGTCGCTCCGGGTTTGGGTTTATCACAGCTACTTTTTTTGGTTTTGTTATGAGAACAAGCACTCTCGTTTAACAAATCCTTGATCAGTTTCGTATTTACCATATAGCTTAATTTGCAAGAGGTGTTCCTTTGACTTTTTTATCTCCAAAGGAACACCTTATGCAATGTAGAAAGCGTGTACCTTTAAAAACCCTTACTCAACGCGACCCTGATGCAAATATGCCCTTATTTGCTTCAGGGTTGGTTTGTACAAAGGTTTTTTGAGAGACACTATTTTACATGTAAAGGATCTATCATGGCAGTCAAAATTACCGAACTTTGCATCAATTGCGACAGTTGTATCGACGAGTGCCCCGCAACCGCGATCGTAAGTGCATCCGATTCGCCTATCAACGGCGAAACAACGTACGTTAAGCCCGAAAAATGCATCGAATGTGCCGACGGTACGATGCCAAAATGTGCGGACGCCTGTCCCACCGAGGGTGCTATCGTTTGGGATATGCCTTATACGGCGGAATTTAACGCGTACTACGTATCAGGTCACGAAAGCGGTTTGTACAATATCCGCGAGCATAAGAAAAACGGCATTATGTTTCCCGAAGTTTCCCCTAAACCGTATCGCGAAGCTATTTCTATCGCTGATCGCGAAGCGCACGTTCCCGTTAACGCGTAAGGAAATACGATGAAAATAGCATTTGCATCTACGGACAACCTCCATGTCAACGACCATTTCGGATGGTGCAAATGCTTTTACATGTACGAACTTCATAACGACTCTTTTAGCTTTTTAAAAATGCTCCCGTCGCCGAACGAGCATAGCGAAGAAGGGGATAAACTTGCCTACAAAATCGCTTGTTTGGAAGATGCAAATATCCTCTGTGCTTCCCATATCGGACCGCGTGCTTCGCTCTTGGTCAAGGGTTCGGGCATTTTTGTTTTAAAAAGCGAAAAAGAGAACGAACGCATCGAAGATGTTTTAAACACGCTTTTACGGCTCAAAAACACGCAACCTCCTTTGTGGATGCAAAGGTTTTTACATGCACCCTCTGCCTCTTGAAATCGCACCGGATATTTTTTACATAGGCGTACTCGATCCCGATATTCGAACGTTCGACATCGTGATGCACACCGCTAACGGCTCGAGCTATAACGCTTATTTGATTCAAACAAGCCAAGGCGTTATCATCGTCGATACCGTCAAAAAAGAGTTTCAGGAACTTTTTTTTAACCGCATCGAGTCTTTATGCGATTATGCGGCGATTCGCTACGTCATCGTTCATCACATCGAGCCCGATCATTCGGGGGCACTTCCCGAACTCATCGCGCGCGCACCGCATGCTAAAGTCTTGATATCGCCGCAAGCAACGACGATGCTCAAAGCCCTTACCGGAAGCGAAAATATCGACTTTGAAACGATCTGGACCAACAAACAACTGCGTTTAGGAAACAAAACTTTAACGTTTTTGAGCACGCCTTATTTGCATTGGCCCGAGACGATGAGCTCGTACGTCGAAGAGGACAAACTGCTCTTTAGCGGCGACGTTTTCGGGGCGCACTATTGCGATCGACGCCTCTTTAACGACAAAGTGGGCGATTTTTGGTATGCGTTTGAATATTATTACGACCATATTATGCGCCCGTTTCAAAGCTACGTGAAAAGTGCGCTCAAACTCTACGATCGCTTGGATATTCAAACGATCGCGCCGCTTCACGGCCCCATTATTCGCGAAAATCCTTCCACGTACATTGAAGCGTATCGTCAATGGAGCACCAAGCTCGAACGCCATAAAGAGGGGCAAAAAGTTCTCTCGATTTTTTATTTGACGAGCTATAAAAACACGCAAGAGATGGCGCAAGCCATTTACGAGGGTGCGGAGAGTGTGGAAAATATTGTGACCAATATCTACGATTTGGCGTCTATCGAAGAGCAAAATATGATTCGGATTCTGGAAGAGAGCGACGGATTTTTAATCGGAACGCCGACCATTAACGCCGATGCGCCTAAACCGGTCTGGAATCTGCTTTCGTGTTTGATGTTTTTAGATAAGCAAGGTAAAAGTGCCGGAGCGTTCGGTTCTTACGGCTGGAGCGGCGAAGCCATCGATCATATTCTTGCGCGCTTGAAAGCTCTCAAACTCAGGGTTCCTCCGCTAGAGCCGATGAAAATCAAGCTGATTCCCACCGAAGAAGAGCTTCAACGATGCTTTTGTTACGGCGTCGAATTTGCCGAAATTTTAAACGGTAAAATGATCGAAATCGATCTGGCGTAACAAGGCGTTAGTTGAGCAGCTCTTGTTGCGGTTTACCGATAAAATACCCTTGAAATTCGTCGATGCCTAAGGGGATCAACGTATCGAAAACCGCTTCGTTATGCACGAACTCGGCAATCGTTTTGATTTGCAAAGCTTTGGCAAACGAGACGATCGCTTTGACCAGCTGAAACGATTGAGTATCGTGGTCGATGTTTTTAATCAAGCTCCCGTCGATTTTCAAGTAAGCCGGATGCATCTCCATAATGTTGGTAAAGTTGGAATACCCCGTCCCAAAATCGTCGATCGCAATAGGCGCTTTTTCATACTTGACGTATTTTAAAAAATGCTTGATCGTATTAAAATCTCCGATTTTTTCACTTTCTACAACCTCAAACACCAAGTTAAATCGTTGATGCTTCTCTTGGTAATCGATGATTTTCGCACGCACGCAATCGCGAATCTCTTTATTGAGCATATCCCGAAAACTAAAATTGATCGAAAAATCAAGATCTAAGTTGGCTTGTGCTTTTTCGAGAACTTTTTCGATCATACAAAAACTTAACATGTCATACTGTTTCGTTCGGCGCGCAATATCGAGAAAATAGTACGGAGAGACGTATTGCTCCACTCCAAATTTATCTTTCGTGCGAATGCGAATCAACGCCTCATACTTGACGATGCGCTTATCGGCATTGCAAATCGGCTGAAAGAACGGAACGACGTTGTCTTGGTTAAGCGTGTCGTTAATGACGTCTTGCCAATAAAAATCGTTCGATAAGGATTCGGTTTCGTCAAGATTGCTTGTATAAACGACGAAACTTTTTCCTGTTTGCTTGGCAAAATCAAGTGCGGTAAACGCTTTATTGAAAAGATTTTCCTGATCGAACGTCACGCCCATCGAGATATGAATCAAGATTTTTTCGCTTAACGCGTCGACTTTTAACTCCAAACCGTCGAGGGCCTCCAAGGTTGCTTGAACGTCTTCGTAAATCTTTTCGGGATCGAGCTGTTGATCGATCGAGAGCATCACAAATTCGTTGGTCGCAATGCGAAACGCGCTGTAAAAAAGAGACTGCGCCACCTCTTTTAAAACGTCTGCAAAGGCTTTAAGGATATCGTTGCCGATCTCCATACCGTAGAGTTTATTGTAATTTTTAAATTGATCGATCGTAATCAGGAAAAGAGCCGGTACGTCGTCGGAGGAAATCTCTTTCAACATTAAATCGAGTGCGTTTTTATTGGAAAGTTTGGTTAAAGGGTCACTGTAACGTTGCTCTTCAAGCGCATGATTTTGCGTCAAAATCGTCTGTTCCAAACCGTACATGTAAGCTTTGGTCTCTTGCTTCATCACGATCGTCTCGACGGTGGAAGAAAGCGTTTCAAAAAATTGGTCGAGTTCGAGGGGTTTTAAAATATAGCCGTTGACGTTTAAGCGAATCGTTTCGATGAAGAACTCGCTGTCGTTATACGCGGAAGTAACGATCGTTGCGACGTCGCGAGAGTGTTTGCGTATGTTAGCGATTAACTCTAGACCGTTCATTTTCGGCATTTTGATATCGCTCATCACCAAATCGTAAGGTCGTCTTGCTTCAAGAAAGAGTCGATACGCCTCTTCTCCGTCTTGTGCCGTGTCGATGTGTTCAAAAAAATCTTTTAAAATATCCAACATCGAACAACGAATTTCTTCGTCATCTTCAGCGTATAAAAGAAAAAGCGGTTTAGTGCGTATTTTTAACGCCTCAATATCAGAAAAATTCATTAGCATGCCCCAAGCTAGATACACGAAGTATAGCGGACAAAACTTCGTGTATTATCAGCTCATTATGAGGATCGTTAGAGAAACCTCTATTTATAAGACAAGCCTATAACCCGTTCCGTATTCTGTCATCAGATAAATCGGCTTTTTTGGGTTATCTCCCAACTTTTTGCGAATATTTTGGATATGGTAATTTAACGATTGAGGAGAACTGAGAGAGGAGAGATGAATGGCTAAAACGTTACGATAAACCACGCGATTTTTATTTTCTATGAGGAAAGCAAGAATTTTATATTCGATGGCGGTCAAGGAGAGCGGTTGTTGGTTAAATAAAATCGTCTGCGTATTGTAATCGATCGCCAAACTTTTTCTAGCGACGTCCAATTTGATGCGCGAACAACGTTTTAAAATCGCCCAAATACGTACTTCTAGCTCCTCCAAAACGAAAGGCTTGCATAAATAATCGTCCACGCCGAAACGAAAAGCCTGTATTTTGATCGCGGTGTCGTTATAGGCACTTAACACGATAATCGGAATGGAACTTTGGTTGTTGATCTGTTTAATCACTTCCAAACCGCTAAAATCGGGCAGGCTTAAATCCAACAAAAGCATGTCGTAAGCATGAAGCGAGAGTTTTAAAAGCCCGTCCACCGCCGTCTCCGAAACGTCGACCTCAAACCCGACATTCTCCATAAAATGCACCGTTTGATTTGCGGCATCGCAATCGCTTTGCACTAAAAGAATCTTAATTTTTTTTTGCATTCGTCCTAACCGCCCAAAAATTCATTGTAAACATTATACACCAAAGAAAGGTGCTATTTTGCCAACAACCGTTTAAAACCAAGCTTATAGCTTATGAAATGCACTCATCGAGTAACTACGAAACCTTAAAAGCATTGACGCGTCCAAGGAACACTTCGTGCACTTTTTAGACAAAATCACTTCAAAGGATCGCACATGAGTTGCTCTTGCTCATCCTCAACCAATACACAAAACGAGCTGCATGCGAGCATCTTACAAAAGATTAACAACCACCCTTGTTACTCTCAAGACGCTCATCAACATTATGCGCGTATCCACGTAGCGGTTGCTCCCGCTTGTAACATCCAATGCAACTACTGCAACCGCAAATACGACTGTTCCAACGAAAGTCGTCCGGGCGTGACCAGTTACAAACTTAAGCCCGAAGAAGCCGTCAAAAAAGTCTTACATGTAGGCGGACTCATCCAACAACTAAGCGTCGTAGGCATCGCAGGTCCGGGGGACGGTCTTGCCAATCCGAAACAAACCTTTGAGACCTTTGCACTTTTGAAAAAATATGCTCCGGACATCAAACTGTGTCTTTCCACCAACGGTTTGATGATTCATAAACATATCGATGAGATCGCTAAGTACACCATTGAACACGTGACGGTTACGTTAAACAGCGTCGACGAAAGCGGTGAAATCGGCGCAAAAATCTATCCGTGGGTGTTTTACGAACACAAAAAACACCGCGGCGTAGAGGGGGCAAAACTGCTTCTTGAAAAGCAGCTTTTGGGCATTAAGATGCTCGTTGAGCGCGGTATTTTGGTTAAAGTCAACTCCGTCCTCATTCCGGGCATCAACGACGAGCACCTTCCTTTGGTTGCGAAAAAAGTCAAAGAACTCGGCGTCTTTATTCAAAACGTTATGCCGCTGATCTCCAAACCGGAATTCGGTACGAAATTCGGCTTAGACGGCATTCCGAGCGCAACGCACAAACAGTTGATGAAAGCGCAAGAAGCGTGCGACGTTAACGTCAAAATGATGCGCCATTGCCGTCAGTGCCGCGCCGATGCGGTCGGACTTTTAGGCGAAGATCGAAGCGACGAGTTTTTTAAAGAGAGTTTTGCGGAGAAAAGTTTTGAAGAACTTTCCCATCACTATAACCTCAATCAGCGTATGAAGACACACGAAAATATCGAAACGTGGCGTCGAGCGCTTCGTGCGGCGAACGGTCGAGCGCTCCAAGAAGAAGCCCTTGACAAGCACGCGCTTAGCTCCACGGGAGAGACCAAACTCATTGCCGTGACGACACGCGGAAACGGGCTGATCAACGATCATTTCGGAAGCGCAAAAGAGTTTTTAATTTACGAAGCGGGCGATAAAGCAATTAAGTTTTTGATGCACCGCAAAGTCGAAAAAGCGTACTGTATGGGCAAAGAAGGATGCGACGGAACGTATCCGATCGACGAGATCAAACAAACATTACAAGACTGTGATCTACTGCTCACGCAAAAAATCGGCGAATGCCCGCAAAAAGAGCTCAATAGTATTCAGCTGACATGCGATGAGAGTTTTGCGGACGAACCCATCGAGATTTCCGTTTTGAAAGGTGCGCGAAAACACTTTTTTACCGCTTCTTAAGAGCCAAAGGATACGGCTATGATTATCAACGATACGACGCTTCGAGACGGGGAACAAGCCCCTTACGTCGCTTTCAATACGGATGAGAAAATCGCCATCGCATCGGCATTATACCTTGCCGGTGCAGACGAACTTGAGGTCGGAATTCCGGCAATGGGCGCAAAAGAACAAGCCGACATTAAAGAGATTTTGGCACTCGATCTTCCGCTACGCATTATGAGTTGGAACCGCGCCACGATGAGCGACCTTGAAGCCTCCCTTGCCTGCGGGCTTAAAGCGGTCGATCTGTCGATTCCGGTTTCGGATATTTTGATCGAGGCAAAATTTAAAGGCGATAAAACACGCCTCTTAAAGAACCTCGAAGAAGTCTTACATGTCAGCCGATCCGAAGGACTTTTTACCTGCATCGGCGGCGAAGACAGTTCGCGTGCCGATCTGGGCTTTTTAAAAGAAGTCATGAGCTTAGGTGCCCAAGAGGGAGCCGATCGGTTTCGCTACTGCGATACGGTCGGTATTATGCGTCCGCATCAGATTTACGAGCATATTTCCACACTGTGCGATCTTCACCTTTTAGAGATCGAAATGCACACGCATAACGATTTCGGGATGGCAACCGCCAATGCGATCAGCGGCTTGGAAGCGGGAGCTATCAGCGTCAACACGACCGTTATCGGGCTAGGCGAACGCGCCGGAAACGCCAGCTTTGAACAAACGCTTATGGCACTGACCCATCTTTTCGGCGAAGCGCGCACGGTTGATGCTAAAGCGCTTCATCACGTCGTCTCTTTGGTACAAAAAGCCGCACATCAAACCATTTCGCCGACCATGCCCATCGTCGGGAAAAACATCTTTTCGCACGAATCGGGCATTCACGTCAACGGTATGATCAAACACGAACAAGCTTATGAAGCCTTCTCACCGCAAAGCGTGGGCATGAAACGCACCTATCCGATCGGCAAACATTCGGGCAGCTCCACCCTCGTGTATCATTTGCGCGCTATGGGCGTCGAACCCGAACACGAAGTCGTCAATCGCATTTTACCGACCGTACGGGAATTGGTTACGGAGCGTAAAAAAGTCCTCAACAAAAAAGAACTTAAGGCACTTTACAACGCACATAAAGCCGGATAAAGCGATGCACGAGTACGCCTCTAAAATCATTTGCGAATGCGGACATAAAACAATCCAAGACGCCGTCGATATTTTCAAATCGACGACGCTCCCGTATAAAAAAGCCAAAAAATTAGTGACCGAATGCAATCAAACCTGTTGTCGAAGACCGCTGATGGCCCTTTTCAACATGATCGAATTCGGAGAAATCGACTATGAAGAGATTGCCTTTTTAATCGATCAAAAAAACAATCGCCGCGACGAAACGGAAGGAGAAAACGATGGCTGAGGGAATTCGCGATTTTGCCGCATGGATCAAGTCTCAAGGGTTGGAACATACGTTACCGCGCGATTTAAGTAAACTCGAAGGACTTACGACCTTGGATTTGAGTCGCAAAAAACTCAAAAGCCTTCCCGAGAGCATCGGTGCACTTCAAGAATTAAGCATTCTCAAGCTCTCGGGCAATCGTTTAAGCGAGCTACCCGAGAGCCTTTGTAGGCTTAAAAATTTGCGTAACCTCCAATGCGAAAATAACCTCTTAGAAAGCCTCCCCGAAGCGATCGGAAACCTCTCTTCCTTGGTCATCCTCAATCTCAACGGCAACCAGCTAAGCTCTCTTCCTTTGGGCTTTTACGAATTGTGCAATTTGACACGTTTAACCTTAGCGGTCAACCGATTGAGTCGCTTGGACGATGCGTTTAAAAACCTCAAAAAACTCTTACATGTCAGTTTGGATACCAACTATTTCGCTCATTTGCCCGAAGTGTTCGGCTCGATGCAATCGCTTTATTATCTGGATCTCTCTTTCAACAAACTTCATGCACTTCCGCAATCGCTCGGCGAAATCCAAGAACTAGAAACGTTGATTCTAGAAGGCAACCTTTTACGCGACTTACCCGCCTTGGAAGTGCATGACATGTTAGTCAAACTCAACCTTGCGTCCAACAATCTCTCTTCGATCGATATCGATTTTTCAAAACTGGAAGATTTGCAAATCCTCTCTTTAGAAAACAACCGACTTGAGAGCGTGCCCGACTCGCTTTGTTCACTCCAAAAATTGACCTCGCTCGATCTGAGTGCTAACCGCCTCAAAAGCCTGCCCGAATGCATCGGAAAGCTGGAAAACCTCTACGAACTCGATGTCGAGGAAAATGCCCTCAGTTCGCTTCCCGAATCGATCAAAGAGCTCAAACACCTCAAAAACCTCTACATTGCCGACAACCGAGGGCTCAAACGTCCCAAGCTTGCTTCGCTAGAATACTGCGACGTAGAATAAGGAGTTTTTAACTCCTCCTTGGCTACCATATATGAATGACACCTATTGAAAAAATTCGACTTCTAAAGCTCTTGTACCAATACCGTGCCATGGGTTTTGAGTATTTTCAAGAATACCGACCTTTAGCGTCCGTGCCTTCCTTGCCTCAAACGCTTGAAGAACTGAAGCGCGACGTGGCGCATTGCCATTTGTGCGCACTTTCCAAAAGCCGAAAAAACGTCGTTTTCGGAGCCGGAAATTTAAGGGCGAAAGTGATGTTCATCGGGGATAATCCCGGAGCGAACGAAGATGAAACAGGCTTACTCTACGCGGGAAAAAGCGGTGAGTTGCTTGCTAAAATGATCGAAAACGTTTTACTCGTTCCCAAAGAAGAGGTTTACGTGACGACGATTTTAAAGTGTAAAACGCCGCAAAATCGCGTTCCGACACCGGAAGAAGTGGCGTGTTGCAAACCCTACGTGATGCAACAAATTCAAACGATTAAGCCTCAGATCATCGTGGCTTTAGGCTCGACCGCCTTTCACCATTTAACGGGCGAATACGACACGCCGATCGATCGGGTGCGAGGCTCCGTGCTCAATTTCGGAGAAGCGAAACTCGTTGCGACGTTTCATCCGAGCTTTTTATTGCGAAATCCCAGTGCCAAGAAAGAGGTTTTCGCCGATTTGCTAAAAATAAGGAGTATGTTATGAGATTTTGGACAACCGTAGCGATTCTCGTAGCTTTTTTAACCGGTTGTACGACGACCCAGTCGACGCCGCAACCCTATAAACCTTCAACCTACAACGTATCGTCCGCCCAAAAAGGCAACCAAAAAAGCACCGTAACCTATCCCGGTTCGGAAGGTGCCGCACCGACGATTACCGGCAAAGTAATCCAACAACAACCCAAAGCGACACCGCAACAAGAACCCGCGACGCCTTATGCCGAAACGGCGATCAGCTCGACGACCTTGGCTATGGCGACGCCAACACCCTCTACCGGCGTTGAAGCGACTCCGATGACGCCGACGCCGGAAGTTTCCGAAGAAAAAGAAGGCGCACTTAGCGTCGCATCGCCGATGCCAAAACCCTTAAACGACGATAGTACGATGATTAAAGTTGCCGTTTTAATTCCGCAAAAAACCATTAAAAAATACGCGATTTCAACGGTCAATTCCGTCATGTCGTATCTGTTGTATAAAAACTACTATTTCGATTTGAACGTCTTTAATTCCGGAGACGAAAGAGAAGCTTCGATCGTTCAAGCGTTGAACGAGATCAAAGCGGGCGGTTACCGCTATATTATCGCGCCGGTCACGAACGAGGGAGCGGTCGTCATCGCGAACAACGTTCACGATACTTTGGTTTTCATCCCGACGCTCAATAAATCCGCCGTATCGATCACCAACGCCAACATCGTCTTCGGCGGTATCGATTACGACAAACAAATCGCGCTTCTTGCCGAAAAAGCCAACGAAAAAGTGGGAGCTTTTGAAGACGGAAGTGCGCTTAGTTCACAACTCAATACCTTCGTCAGACAACATAACAGCCGTGTTTTTTACGAAAAACGCGTCGAAAACTCCAAAGCCAATTTTAAAGGAATGTTTAAAGGAAACGGCTCTTTAAACAACGCTTCGTTTTACCTCAATACGCCGATCGTCACGTCAAGCTTGATCGCATCGCAATTACGCGCAAACGACATTCAAGCTTACGCCTTGCTCTCATCGCAAATCAATTACAACCCTTTATTGCTCACATTGACGCAATACGAAGATCGTAACCGCCTCTACATCGCCAACTCGATTCAGCGCGCACCGAGCGGACTTGAAGAGATCAACGCAATGTTTGGGCATGACATCGTGTACGATTGGGTCAACTATTCGACCTCTATCGGAGCGGATTTCGTCTGCTCCAACTTTTTTGAAGGACGCGTGGCTCGCGCGTTTAAAGAACCGATGATCAATAATCAAGTGGCGTATCAAACGTCGCTTTATCAAGCCGGACGTAACGAATTTATCCGCGTTACGCCTTAAGGCTTAGGAAAAACGCTTTCGTATCCTCATCGATACGAGAGGGTTTTCCTTCTTTGACGTACGCCAACGTCGCAACCATCCTAAACAATACCGCTTCTTCTTTGTAAATCGTTTGCTTTAGAACCAATGATGCATTTTTCAATTCGACCAATTCGCTTTTCACTTCGATAAGATCGCCGAGCTTCGCGGATTTGAGATAATCGGCTTCCAAATGCTTCACGACGAAATGACCGCCGTTTACCGCCGGACTCATACCCCGTTCGTAAAAAAGATCGCTACGCGCACGTTCGCACAACGTGAGATAATTTGCATGATAGACAACGCCTCCGGCATCGGTATCGTCGTAATAAATCCGTGTCTTCATCGCTCAAAAACCTTTGTGGTAAAAATGGCTTCGTCGCAGGCTTTTTGCATCAGCCCTTCAACTTCAACAAAGTTTATTATACAAAATGCACTCTTTCACGCCACTTTGAAGTATGTGTCGAAGATAATGACATGTCAAAAAAAATCAAGGCATGCCGTCTCTTACATGCCTCGTTACAACATCGTTTTGGCAGGAGTGTACAATGAGCCAAGAAGCCGCTTCCTAAGGCTCCTTACACATCACATGTTAAAAAAGATCGGCGTTTTCGTCTATCCATTTAAAATACTCGATAATATCTTTGATCTCTTGATCGTTCATATTTTGGTTCGGCATTTTAAGATTGAAAAATTCGATCAGCTTTTTCATATAAGGCTCTTGAAATTTGCTCTCGGGATTTTTGACGTATTCGGCAACCCATTGTTCCGCATTTTTGTGACGTTTTAACACGCCCGTTACGTCAGGGCCCGAACTCACTCTCCCGACGACATGGCATCCCGAACAGCCGCCTTCTTTAAAAGCACCCTCGCCTCGCTTAGCGGCGGCAGATTTGGGAGAAGCCAAAGTGTTGACCAAGAGATCTTTCGCTCTAATCGCCGAGTCCGCGGTTTTAATGATGTACTGCCATGCCATATTCTCAAAAAGAATCGCATTTTCCAAATTATTTTCTTTGAACGCTTTTGCCGCTTTCTCTTTCTCCGGAAGAATCTTCGCATATTGGTCTTTTGCGTCTTCGAGCAAGTTATTTACGGTCGGATATTTTGAAGCTTGGTTCTCTTTTAAAAATGCAAACAGAGCATCGACGACGCGTTGAGACGCTTCGTTATTCGCCGTAATTTTTTGATACTCTTCTTGCAGTTCCGCCGGAGAAAGATTTTTGATTTTGGATTTTTGGCTCCAATCATACTCTTTTTTCGGATCTTTGACTAAAAAATACCCCATCATTTCCAGATGCAACGCCGAACAAAATTCCGTACAATAGTAAGGGAAAACGCCTTCGATGTCGGCAATAAAATCGATCTGCGCCGTTTCTCCCGGTTCGACGGAGACGTGAATATCGTGATGGTCGATCGTAAAGCCGTGTGTTTCGTCTTCGGCACGTTCGACGTTGGTAATATACATCGTAATTTTATCCCCTTTGTTGACGGTAATATGCTCGGGGTTGATGTGCGAGCGTACCATCGTCGCATAAACATACACATGATCTCCTTTACGAACGATATGCTCTTCTCCCGCAAGCGTTTTACCGATATGCGGCTGATTTGTTTTCGGGTTCGTTCCCATAGGGTATCTGACTTCGGGGTGTATTTTACTGGCGCGAATGGATGCGGCTTGATGCGGCTCGCCTAAAGGTATCGGCAAGTCGTATAAGAGTTCCATTTTCTTATCGCCGATGTCGATGAGCTGATTATTTTGCGGATGCAACGGCCCTACCGGTAAAAATCTATCGATCGCCAATTTATTTAAAGCAATCAGATATTTTCCTTGCGGATCGGCGGATTTGCCCTCCATCGCTTCGAGGTGACCGACATTGTAGTGAATATTGACCCTATCGTATATCTTCAAGTTTTTATAGTCCCATTTGACGATTTGAGAGTCGACGTATAGCGAGCTGTACACAATCCCGTCTTCTTTTCCGAAGCTGTTATGAAGATGCCCCAATCCTAATTCCAGTTGACCGTGTAGTGATTTCTTTAAATCAAGGATCGGTATGCCGTACGCATCTTTACCGACGAACTCTTTAGCGTCTATTTGGTGAAGAATTTTTTTAAAGTCATAGACGGACGCATGCGTATCGAGCTTTCCGGAAACGATAATGTATTGACCGTCCGGGTTCACGTCGACGCCGTGCGGAGATTTATTTTCGGGAATTAAAAAAAGCGCATTGTTTTTGACCGCTACGTCGATCGGAATGACTTTGTGATTATTAATGATTTTAACGTTTTTTGCATCTTTAGCAAGCTCTGCCAATTTTTTCCAGTTATAGACATGTAAATAATCCGTATCGTTTCGACTGCATCCGGCTTCAAAAGGAGGAAGCCCTTTTTCGATGCCTCCCGTATAGAGCTCGGAATTGTAAGAATTGGTAAATCCCCACCCTTCCGAAATACCTTTTCCGGCATCGGTCAAGTCTTGCATGTACGGAGGCAATTCCAGAGTAAACGATTGTTCGGGTAAAATTCTTCCTTTTTCTTTGTTAAATTTCCAAAACGTCACGCCTCCTCGATACGTATCTTGATACGCTTCCATCGGATAATAATCGTTTGTTAAAGGTGCGGCATATTGGCACGATTCGAGAATATATTCGGTATTGGGCGTTACGAATGCTCCGCCGTGATCCGATTTAAAAAGAGGATTAACGACAATTTGCGAAGTTTCGAAATACTTCAAGTTAATCACGGCGATTCGTGCATTGGCTTTATCGTTGATAAAAAGGTATTGCCCGTCATACACGCCGTTGGTTTCGGAAAGTGCGGGATGATGCGTATCGCCCCAATTAATTTCACGACCTCGAATATTGCCTTCGCGTAAAATTTCTTTTGAATCCGTATCAAAACCGTATCCTTGCCACGGCTCGGGAGTAAAAACGCTGATATATTTCAATATCCGCATTGAAGGAACTCCGTAAACCAACACCTGCCCCGATTGTCCGCCGCTGGCAAACACGTAGTATTCATCATGCTTACCGCTCGGCTGATAAACTTTTAATGCCGCAATCGCGTCTTGTTCGGAGAGCCCGCGTTGTTGCATCACGTCTTGAAATTTAGATTGTGCCTCCGTCGATTGTGCTAAAAACAACCACACCGCTATCACGCTATAGAGCAACCATACATACTTTTTCATCACTTCTCCTTTCGAGTGAGCCCGACTTATTTGGCTTCAAACCGACTAATCTCGTCGATAACGCTTTGTATCTCTTCTTTTGACATGTGATCCAACACGGCAATGTGCATCTCTTCTTGGTGTTGCTTATAGTCCAATAACGTTTGCATCATCGCGTCTTGTTTTAGTCCAAGCAGTTTTGTTCCCATCGCTCCTTCACCGTTAACGCCGTGGCAGGGAGCACAATTGCTTTTATAGAGTTGGCTGACTTTAAACTTTCCAAGAGAGCCTGCTCGATCTTCTAAAGCTTTGACTTTGAGTGCTTGTTTATTTTGTTCGGCTTCTCTTTCTTTTTCGATCGCTTCTTGCGTCTTCATGGAAGGGGTTTGAACGATCACTTCCGTTACGGGTTGGGGTTTCGTCGTACCGACGATAGCGGAAATTTTTGCCAAAGTATTGACGTTACTATCCGTCATTAACGTATAAAGTCCTGCTAAGAGAGAAGCTATCACGACACATGCCGCCCAAAAATGGCGAAGAAGCGTCGCTTTGCGTTCGACGTGATGTTTGCATGCTTTGACTTTGAGTATCCACGCCGCTAACGACAATACGCTAATAGACGCCAATGCCCAAAAACCGATAACGGGATAGGCATGCGTCGTAAATTGAGCGACTTTCCCGTCTCCAAGCAGTATGGGCATAAACGGCTTTATCGTAATCGCGCCGCTTTGAAGCGTATGCCCGAACCAATAGAGCCAATACCCGTAAATTCCCATAAACAAAAAAGGCAAAAGTACGGGAATCGCCATCAAAAAATCAATCCATTTATAATCGTAAATCACAAATAAGGCAAGCAACAGCGCCAGCATAATCAGAGCGTAAGGAGCAAGTGCACGTTCGTAAATGCCGCCTCTTTCCATATGCGCCATACCGACATAATGGTTAATCGTATTCATTTCGTGTACCTCGCCGCTGAGTCCGTCAAAATGAATAAAAACGGGAAGCCCGTAAGGGAAAGCTTCTTTGGGATAGTTCGGGGCTTCAAGGGAAAATTTCCATACCGGCATGGACGGGACACCGATTTCTTCGGAAATCTCTATCATTTTTTTAAGATCGCCTCGGACTTTTTGGGGTGTATTGATACTGATATACCGATTTTTTTGATAAAAATTCCACAGCGGATAGACGTAAGCGGGAATCTCTCCGACTTTACCGTCTTTGATACGCTCCAACGTTCCGTGAAAACCTACCGAAGGAACGACAAATCCGTACATTAAAACGATCAAAGCCAATCCCGCCAGTATTTTTGATAGCCAATACGCTACTTTCATAATGAGCTCCTTTTGACTTATTATAAAAATTTTTTTAATTTTATTTTTTAATTTTATACCTTTGGCGGTCTCTTTTCGGTCGCTCGTAAGAAAAATATGCCAAAATTATTTTTTTGAGTGATGGGTCTCTTAAGTTGGGCAAATAAAAGTAAGGAAAAATTCGTATTTTTTCACGCACAAAAGGTGCTATAACGCAAGGATAAGCAGAAGAATGACCGCGCTACAAAGGAAGACTTTTTCAATACCATACGATGAAGAGCGTCTAACATCGCATGGTATTGAAGCAAACGATCGGCTATGACGCGTTTAAGCGTTAAAGCAAATCGTCGATGTCGGCTTGTCCCTCTTCGATTTGGGCTAAAAGCTCTTTTTCTCTTTTAGAATCGCGCGTGACGACGCCCAGTTTGGATTGAATTTTTTGGATCCACTCTTCTTTTTCGCGGTACTCGAGATTGCTGGTTTTGACCGTATCGAGCAGTTTTCGAAGCTCTTGCGGCGATTTTTCGTCTAAGTTAATCGTAGGCATACGAAATCCTTTAAAATGACATGTAAGCGAGAATTATAGCACGCATTGAATCTAAAACGGTTACCTTAGCTTCCGTCAAGAAAAAGCGTGTTAGAATCGATCATAGCCGATCAAAGAAGATTGTTAGGAGAGTGACATGTTTAGCCCTTATTCATCGCATCGATTTCAAAACAAAGCCGCCTTCGCGCTTACCCTTGGCTTGCTAGCCTCATGCCTCTTTTGGAGCGGGTGTGCAACGCGTCCTCATACGCCACCGCTTCCAAGCGTTGCTTCGGTCGATTTGGAACGCTACGCGGGAGAATGGATCGAAATAGCGCGTTATGAAAACCGTTTTGAAAAAGGGTGCGTCGGAGCGACCGCACAGTACCGCGTAGAAGCCGCTAGCGTATCGGTACTCAATCAATGTTACGATGCGAAAGGCGAACGCATCGGCGAAGCTAAAGGAGAAGCAAAAACAGTAGAAGGAAGCAATAACAGTCGCTTAAAAGTGAGCTTTTTCTGGCCTTTTTACGGTGATTATTGGATCGTTATGCTCGATAAAGAGTACCGCTATAGCGTCGTGGGCGAGCCTACAAGACGCTATTTGTGGATACTCTCTCGAACCGCGACGCTTTGTGCCCACGATATACAAACGATTTTGGCGTATCTGCCGACGATCGGTTACGATCCCGATCAACTTTATTGGACGAAACCGATCGATTTAGCGCAATCGGTTGTTGATAAATCGCACGCTCAAGAAAACCAAAATCGATAAAATGATCATCACGCCGGCAACCGGAGCGGAATAACTGAGTCCAAAACTCGTAAAACGATCGTAAATCAAAACGGGCGCGGTCATCGGATGGTAAACCAAAATTACCACGGCACCGAACTCTCCGAGCCCTCTTCCCCACATCATCAAACAGCCGTTCACGATGTCTTTTTTCGCATTGGGCAGAGAGATCGCAAAAAAGACTTTCAAAGGCGTTGCCCCAAGCGTACGCGCAACTTTTTCGAGCTTAACGTCCACTTTTTTAAACCCCTCTTTCGCCCCGTTAATCAAAAACGTGGAAGAGAGGAACATCATCGCGATCATAATACCCGTTTCCGTACCGATAAAATGAATCCCCAAAGCGTTGAAAAAATCGCCCCATAAACCGCTTCCAAATGCCACAAGCAACGCAATTCCCGCCGCGGTATGCGGAATCATAATCGGAATATCGATCAAGGTTTCTAAAAACGAACGCCCGAAAAAAGTGTGTCGCGCGATCAGATACGCCAAAGGCAGTCCGGTCAGTAACGCGAAGAGGGTCGAGAAAAAAGAGACTTTCATCGTCAACCATACCGAAGCCGCAACATCGGCTTCTTGAATCGTCTTTAAAAGCGTTTTAACGTCGTTTCCGATCAGCATCTTAAACAAAGGAACGGTTAAAAACAGCAACATCACAAGCCCTAACAGTGCTAAGAACGTCGTAAACCAGTAGCGTCTCATAAGTAACACACATCCTTTCGATTAAATCCGATATACATCGCTTCTCCCCGATGAATCGAACACCCTTCGTGTTCGCGTTTGATCATTTTGACGAAAAATTGCTCTTCACCCACCGTAATAAACAATTTAAAATGATCCACGATACCCATACATTCGTCCAGAGTTCCGCTAAAACGATAATCACATGTCAACGTATCTTCTTTGGAAACCATAATGTCGTTCGGATCGATCGAAAAAAGTTTGGTCGCGTCTTCATCGATAAGTGCCGTCGAAAAAATATTTTTAAAGCCTAAAAATTCGGCAACTTTTAACGATTTCGGATGGGAAAGCACTTCGTTGGCGGAGCCGACTTGTTGGACACATCCGTCCATCACGATAGCGATACGATCCGCCAAATAGGACGCTTCTCGAAAATTGTGCGTGACATGTAGCGTGGTTAAGCCGTAACGACGATGCACGTCTTTGAGAAATTTCATAATGGCATTTCGAAACGTCGGGTCGATCGCGCTGAGCGGTTCGTCTAGCAGTAAGATTTTGGGGCGCGCATAGATCGCTCTGGCAATGGCGATACGTTGTTTTTCGCCGCCGGAGAGATTGTCGATGCGACGTTCCAGCAATTTTTCCAATCCTAAAAATTCAACCAAATCTTCAAACAAGCTCTCGGCGTCTTCGATCGTCTTATAACGTCCGGCAAAACGGATATTTTCACGTACGCTTAAATTGGGGAAAAGCGCAAAGTCTTGGTAGACAAATCCGATCGAACGCTCTTCGGGAACTTTGTGCATGATCTCTTCGTTATTAAAAATTAACTTGCCGCCGACTTGGTGTAAGCCGGCAATCGATTCTAAAATAACCGTTTTACCCGCACCCGAATGCCCCAAAATCACAAAGTATTCGCCCTCGCCGACGTCGAAGCTAATGTCTTTTAAATCGAACGCCCCTACTTTACATGTAAGGGCTTGCAAGGAGAGATAACTCATTTTTTTCCTAAAATAGAGGCATCGCCCGTAATAATCGGCGGATTCATCGCATCTTGACCGTTTTTCTTCATGATCGCCTGTCCCTCAGGACTCAAAATAAAGTTGACAAATGCCACCGCACCCGCTTTATTGGCAGGAGATTTAGCATTTTCAAAAATACTCAAACCGTACACCATCGGCGCACCGACTTGCTTCTCGACTTCGCCCGGCTTTTTACCGTCGATATTAAACGATACTTCGGAATAGACGTTATCGTATTTAGCGCTTTTGAGCGAAATAGCTTCTGGGAGCGTAACGTATTTGAGGTGATGTTGATCGGCTACGGATTTATAAATAAACAAATAGTCGTATTGTCCTGCTTCCAAAAGACCTAAAAGATCGGTCTCTTTCGGTCGGACGACGACTTTTTTAGGGTTTTCTTCTCCTACTTCGTAATGGTCGCCGTAATTAAAAAGCGTTTGATACAAACCGGGTTTAACGTAGTATTTTTCCGCCAACATTGTCACCAATATCGAGCGATAACCGCATGGATCGAGATTTGGGTTCGAATGTCCCACGACAACACCCTCTTTCATAAAAATATCCGTCCAGTTCTTCTCGTTAATTTCTTTGGAGAATTTTGATTTGTCGGTATAGGCTAAAACCATTTCGTTGGTCGCAAACTGCGCGTTAAATTTGGCATTATTAGGAATTAGCATCGCATCGATCACTTGATAGTCGGCACTGCCCATAACGTCCGCCGCACGTCCAAGATCGGTTACTTTACGCGCTGCGGCGATACTGCCGCTGGGTTCTCTTTGCACGTCATACTGCGGGTATTTTTCTTCAAACACTTTTTCGATCTCCGCAAACGGCACCGAAAGGCTTCCGGCATGTAAAACGACGATAGGCTCTTTTGCCAACAAAAACGACGCCGCTAAGGCACTGAGTAACCATATTTTTTTCATATACAACTCCTTTTAAAATATGTATTTTTTGCATAATCACACTGCGCGAGGGGCTTCAAATGAAGCGCGCGCTCACACGAGGCGTATCGGAAAATCTTACCCTATTTGTATAGCGACAAAATAGCCGATACTGTTTTAATCTTTAAATTCTTTTTTATTTCTCGGTCTTAAGAATAACTCTTTAAAGCGTTCGTTTGCATAATTTTCGATGTCCGCTTGGAGTTTGCGGTAGTTGTCCATATACTCTTTGGCAACGAGGGTGAGTTTCGTACCCGCGTCTTCTCCGCCGCCTTGTTTGGTTTCAACCATCACGTCGTTAATGTTTTTCTGTAAAATCTTAATATGCGTCCATGCTTTTTTATAGTTCATACCGATTTTTTCGGATGCCTTGGCGATAGAGCCTTCTTGCTCGATCAACTCTAAAATTTCGGTTTTCCCTTTGCCGAAAAGCAATTCGCCCTCGGCGTTTTCAATCCACGTTTTGGTTTTAACGTAAAGCCTCGGACGTCTTTTCTCGGTAAAACACCCCAAAGAACAATACGTCACGTCGATATTTTTTTCTTTGAGCGTTCCTCGAATTTTTTTCAGCCCGATCCCCGAAGCCTGCGCACGTGCGGCCTGACATGTGACGCGATTTTTATCGTCTAAAAGCGGCGTCAAACGATTGAGTGCTTCAACGTCGAATACGCCGCCTTCAAGCTTGCCGAACTGTCCGAGTTCGCAACGATCGATGCGTATATCAAGCGCCTTGGCGGCATCGCCGACTTCACGGATCGGACATTTTAGCTTGGCGGCGATTTTATACGCATCGGAGCAATCGAGCTTGCCGTGTTCGTTCAAATACTGTCGAATCAGTTCTTCCATTTCGTTCATGCTTATGCCTCCTCCATCACGATACGGTGTGCATGGCGGTAAACGTTCATCGTGTCGCCGCGTACGAAACCGATTAAGGTGAGTCCGAATTTTTCGGCAATCATCAAACCCAAACAGGTCGATGCGGTACGCGACGCTAAAATAGGAATTTGATGCATGACCGCTTTTGCCACCATTTCCGAAGAGAGCCTACCGCTAACCATCAAAAAAGCATTGCGCGTATCCACGCCCGCCATCACGGCTTTACCGACGACTTTATCGATCGTGTTGTGCTGGGCGATGTCTTCGCCGATAAAATAGGTCGTTTCGTCAGTAAAAAGCTTTGCCGTATGCACGCAACCCGTTTGCTCGTACAACGGACATTCGGTGTAAAATCGGCTCATTTCGTAACTCAATTTTTGAGCGCTCAGGCAAAAATCGCTTTTGATCACTTTCGCTTCGATGGCTTCGGGATCGATATTGGCGGTCATACTTTTACCGCATCCGCTAATGACCACGCCTTCGGCATTGAGCTTGTGAATGTTTGCTTCATTGACTTTAGCTTCGATACGAACTTGCATCCCGTCGTTTAGGAGTTTGAGCGAAAGGACGTCGCTAAATTTTTCGATAATGTTTTCGCTCATCAAATAACCGATTGCCAACGCTTCTTGATCAACGGGCGTTGCCATCAGTGCACCCACGCGCTTTTCATTGACAAAAAGTTCCAGTTTAATTTCGCGCACCAACGTATCGTCTCGCTCAAAGACCTCTTTACCTTTGATTTTAGTAATTTTGGTTGAAAAAATCGGCTCCATATTCGTTCCTTCGTTATGCGTTTAGCGCATATTTATCGTCAAAAAAAGTGTAGCGTACGAAGCTGATTCGTACGCTACATGTGAGAATTTGTTTAAAATTTTCCCTGATCTTTCAGCTTTTTATACCACGTGCTGTGGAGGATTTTCACTTCCTCTTCTTCCACGTAACCCGTGATAATACTTTGCACCGCCCCTTTAATGGCAAACATTGACATGTAAACATGTGTAATAAAGAGCGCAACGACCGCAAAGCCCATAACGTTATGGATAATCGCGGCGGCACGTAACATGTCGATTTGACTCATGCCCGTTACATTATGGAGCATTTCCATTTTAAAGTCAAGAAAAAACATAAACGCACCGCTTAAAATCATCGTAATGCCGCCAAGGATTGCTACCCAATACCACATCTTTTGACCTGCGTTAAATTTTCCCGCAAGGATCGGTTTTTTCTCTTTGGAGAGGTATCCTCCTAGGATCATAAACCATTTAACGTCATCAAGGTTAAAAAGAGCTTCTTTGAGCCACATCAATGCCATCGGAATAACGACGATCGTAAAAGGAACCGTAAAGAGTCCGTGTAAATTTTTACAAAATCTAACAAACATTCCTCCGCCGAAGAAGTCGCCGAAAACGATCACGAATCCCGTCGGGACGATCACGATAAAGCTAATCGCCGCGATTTGGTGGATTATACGGTTATACAGATTAAAGGCGTAGTATTTCTTTTCACTGTGCGGAAACACTTTAGGCCCTATAATCTTATAATGCAGGAAAAAAGCTCCCGGTACGCCGATTAAGACGCCTAAGAATATCCATGCAAAGTAGTGATGTTGGAGCATGGTAAACAAGGGGCCTAATTTCAAGCTCTCTTCTTGTCCGTATCCTAAGATATTTTGTATGCGCATCTCACCCCATATTTGGCTATCGACGGCAAATGCCGCCGATGCCAACGCTAGGATCGCAATGAACATGTAAAGGTATTTTTTCATTGCAACTCCTTTCATTGGTTTTTATACGCCTTATCCCATACCAACGGATTGCTTGCGCCTTTTGCGCGGGAAGAGACACGGGTTCGGATAATGGCAGACACCGATTCGGAGTCTCCGACCAAAAGTGCTTTGGTAGAACACATCGCCGCGCATACGGGTACTTTTCCCTCAGCGATTCTATTTTGACCGTAAAGATGTCGCTCTTTTTCGGAGTTCGTCTCAAGTGGTCCTCCGGCACACATGGTACATTTATCCATCGCTCCTTTAGCCCCGAAAATCCCTTCACGCGGAAATTGCGGTGCGCCGAACGGACATGCGTACAAGCAGTAGCCGCAACCGATGCATTTTTCTTTATCGTGTAACACGATGCCGTCTTCACGAATATAGAAACAATCGACCGGACAGACTTGCTCACACGGAGCGTCGGTACAATGCATGCAGGCAATGGAGGTTGAAAACTCTTTTCCGGGAATGCCTTCATTGATCGTAATCACTTTTCGTCTTGCAATTCCCACCGGCAGTTCATGCGCTTCGGCGCACGCTACCGAACATCCGTCGCACTCGATACATCGGTGCTCATCACAGTAAAATTTCATTCTTGCGTATTCCATCATCCACCCCCTACGCTTTCTCTATGCGACACAAGCCGCCTTTAGTCTCAGGAATCTGAGTGATGATGTCGTAACCGTAGTTGGTAACGGTGTTAACACTCTCACCGCTTGCATACGGTTTCGTTCCTGCCGGGAAATTGCCCGTTCGATCCGTACCTTGAAAGTAACCCGCAAAGTGAAACGGCATAAAGACCATATCCGGAAGCACGCTGTACGAATACTTCGCTTTGACTTTAATCTTCGTACCCTCCGGAGAGTGTACCCACATCATCGTTCCGTTTTTAATGCCGTGTTTCAACGCTAAATCCGGATGGATATGGCAAAACATCTCAGGCGTTAACGCTGCAATATACTTCGACGCACGGTTTTCGATACCCGCACCGTTCATGGTTACCAAACGTCCCGTGACCATATTGATCGGGAACTCTTTCGCGTAGTCTTGCGCACTTTGAACGGAGATATACTTCGTCATAACGCGGAAGTGGTTCGCTTTGTCCGGATAAGCCGGATATTTGGCGACTAAGTCGGTACGCGGAGAGTGTAGAGGCTCTCGGTGCATCGGAATGTGATCCGGGAAGTTCCAAACGATCGCTCTGGCTTTGGCATTACCGTAAGGGCAAACGCCGGCTTCTAAAGCTTTTTGAACCAAAATACCGCTGTTATCGACTTTCCAGTTTGCACCGCATGCCGCTTTTTCTTCTTCGCTTAGCGTAATACCGAGCACTTTCTCGATATTTTCTTTCGTGATTTCAGGGTATCCCGTTTCGATTTTAGAACCTTTCGGGAAAGAGCCTTTCTCGGCCAAGAGGTTTACGCCGTCTTTTTCCAAACCGAAGTTGTTTCGAAAGCCCATACCGCCCTCGGATACGGGAATACTCGTATCGTAAAGGTTTGGAGAACCGCCGTGCGTTTTCGTCCAACACGGCCACGGAAGTCCGTAAAATTCGCCTTTCATCGGTCCCATTCCCGCACCCGTTACTTCATCGAACATATGCCAGTTGTCGGTATGCTTTTTCACGCGCTCCGCCGTCCAGCCTGTTAAGCCGATGGTTTTGATGATACGTGCGATTTCATTGGTCGCATCTTCCGGCCACGTAAAGTTCGTTTTACCCGGAATCGTCTCAAGTTTTCCGTCTTTCGTCTCTTGCATCAACATACCTTTGGTATATTGCTCATAAAAACCTAAACGCTTGGCGAGTTCAAACATAATCTCCTGATCGGGTTTGCTCTCATACATCGGTTCGACGACTTTGTATCGCCATTGCGCACTTCGGTTGGTTGCAACGACTAAGCCGCTCGTTTCAAATTGCGTTGCCGCAGGAAGAATAAAGACATTGTCTTTTTTGTCGGTCAAAATCGCCGCTTCATTCACGAACGGATCGGCAAGTACGAGCATATCGAGGTTGTCAAGACCCTCTTTGATTTTGGCTTGTTGCGCAACGGAGGTAATACCGTTTCCGAAAACCAAAAGTGCTTTCAGCGGTGTTCCCGCATTTTCGATTTTTTCGTCGGATTTAACGTTTTGCACGCCCGCCCACCATCGTGCGAGTGAAAAACCGTTTTTCTCCATCCACGACGCATCTTTAAACTGCTTAACGAGATAATCGTAATCGACGCCCCACGACTTGGCAAAATATTTCCATGAACCTGCCGCCAAACCGTAATATCCCGGAAGCGAATCGGCAAGACAACCCATATCGGTTGCGCCTTGAACGTTATCGTGACCTCGAAGAATGTTCGTACCGCCGCCGGCACGTCCCATATTTCCGAGTGCCAACTGAAGAATCGGAGCCATACGGGTATTAGACGTTCCGATCGTATGTTGCGTCAATCCCATCGCCCAAATCAACGTTCCCGGACGATTTTTTGCGTAAAGCGTCGTAATTTGAATCAACGTATCCGCAGGAACGCCCGTAACATCGGCAACGACTTCCGGCGTCCATTTTGCCGCTTCTTCTCTGATTTTATCCATACCGAAAACGCGTGCATCGACGTATTCTTTATCTTCCCAACCGTTTTTGAAAATAATGTTCAACATACCGTACATAAACGGAATATCCGTACCGGGACGAATTTGTGCGTAAAGATCCGCTTTCGCCGCCGTTTTTGTAAAACGAGGATCAATAACGATCAGTTTAGAGTTGTTTAACTCCTGCGCTTTTAAAAAGTGTTGAAAACCGACAGGGTGGTTGACCGCAGGGTTTGCACCGAAAATGATAATGGCCTTTGACTTTTGAATATCTCCAAGAGAATTCGTCATCGCACCGTATCCAAATGTATTCGCCACACCGGCGACTGTGGAAGAGTGTCAGATTCTTGCTTGGTGATCGGTATTGTTCGTGCCGAAAAATGCCGCAAACTTTCTAAAGTAATAGGCTTGCTCGTTACTCATTTTTGCCGAGCCTAAAAACTGAACCGCATCGGCTCCGTCTTTACTTTTAAGCTCTTTAAGTTTGTTTGCAATGCGGTTAAGCGCATCTTCCCAACTTAAGCGTTTCCATTGGCCGTTTTCTTTGACCATCGGATATTTCAAACGAACTTCCGATCTGACCATATCGATCATATCGGCACCTTTACAGCAGTGTCCGCCGAGGCTGATCGGGTGATCTTGAGCAACTTCTTGACGCACCCATACGCCGTTTTGAACTTCTGCGATTACGCCGCATCCTACCGAACAGGACGTACAGATCGTTTTTACTTTTTTACTTCCCGGAAACGGATTTTTTACTTCTTCTTCCGTTGCCGCTCTGGTGACGTTTTCTCCGGCGAAGCTTGAAGTTGCGCCAAATGTACCGGCAATTGCCGCCATTTTGAGGAAACTTCTTCTACCGACGGTCGTACTTAGAGCACGTTGCGTCTCACTCTTCATTACGCTATCCTCCTGTCTTAACGGGCAGATTTATAATAATCTTCCCATGCTTGTGTTTTTTTGTACGTCACTTCTTTTTTCTTTGAGTGGCCTACAATAACGCCGTTTGTACCTTTTGAAGCGGAAGAACTTGCTTGCAGTGTTGCAATACCAAGCGTGCTAACGGCACCGGCAAGTGCGGCTTTTTTCACAAAACCGCGTCGACTCTCGTTCATAGAATACCTCCTTTGGTGGGGTTCATCTCTTTGACATGTTAACGTTACATGTAAGAGATTGCTCAAAAAAACCGACGTTTTCTTGAGCCATCCCTTCAGGATCGCTAAGCGTGAGACGCGAGCTTCTTTGCGGCCTTCTCCGCATCGCGTTTGGCTTTGTTTTCTGCCCTACGTCTTGCTTCGGCACCCGAAACGACTTCTAGAGGTTGCGCTCTGGCAACGCGGTTTTTCTCGCGAAACGGCGGTTGCGCCACTTCGAAGTAAAGACGCTCAAAAGCGATAAACGCATTCATCACGATTGCTACGGCTTTATAGGCTCGTGCTTTAGGATGTTCGTAAACGTTCACGATAAATTCGTCGATAAAAGGATTGATAATTTCCGTAAAGAGGCAATGCGCTAAGGTGTCGTATTCACGTTGGTTTGATAGAATAAGCTCGATAAGATCGTGCATAAACGTCACAATAAACCCGACGCTATCTTCGTTTTCTTTGAAGTGTTTTTCATCGCGTCTGATGCGTGTTTTGGCTAAAAAGTTTTTGACTTCGAGTTGTTTACGGCCGCTTTCCAAGCCTTCGTCGTAATACGAAGCCGTATTGCGAACGATGCGATACGAAGGGTTGTGAAAAATATCGTCGTACTCTTGAATCAACGCGCCTTCGCCTTCTTCAAGGTAGAGTTGTTTGAGCTCTTTTAATGCCTCGGCGGAATTTTCATCCAAGGGATTAGCAATCATCACGTTGATTGCTTCTAAAATGTCTTTAAAACGATTTGTATCGGTCGTAAAAACAAACATTTTACTCAAAAAACCGTAGTAGAGCGAGCGAGCTTGATTAACCGATGCTTTGTTTATCATGTTTTTGTTCTCCATTTCTTAAAGTCAACAAAACTAGACCGATTTAGTCCGAATTGGTCGACCACGATAATAAAGTCCGAAAACAAGGGAAAACACGGGATCTTTGTGGAAACATTGCCCTTTTTTTACGGTGCGTTATAGTGTTTCAGTAAACAACCGTTTACCGATTTTGAGAAAATGTACCACAGATTTGCTTAGGTGAAAATGGAGAAAAAAGAGTAGTATTAAAACTTAAATATTACTTAAATATGCAATTTAAGCATATTACTTTGAGAGTTTTTGCGGATGAAAAAGTATAGTTTACAAAAGGTTAAATTTTCCTGAATAACAGGTTTTTTGCCCTTCGGTTCGTGTGAGATCGCAAGGCTTAAAAGAGCACCGTCTCGTACTCTTTCAAGTCCATAAAAAGCGTTTGATCTAAATGCGGACGATGGAGCAAAAGCTTCACGACTTCCGCACTTTGCAATGCTGCCGCACATGCAACGGTAAAAGCAAGATTTCCCAACAGCGTTTCCGCACCTTTGCCCTCTGTCGGATAGAGTTCTTCCAAACATCGGTTGGTTGAACACTCTAACGTCATACCTGCAATAGCGGCGTGCACAAAAGGCATATGACGTTCATACGTCCATCGCGCCAACACTTTTTTAAACGTCGGGTCGTCCAAAGCGTCAACCGTCACATGAACCGTTTCTAAAAGGGTACTATGGCGTTCTAACGAAAAAAATTCGGGATACGCACTGACATGTAAAGAGGGATTGATCTGCATTAACCGTTCGGCGAGCACTTGAGCTTTATTTTTTCCGAGTGTTGGTACGGTTGCCCCGATTTGACGATTGAGGTTGTGTTCTTCAAAAACGTCGCCGTCAAATAAAGAGATGTTTCCCACGCCGATACGCGTTAACAATTCGGCGACAAATCCGCCTAGTCCTCCGCATCCCACGATCAGAACATTGGATTGAAGCAGTGTTAATTGTTCTTGCACGCACAGGCTCTTAACGTTGCGTTTGTAGCGAAGCGGCATGATACCCTCGTTCATGGCTACGATTTCGACATCGCGAAAACTCATACCGTACTCTTTTGCCGCTTTGAGCGTCATCGTCAATGGTAAAAAGCCCTCTTCTTGGTTCACATGTAAAAAATCTAAGAGTTCCATAGTTCCTCTTTGGTGTCTTAAGTGCCTGAGGCGTCCTTAATGCCTAACATCAGCCGATACGACCCCGGTGTGCCGGGCGGGAGTAAGGCAACGCGATCGTTATCCTTTAAGAGTGTCTCTTTGGGCATAACGACACGATTGATAAAAACCGCTTCGACCTCTTCGGGTTTGAGTCCTAAGGTCGCGATGAGCGTATGCACGTCGCACGGCGGCGTAATTTCCATTGGCGCTTCAATAGGTTCAATACCTTGAAGGCGTAACGTATCGCGCAAAAAGGAGAAAGCATTCAAGATAATACGCATCATCCTCCGCCTATTTTAGGGAAAAGTGCGATTTCGTCCGCCTCACGTAAAACATACTCGGGCGATACGTGCTTGCCGTTAACCATCAATACGCCTAAAGGAGAAGTTTTTTCAAGCTCCAAAGAAGCAATGATCTTGGCGGCGGTTGTGCCGAGGGGGAAATCCCCCTCTTGCACTTTAAATCGTCCTTCTCGATAATGCGCAAAGAGTTTAACGACGATGCGCATTAAAAATTCCAGAATTCGTCGATCTCTTCACCCGTAAAATCCCATGTAACGTTGTGAGGAGGCAAAGTCTCGTATTTCATAAATTCCGGTAAACGATCGTCCGCTTTACCGAATCCCGCTTTGATGTTAAACTCATGCTCTTTTTTGAGAATCGTTTTACCCAAATTCATCACGTCGTCGATCGTAAGAGTACAACCGAAACGTGCATTGATCATATCGATCAACGAAGGTAAACATTTAGCGTCATCAAGCGCGGCAAAAGCGACGAAGATACACATACCCGTGCTATCGACTGCCGCGGAAGCGATTTGGAGATTACGCGCAAGTTCGACTTGACCCTCTTTTTTAAGCGGATCGACATGTCCGCCGCTGTTAAGAATGTTGGTTGCCACCGCATAACCTGCCGTGTGATCCGCACCCATCGGCGTCGTCGCATACGTAATGCCTTGACCTTTAACCGCTCTTGGCTCGTACGCCGGAATACCTTGACCTTTCACGGTCGGAACTCTGACCAAACCGTACGCTTTACCTAAAATATGCGTTCCCGCACCCAAGATTCTTCCAAGAGGCGTTCCGGTAGGAATTTCATGCGAAAGCAATTCGTACGCTCTTGCACCGTCGCCGTAAGCAAGGATTCCAGCATCAACGGCAAGACCCAACATGACGGACGTTTCAATCGAATCAACACCCAAATCGTCCATCAAACCGTCCATTTTAGCGATCAAGTCTAAGTCTTGAATGCCTAAGTGCGCGCCCAAAGCCCAGATAGTCTCATACTCAAAACCCGACGTCAAATAATTGCCGTCTTTGTCGTTATAGACTTGTGAACATTGAATCACGCAGCCCGCATGACAACCGTGGGTCGTTTTTCCGCCTCTGGCTTTGATGTTTTCCGCCATCGTCTCGCCGCAGATTTTTTCGGCATGTTCCCAATTTCCTTCTCTAAAGTTACGCGTCGGAAGTCCGCCCGCTTCATTAAGGATATTGACAAGCACGTTGGTACCGAATGCCGGTAAGCCTTGTCCGCTGATCGGATTTTCTTGCAAGGCTTTGGTGAAGATTTTACTCGCTTCTTTGAATTTTTCAGGATTCTCGATCGTCACTTCTTTATAGTTTTCCGCATCGACGGTGATACATTTGATCTTTTTAGAACCCATAACCGCACCCAATCCGCCGCGTCCGTGGCTTCTCAGTTTTCCGCCGGGATCTTTGACGGAAATATTGGCAAGATTCATACGCATCTCACCGATACGTCCGATACTCATAACCGCTACTTTTTTATCGTATTTTGCCGCCATCGCATCCAAAACGGCGTAGTTATCCAAACCGACAAGTTCGGGGACGGGAATAAATTCGACACAATCTTTGGTGACATGTAATTGATAAAACGTTTCTTCCTCTTTGGGCAAGCCTTCGATAATCAAGGCTTTAACGCCGAGTTTTGCCATAATAGCCGCACTCGTTCCGCCGACGTTAGATTCTTTGATACCTCCGGTTAAAGGGCTTTTCGCACCACAGGAGTTACGACCGCTGTTGGAAGCACTCGTACCGGAAAGCAAGCCGGGGGCAAAAACCAGTTTATTATTGGGTCCTAGAGGATGACACTCGGGATCGACCTCTTCGGCAACAATCGTCGACGTAAGACCGCGTCCGCCTAATCCCATCCATGATGCGGGAACTTCTTCAATCTTAAAACTAAGATTTGACATGTTAACTCTGTAAATTTTATCAGCCATAATAGACTCCTTTTGGTTGGTTGTTTACCCCATATTATTCAAAGTGTATAGCACCAAAATAGCAAAGTCAACAAAAATTATTAAAACAAAAATATGCTTTTTTAGCATATTTTTTTTTACACATTTTTGGAAACGCAATAACAAACTTTCGACTGACATTTAAGATTCATTGAGGCATTTTTTCGTTCGTTTTTCCATAGCAAGCACCAACACCATCCCCCTCTTTTCCCCTTTTTTCGCGCTATCATCTCATAAGGCTTCTTTCAGCCCCCTCCTTGAGAGAAGCCTCGTTCAAGATAAGTGAAGGAAAAACCATGAACTTTCTTTTTAAAAGCCTTTTAGCGGCAAGCATCGGTCTTGTCGTGTTACATGCGGATTTTTTGGAAACGCAAAGTGCCCAAGCGCTCAAAGAAAAAAAGTTGATTTTGCTGAACATCGAGAGTGAAGATTGTCCCTACTGCCAAAAAATGAAAAAAGAGATTTTTAACGATGCGCTCTATCGCAAACAGATCGATCAACGCTTTATTTTCGTCTCCAAAAATGTCAACGATCCCAGCTTGCCCGCCGTTTTTCGCGTCCAAAGCGTTCCGGCCAATGCGATCTTAGAACCTTCTTCCAAAGAGATCGTCGATGCGTATACCGGCTATATCGAACCTAAAACGTTTATGGGTATATTAGACGAGGCGTACAAAGCAAAAATGAAATAAAAGCGTTTTAGAGCTTATTTTCGACCAACAGACGACGAACGATAGGATTCCATAACGTCTCTCCGCGAATCGCGCACGTATACATTTCATCAAAATAGTGATCGGCTAAGGCGTAAATTTGAAATTCATACGCTCCAAAACCGTATCCCATCGGCGTCACTTCGATGCGCGAATACCATGCACTGCGTGCGGGAACGTAACGCTCGGTATCTTGGGCATAGACATAAAGCGTTAACTCGTCCTTGTCTTCTTGACGTTCCAACCATAAAAACAAACTTCCGATGTCGTTAAAAAAGTAGGTGTCGCCGTTAGGTCTGATCGCTTGCGCGGTGTTGAAAGATTCCGTAATCGGTACTCTGTCTTGGGAGCAAAAATAGCGATCAAAGACGATTTCCAAAGGCTCTTTCGCCTGATTTCCTTTGACTACGTATATTTTTTTCTCGCCCATATCGACCGCGCTGATCAAGGTAAAAGCGATGCAGGCGAATACGATCAGGCTTATCAACGATTTGATCATAAAAACACTCCGGTCATCACGTAGTAACGTACCACGTAAAACGTACAAATCGCCGTCATTAGGCTTAAATAAAACGTCGAGAACTTCAAGAGTCTTAGGTGAGGCTTTTTCGTTATCAGCTCAATCAAAAACGGCATCATTCCAAAAAAGATTCCTAAAAAAAGCGTACCCCAAATCGCGTAACCGATATAGTAATACTCTTTTTGCAACATACAGTACGGGCACTTGTGATTGGGCATCTCATAAACGTAAAGCCCGAAAAAATAAGTAATCGCGTAGTAAGCGACGAACAAAAAAAGCACGTTGCAGATAAAACTTGCCATCGCGTTTTTCAAAACGTTTAAGACCGCGATCGCAACAAAAAGACCGTAAAACAAGCTAACCAAGAACTCTTGCGTGTACCCAAAAGGCAGTTTAGGGGCTTGAAAGACAACCGAACAACAAAAGACCGGAACGTTTAAGGGAATGTCTCCGAAATAGGCGATTTCCAAGAAAAACTCTAGCACGACGCCGACAAACAAAAACGTATAGAGCCAATATTTGCGCCTCAAATACGGAAAATCTACCGCGGCTAAATCCAGTTTGTTGACGATCAACCAAAGGCCGAAACCGAAAATCAACCATATTTTGACCAATAACAAAAGATTGCCGTATACGTTCGCTCCTACGACGCCTGCCGAGCACATCGCACCGGGGACGACGCCGGAGAGCGAATTTAACGACTGAACGAAAAAAAGAAAAAGAATGATTTTCGTCGCGACAGTAAAGTATAAAATCGTATTGATCAGGTAGTTTTTTTTCTCCAAACGATACTGAAGCGTGCTGCTCGCTTCAAAATCCCAGTAGCGCAAAATGACGACGATATTGGCCTGCGCGATGCTCATCAACACCAGCAAAATAACCTCTATCACTAAAAAAACGACGATTTCATGCGATAAAAAGATACTCATGAAACTATTTCTCCGTCTTTCATACGAATGCATCGGTCGATCACGTCCGATTCTTCGAACAACACGTCGTGCGTTGCGATCAGTACCGTTTTTCCCATCGCTTTAAACGTTTTTAAGATCTCGATGAACATCAAGCTGTTGTGCGTGTCCAAATTGGCGGTCGGTTCGTCCGCTAAAATAATAGGAGGGTCCATCACAAGGGCACGTGCGATAGCACAACGCTGCTTTTCTCCGCCGCTCAAATCCGAAACTTTTTGCTTTTTTTTATGCGCAATATTGGCAATTTGAAGGGCTCGATCGATTTTTTCTTCCCTTTGCGAAGCACTCCATTCGCTCAACATCAAAGGTGCCGTCACGTTTTGATACACGTTTAACCCGTTTAAAAGATTGAACGATTGAAAGATAAAACCGACACGCTCGTAACGGTAAAGCGACGCCAGCCGATCGGGAAGTTTCGCGATGGCTTCACCCTCGACGATGATGTCGCCGGAACTGGGTTTACTCAAGCCTCCGATCAACGATAAAAGCGTACTCTTACCGCTTCCGCTGACCCCTTTTAAGATCACGATTTCCCCCGCTTCGATCTCAAAAGAGATTTGTTTTAAAGCATAAAAAGCGTTTTCTTTGGTTGAATTGTAAATTTTATCGACGTTGGATACCGTAATTTGTTTCATCGTACCGCCTCGCTCATATCCGCAATGGCGATTTTCCACGAAGGAATAATCACGAAAGCTAAAAAAGGAATGACGCTGAAGACGAAAAGTAAAAAGAGCAGATTCAAATCCACGATCGGCGTAAACTCAACGCTCCGCCCCAATTGCGAGCCTAAAAAAATCGCTCGAAGCAAAGGAGCTTGGAAAATAAAAACGTACATGTAAGCGATCCAAACGCCGAGCAAAAAGGCACTGAAGGCGACGAGGGCGTTTTGGATAAACTTCAACGCGATAATATCTTTAATGGCATATCCGATACTACGCAAGATAGCGATCTCTTTTTTCTTTTCGCCGTACGCAAGGCTGATCTGATTTTTGAGTAAAATCAAAAATGCAACCGTACAGACCCAATACAAAATCATAAAAATCCCGCCCTTGTAGTAAAAAAGATGGCGATAGCCAGCTTGAATGTCTTCTTTTGACGTCGCTTTAACGGTGGGGAGAAGCTGAACGATTTTCAGCGTTATATCACCCACTTCGTTGGGATTGGGAACGGTGACCAAAAGCTTGGAATATTCGTCGACCTTAAAACCCAAAATTGCCCTGACGTTTGCCGGATGCATAAAAATCACGTCGTTGGAGAGAACGTTTGTCTGCTTCGATTCCGTTTTGAGCATTTTGAGCGTGATTTTACCTTGCGTTGAAAAGAAGTTAAACGCATCGTCGTAGTGCCATACTTTCATCGCTTCTTTGACGCCTTCTCCGATGCTCATTTCGCGTAGCGAAAGGCTCGAATCGCCGATCAAGTGAAACCAAACGCGTTGTTGCGAAAAGTAGTAGTACCCCTCGACGTCTCCTTCAACGGCACTGACTCCCGCAAGATCGGCGATGCTCTCTCTGTCCTCTTCGTTCAGTTTGTACGCGCGTCCGGCTAAAGTGTTTTCCACGACGATATCAGGACCAAATTTCGCCGCATCGACCAAATCGGAGCGAATCGCGTCGGAGACAAACAGTACCGCACTCAATAACGAGACGATAAACGTAAAAATAATAAAACTAAACAGATGATCGGCGCGATCTTTGAAGAGTAAAATAACGGCATATTCGATCAGATTTTTACTGAACATACGCAAACTCCTTATATTCCTTCTCTTTAAAGCAAAAAGAGGGCTCGACGTATTTCATACGAAGCGCACTCTCTTCGATCTTCTTTTCTTTGCCCCGATGATCGAAACTGAGGTAATGCATCAGCACGATCGCATAAGCAAGCGCGAAAAAAAGTGCCATAAAGCGCAAGGTTTTCATAGGCTTTTGAGCGTCTTTTCGTCGATGTCGCTAAAGCTTAACACGCGTTTACCGTTATGATCTTTCATAAAAGCACTCGCTTCGTTTTCGTTCGCAAACGGGATTAATTCCGAACCCATCGGACCGTAAACATTCGCTCCGATCACGAAAAAAGCCTGACGTGCGTCGATTTTTTTCAACGTGTAATAATCGCTCACGTAGATTTTCTCAAAATTCTTTTTTTGTGCGAAACAATATTTCATCATATCTTTGACGCCGTCGAAATAGATGTTTTTCTCCGAAGTTTCGATCATCGCAGCCCATTGAGGGTATTTGGCGACGAACATACCGCATACGGGACATTTGGCATCTTTGGGAACGACGATTTTTGCTTCGCTTTGTGCGGAAACGACGTTTTTATGATCCCACAAATAAAGCGCGACTGCTTGGTACTGGCTTTCGGATTCGAGTCGGCATGATTTGGCAAGCGAAACTTTTAATTCGGCAATCGTTGCGAAGCGATTGGCATCGATCGTTTCGCAAGCGTTTTGGTACAGTTTTTCGCCCGTACCGTAAACGTTTTGCTCGCGTTTTGCCTTAATCATTGCCGTATCTTTGGGAAAATCTTCTTGCGCGATAGCATACGCTTCTGCAAATTTCACGATACGACCGCCGTTTTCGCTTTGAAAGGCTTTCGCGTCTTCTTCACTCGCAAAAGCGTATTGGCTATTCATCGTCATCGTTCCGGGTTTGGAACTGCCCACAACGATAAAGGCTTGGAACGCATCGATCAAGCCGAGGTTTTTCGTATCGGCAACTTTAACGTCTTTTTGAGGAATGACGCCTTTGGTCGCTTCGACCAAACAGTGAATCGAACAGTATTGATGCTCTTCATGAACGTAACTCGTTTTATAAAATTTCACCAAATCCATACCGCAATTGGGACAATAACGCTTTGCGTCGCCCTTTTGAACCAAGGTCGCCTTTTCTTCCGGAACGCTTTGGAACATATCCATCGCCCACACAAAGGTCAAACATGTGATAAGAAACACGGCAATACGTTTTAACATTTTTTCTCCTTAAACGTTGTGAGATCGTCTATTTCATATGCGGCGAATCGATAATACGTACATTATCGCATCCGACTTGCAACCCTTTGTCGCAACTTTGTTGAAACAACGCTTTGGCTTTTTGGTCGTCTTGCGCGACGCCTTTTCCCTCGGCATACAAGATCCCTAAGTTGTTGCACCCTTTGTCATACCCGAGTTGACATGCCTTCTCGTAAAAACCGAACGCTTTTTTATACTCTTGCGTCACGCCGCGACCCGATACGTATAAAAGTCCCAAGTTGTCGCAGCCCATACTCACGTTGCCGTCGCAGGCTTTTTGGTAGTATTCGCTCGCTTTTTTAGCGTCTTGCGCCACGCCGCGTCCTTCGGCATACAAAAATCCTAAATTGTTACAAGCAAAAAGGTTTTCGCTTTGGCAGGCTTTTTTGTAAAGCTCGCTTGCTTTTTGATAGTTTTGCGTCACGCCCGAACCGTTGGCATACAAAAGTCCCAAACTGTTACATGCGCTGTCGTCATCGTCTGCACACGCTTTTTCGTACAACGCTTTGGCTTTTGTAAAGTCTTGTTTGAGCACCGTGCCTTCAACGTACATTAGCCCCAAGTTGTAACATGCCGAACTGAAATTTTGATCGCAGGCTTTTTCGTAGAACAACGCCGCTTTTTTAAGGTCTTTGGCGACATTGCCTTCACCTTGTTCGTAAACGACGCCCAAGTTATAGCATCCTGAAGCCTTGCCCTCTTTACACGCCTGATCGTACACTTCGACCAATTTTTGATGATCGCCGCCCTCTTTTGCTTCGATACCCTCTTTAATAAATCCGGCATGCGCGTAAAGTGCCGCCGCTAAAAATACTAGTGCTACACGGTATTTCATGGTTTCTCCTTTGGTTTTATGAAGCATTTTGATAAAACGTTTTACTCAAATACGCACGAACGAGGTCCATACCGCTGTAAAACGTTTTCATCATCGTCGCACACAAGTAATCGCCGAAAAGCGTCGTGTAAATGACGCCCCCTTCTTTGCGAATCGCATGGTTGGACTCCAACCACCACAACTCGATGCTAAACATCTTTTCGACGCAAATGCCAAACCGCGCGTTAAAACGTTCCATATCGAGACTTCGCGAAAAAAGCTCCAGCAAAAAGGCGTATTGCACCTGCTGTTTGAACGAAAAGACGGGCGTTTGCGCAATAATCGCATGGCGTTGCTCTTTGATACGCTGAAGGTACTCGCTCAAAGAGTAGGCGTTCACGTAAAGTCGGTCGTTAAACGCACTAAACGCGCCGCTTCCGACCCCGACGTATTCGGGATAATGAACGACGTATTCGTCGCTTAACGCACTTTTTTCTTTGGCAAACGCCCATGCGTTATTGAGGTTATACTCACTCATCTCGCCGCGAATCGCTTGGTAGAGCATCCACTCTTTAATGCCCTCGTCTTCTCCGAACGTATTTTTGATGCTCTCTTTCATTAACGAAGAGCGCATCAGCGGATACGTCGTGATTTGTTCGCTTCCTAAGGCTTTGGCGATGCGTAAATCTTCGCGCAACATCGCTTCGCTTTGAGCGGGAAAATTAAAAATCAAGTCCAAACTGATCGTGGGCAAAATACCTTGAAGCGATTCGATTTTGCGTTGAAGCTCTTTGGAAGAACCGTAACGCTCGTACCGACCCATACGTTTTAAAAGCGTATCGTCGAAGGTTTGTACGCCGATGGAAAGCCGATCGATCAGCCCTTTGGCTTCGTACACTCTTTCGCGATCGATCGAAGCGGGTGAACTTTCGCAGGAAACTTCTTTGATATCAAAAAGCTCTTTTGCCACACGAATCGTCTGAAAAAGCTCTTTGGGATCAACGAAGGGCGTACCGCCGCCGATGTATAAGCGATCGAAGGAAAACCCTAAGCGTTTTACAATGAACAACTCTTCACGCAACGAACGAAAATAGCTTTTGGCGTTTAGGGCGTCGTATTTAAATTTGTGAAACGAGCAAAAGGGGCAAAAATCGTGACAGAAAGGAACGTGCATGTACAGAAGATAGGGTTTCGACGCGTCTGTGGCGTAAGTGACGGGCGCGTCGAGCCTTTCGATTTTAAGGGCTTCTTTGAGCTTGGATTGCATCATGGATTGCGCGAAATAAGACGAAAACCGTTTTAACATGTCAAGCCTTTAAGGTCGCGATTTTATAAATGACGAAGCCGAAAAACACGATCACGCCGAGGGAAAAAAGCGGCATCGTATCTTTGGTAATCACGTAGGTGACGATCAGGATCGACAACAATGTCGGCACTTCGTTATAGGCTCTAAAAAACTGTCCGCTTCGCGTCGTCGGTTGGGTCTGAAGCTTGAGCCTGTAATGTTCCATGCTAAACGAAAAAAGCGTTAAGAGTACCAGCACGAGCAGTTTTAGATGCATCCACGACTGCTCTAAAAGCGCATTGTTGAGCGCGATCATCCATACGCCGCTGATGATGCTTGCCCAAAATGCGGGTAAGCCGATGTATTTGTAGAGCTTGTATTCTTGAATTTGCACGACCGAGACAAAGCCTGCGTTATTGTTATGTTCTCGATGGTAAACGTAAAGCCTCGGCTGGTAAAACATGACTGCCATCCACGACATCACCGCCATAATATGAAACACCAAAAGGTACATGTAAAGCATTTTCACTCCTTAAACTAAACGTACTTTGCGACCGCGATACGCCGCAAACGCTAAACACACGATGATCGCCAAAACGTAATAAACGCCTGAGGGAATCGCAGGACTCTCTCCGGAGGCGGCATACGAATGCATGCCCGTCAAATAGAAATTGACGCCGAAATACGTCATCAAAATCGAACCGAAACCGACGATCGAAGCAATCGAAAAGACGTAAAGCGAAGAGAGTTTGGGCACAAAACGTAAATGCAAAATCAACGCATAGACGATAATCGAAACGTACGACCACGTCTCTTTTGGGTCCCAACCCCAATAGCGTCCCCACGATTCGTTCGCCCAAATACCGCCGAAAAAGTTACCGACGCTCAACATCGAAAGTCCGATAATCAAGCTGATTTCATTGATCGCGCCGATCATACGAATTTGCTCGTTGATGCGTTCTTCGTTGGAAGCGCGTTTGAGTGCCATCAAGACCAAACTAACCGCGCCCAAAAGCGCACCCAAACCCAAAAAGCCGTAACTCGCCGTAATAACCGACACGTGAATGCTCAACCAATAAGATTTTAAGACGGGAACCAAGTTGGTGATTTGCGGATTGACGAAACTCATATGCGCTACCAACATGACGATTGCGGCTAAAATCGCGGCGGACGAAAGCGATAAAATAGAGCGTCGAAATACGACCAAGCCCGCCAGTGCCGCCGACCAGCCGATGTATATCATCGATTCGTACGAATCGCTCCAAGGCGCATGCGCGGAGACGTACCAGCGAAGGGCAAGCGCAAAGGTGTGCACGCCAAAACCGAGGGCAAAAAGCACGATCGTCGCTTTTTCCAAGACGATCAAACGTTGCCCCCGAAACAGATAGACCAACGCTAACAAAAACGCCCACAATCCGACGATAAAGTAAAAGCCGACGAGCTTTTGAAAAAGCCCTAAGCGGTTGTACGTCACTTCGGCTTTCACGCGCGTTGCACTTGGCAAAATCTCCGAAGCTTCCGCACTTTGATACGCTTTAAGTCCGTAAAGTGCTTGCGTCGCCTTCTCCCAACGGTTGGTTTCGGTGCCCTCTTGCAATCCCGCAAAATAGTTGCTAATCAACGTTTTGACTTCCGATGAGACGCTCGGATGAGTTAACGCACCGCTAGGATCGACCCATGTGTGCGCCGGATCGTTCGGTAGGGGGATAAACTTGAACAAAACGCCTTTAAACGTCAAATAGGCGATATTGAGTTTCTCGTCGAATTTAATCAAGTCGTTTTCGAACGTACCGCGTTTGGATTGCGCTTTTTGGTTGGCGTCGTTCATCGCTTGCGCTAGTTTATAACGTCCGTTTTCATCAAACACTTGCGAAAACGAGGCATACTCTTGATCCTCTTTCATACCGATCAGTGTTTTGATTTGTCGGTTGGAAAGCTTAACGATCGCAATGTCTTGCCAGATGTCCGGTCGCGTGCTCATGGCTAAAACCATCTGTTCGGCACTTAAACCGTAAAGAGAACGTTGCGTCGTCAATTTCGTGACGATTTCGGTCGCTTCGGTGCTAAAAGGCTTCATCCTTCCTTGCATATCCTGCACCAAAAGCTCGCTGAGATCCTTATCGGCATGCACCGCGCTGTTCACGCGGACTTGCTCCAAATAAGCACTATAATCTGCCGTATTTGCCCTCACGTCCACGCCTAAAAAGCTTACAAAAAGGGCTATCCAGACCAATTGCGCGTTTTTAAGATACGCTCTTAGTTTAAAAAAACGGCTACCGCGCGTAAAAAAGTTCAGTAAAAATCCCGCCGTTAAAAGAAAATATCCCGCATACGTCGGCCACTTTCCGGGATCTTTATTGATCTCCAAAACCGTTCCTTTTTCATCCGTATCGTACGAAGATTGAAAAAAGGTATACCCTTCGTAATGTAAGGGATGATTCATAAAAATGCGATACGCCATCACAGGCTTTTTGTGGGTGTCTAAAACATCGATTTCACTTGCATACGAAGAAGCACTCATCGAACCGGGATAGCGTTCCAACTGAAAATCGCGCAAAGCTATGGAAAAAGGCAACACCAATACTTTCGATCCCCACGACAGGTGAACGTCAAGTCCCTGAAACGAGACGGTGACCGGCTCTTCGATCCAGCCGGCACCGCCTTCGATTTTTACCGAGCGCATTTCGCTTCCGTAACGAACGTCGACCCAAAGCGTCGCCAATTCGCCTTTGGCTTTATAGCGGTAATTTTTATAGGTTACGACCAAAGGCTTTCCTTCGATCGTCTCTTTAAAGGTAAAATCGTTTGATCCGAGTTGCGTTAACGCGAGCGGATATTCAAACGAAGCTTTAGGCGTTTCGACGTGAAGGTACGACGTCACCGTGAGCATTTCGTTTTCGCTCTTTCCCTCACGAACGTGCATGACCCCTTCGTATCCGAAATAACGCGTCAAGCCCGCACCGATTAAGATCACGACAAAAGCGGCGTGTATGAAAAAAGCACCTTTTCGTCTCCACATACGGGTTTTATACATCAAGCCGATCATGCAAAGGCATGAAAGCACCATGATCGTTTCGTACCATGCCGCGTCGTACACGGCGATTTTAGCACTTTGCGTATCGTACGCGCTTTCGATAAACGTTGCAACGCCTGCACCGATACCTAAAATCGCCAATAACAGTAGCACGACCCCGTAGGAGAAAAAATAACGCATCCCTTTTTCAATCCACACCATAAAAACCCCTTATGCGCTAAACGTTTGTCCGGCATATAAAATAAAAAGACGTAACGATAAAACTCCCAGCACGCTTGCCGCGCCGCTGAGATAAAACGCGAATGCGCTATGAGCGACTTTTTTTCCTAAGAGAAAATTCAACACCAAAGGTACGCCAAAGCCGATTCCGACGACGCCGAACCAGAAAAGCGCACTGTAGCCTCCTTGAAAAAACGCACCCGCCGTTTGTTTATCGAAGCTCGTTCCGACGATTAAAGAGACGAAAAGCATAAACAAAAGCAACATCTCCAACGCCATAACGGGCCACTCGATCGTATGCAAGGTTTTCATATCGCCCGCGTGAGCGTCGGCGTGAAAGAAAAACGAAGCGATCAGGCTTGAAAACGCCGTTCCGGCAGAAAGACCCGAGACGACGAACAAGGCGGGTAAAATCGCGGTATTTAAGAGCGGAAAACGAACCAATACCGAAATCAAAAATCCCGTATACGCACACACGACGATCGCGAACACAAACGCCAACACTTCGACCGCCGGACGCAAAGCTTTCAAAAGAGGAAAGAGAAAAAAGAGTTTTGCCAAAGGCGTTGTCGCCAAATGCTCTTTTATCCACCCCTCAAACACGATCGCTACCAACACAAACGTTAACGGTATGTACAGACATAACGCCAAAACGCCGATCGACATAACCGACTTAAAGTTGTAATTGATCAAGATTTTCCAAAAATAAAGCGGTTTTTCCAAATCGCCCACTAAGAAAACCATTCCAAAAACGATGGTGACAAACGAAACAAGCGAAGCGGCTTTGAGTAAGGGCGTTTCCACGCTTTGGCGTTGATAGTAGCGAAGCGCCAACGAGACGATTAACGCGCCTCCGGAGATTCCCGCCAATAACAAATAGACGCCGATCGGCCAGCCCCATTCCACACCGTGGGAAAATCCGACGGTAAATTCTATGGCTTCGTTCATGATTAAACTCCTACTTTCACAACGGGAATATAACGCAAGCTCGGTTTGGTTCCAAACGTCGGTTTCATACGTACCGCATCTTTGACATGTAAGATTTGGTTGATGTACGAATCCGGATCGTTCAGATCGCCGAACACCAATGCTTTATACTTGCACGCTTGCACGCATGCGGGGTCTTGTTTTTTCGCAAAATTCGTATTAAAACAAAAATTGCAGTTCTCCGCCGCTTTGGTTTCGTGGTTGATAAAACGAACGTCGTACGGGCACGCCACGATACAATACTTACATGCGATACAATCATCGGCGTTCATCGTCACGATGCCCGTTTTCTCGTCTCGATGACAGGCTTTGGTGGGACATACGTTCACGCACGGCGCATCTTCGCATTGTTGGCACGAAACGCGTACATAGCGTTTTTCCATCGGCATCGCGGGATCGGTTTTATTTTGCACGTAAAGTCTTGCTTGACCTTGGGGCACGGCGTTTATTTTGTGACATGCGACTTCGCACTCGGTACAACCGACGCATTTGTTTTGATCGAAAATCATCCCGTAATGGGGTTTCTTACCTTCGTTTGACGTTTGCGCTTGTTCTTCGGCTAAGACACCTTGCCCGATGGTGCCTACTACGACGGAACTCGCACCTAAATACTTTAGAAAATTTCTTCTTTTCTCATCTTGTTCCATTCTCGTCTCCCCTTTTTGTGTGACTACGAACCTCTACTGTTTCTTGAGTGTTTTGTCCGTCGTCGTCAACTCTTTCTTCGTCTCTTCACTGAGCGGTTTTGCGCTATTGTTCAATTCGCCCGGTTTAAGCACTTTGACGAGTTCGACTTCAAAAACGACCGTCGATCCGGCAGGAATGGCTTGAACGTCCGCATTACCGTACGCAAGCTCACTTGGAATAACCAATTTGGCTTTCTCACCCTCGCGCATCAACATCAAGCCCTCTTGTAAACCGTCGATGACGTTGACCATCGAAAGGTGAGCCGGCGTTTTGCGCGCATAGGTGTCGTCGAACACCGTACCGTTGAGCAACGTTCCTTTATAATTGATCATCACAATGCTTTCAGGTTTAGGCTTCTCGCCTTTACCTTCCGCTAACATTTCGTACTGAAGGCCTGATTTCGTGGTAACGACTTTCTTGTTCTTGGCATTGTTTGCAAGGTATTTTTTACCCTCTTCTAAATTTTTATTGAGCTCTTGGTTAAATCTCTCTTGGCTGATTTTATTTAAACCCTCTGCTCGATTGTTTAGATACGTAATAATCTCTTCGTCTGAAAGTTTTTGCTTTTTCTTTAAAGCATCGACGAAACCGTCGATCAATGCTTCAACATCTGCCTTAACGCCGAGCTCGGATTGTTCAAAGAGTTGATTCGAGATATAAGAACCCGTCGAAACGCCGATACTGTACGACTCTTTTTGAACATCCGTTTTGAGCTCAACCGCAAAACCCCTTGATACCAAACAAATAAATACAAACAACCCAATAGAGATTTTTTTACTACTCATCATCATGCCTTTTACCGTAAAAATTCATGAGCCAAGCGAGCTTGGCCCATGATAAAGTCGCTAACGCGACACCTGCTTAGAGATTCTTTTTCATGACGCGTTGCGCTTCATTAATATACTCAACCGCTGCATCGAGTCTTTGTTTCGTATATTTAAATCCGTGTACGCCCCATGAACCGTCTTTTTCCACTAAATCAACGGTTTCTTGCGCTTTTTCGATCAACTCGTAAACGCGTGCTTTATCGGACGGTGCCAATTTTTTGACTTCAAGCATTGCATAAAGCCCTTGGATACCGACTTTGACTTGCGTAAACTGGTCTTTGACCGGTGTTTGCCAGCCCGTAACTTCATCGTAGACTTGTTTTTGGTCTTTGAAGTGTAAGGTCTCTTTTAATTCGGAGTTAATCGGACTATGACATCCTTTTGCCTCGACTTGCTCTTTATCCGCCCATGTCGTTCGAGCGCACGCCCACATCAAGTCGACGAAGTTACGTCCGTCTTTATTTCTATCGAAATGCCAATCTTTCGTATCACGAGGTCCTGTTGCGGCAGAGCTTGCAACCATCGTTTTCATTTTCGGATCGACTTCGATTTTCCAGATGTGTGAACGACGTTGCGTATCAAATCCCGCTTGATCTTGGAATTGAACCGCATAGAAGTTTTCACAACTCATCAAGAACGGCATATGGCACGTCGCACAACTGTTTTTACTGTGCGTATCAGATTTTGCATGAATATACGCTTGCTCTTTATGGCAATCCGCACACTCTTTTTTGAGTTTCGGTTTCGTATAGAACGAACTCAAATAACCTTGGTTGGCGTTATAGTTCGTACCTTTGACGTTTTTCTCGCCCGAAACGTCACCCGTAACGTCGTGAGGATCATGACATGTAGAACAACGCATTCCTTTTAAGTAGTGCGCCGTAAAGTACGATTGAGCACCTTCGGTTCCGCATCCAGGTCCCATGGATTTGAATTTTGAGCTCAACGCTAGGTCGGGTTTACCGACGTTAAGCGGATTGCTTTTCATCAAATCGGGGTTGTAGCTAAAGCGTTGGTGACAGCGTTCGCAGTTAGAGATCAATAAGCCCGAACCGCCTTCCAAGTGACCGCCCGCTCCGTGGCACTCTTCACATGAAACGCCTTTGGAGATCGTATGTTTTTGAAGCTCTTTGGCATTACCTAAAGCCGCAAAAAATTCGCCTTGGTTTTTAAAATCGAATTTCCAAGGGTGGCATACTTCACAATACGAAGTCGATGCTTGGAACGACATCTCTTTTTTATACTTCGCCGCATAAGAAGCAAGTCCTCTGACGTATCCGCCGTTATCGCCGTATTCTTGAAGCGTTACGGGGAACTCGGGAACCCATTTTTTAATCTTTTTCGCGACTTCAGGCGTTAGGTTGTACGCCCACGTACGTTGCCATTGGTTTGCTCCGGCCGTGATTTGACCCGTACCGTTTTTGAGTAAACCGCCTTCGACATGGTATGTTCCACGTAATAACCATGCATCAAAGAAGCCCATTTTTGTTCTAAGGTGTCCTACGGTACAATAAATAACGTCGGGTGTGATACCTTGCGGTAAAATCGATGCCGTGTCGCTGTCAAAAACCGGATCGTTCAATTTATTATTGACCTCAGGGTGTTCGCCCGGAAAACGTATTGTGGACGAGTGTCGTGATCTGCTCCAAGCTTCATATTGCGCAGTATGGCACTCGCCGCATTTTTCAGGTCCGATGAATTTGTTAGGATACGCAAGCGTTGAATTACGCGCTACCCGATACATCATCGAACTCAAACCCTCACCGCCGCTGCGTTTAGAGTTTTTGGAAAAATCGACGCCGTGACCCTCTTCGATCCACTCGTGACCGCGATCGCCTACGACCATCTTACCGACCGTTTTTCCGCCGTATTTGGTAAAAATGGGGTGATTTTTAAAGAGCCAGTCGTACATCGCTTGCTCTTCGACAATATAATCTTGCAACGAAATGACGCCTCGGCTCTCTTTCGTTCCCTTCGCGTGAGCAATAATCTCGCGCGCTTCCTTAGTCATCTGCATGCCTTCCATGGCGGCGGCACTGGTTGCACCGACGGCAAAGATACTCGTGCACATGAATAAACCCAGTAACACTTTGTCCCAATTTCTCATGTTTCCTCCTTTGAAACAGACCAACCTAAACCGCTCTTTTTCGCGTATGAATCGTGGAAATTTCACATGCGCTTTCGAGCAATTAAAGCATTAACCAGCACAAATGCTTCAAGGGAATGGTAACACTAAAAAAGGGGGGAAAAGGGGGAAGTATTAAATATATATTAAATAGAAGAATTAAAAAATTATTGTAAAAATAACGCCATCATCCGTATTGTCCACGCGTAAGGTTGCACCGTTTTTTTCGGCAATCATACGGCTCATGTAAAGCCCCAGTCCGCTGCTAGACTCTTTCGTCGTCACGTAAGGATCGAAAATAGTCTCGATCAAACTTGCATCGATATTTCCGGCATTGTTCTCAATCGTAAGAATCGGCATTGAACTGGCAAGAAAAGCACGAATACGAATAATGCGCTCTTGTCGCTCGGGCACGTTCGCCAAAAAAGCCTCTTTGGCGTTGTTCATAATATTAATCAAAACTTGAACGATCTCGTTTCGATACCCCAAACGTATAAAATTGTCTTGAATCTCGACGTGAACGTCGATCGCGTATTTTTCCAGCGAGGCACTTAGCAGTCTTTTGGCTTGAGAGACGACCTCTTGCGCGCTAAACTCGTGTTTGGTCGTACTCGGCGTAAAAAAGTTTTTAAAATCGTCGATCGTATGCGACATAAACGAGAGCTGTTCGCTGGCTTCTTTGATTTTTTGCGTGAGTTTTTCTTTGGTTAACTTGTCTTTTTCGCTGTGCAATTCGAGGTTGATTAAGATCGAGCTGACTTGTGCCAAAGGCTGACGCCATTGATGGGAAATATTGCCGATCATCTCTCCCATCGACGCAAGACGGTTTTGGCTCATCATCAGCATTTTATTTTTTTCCTGCAAGCGAAGTTCGCTACGGTAGATTTTATACAAAAACAAAATGAAAACGACAAAAACGATAAACATCACCGCTCCGCCCACGATAAACTCTTTAACGTGGTACGTCAAAATACTCACAACGGGGATTTTAAACGTAATCATCGCAATGACGTCGCCGACTTTGCTATCAAACGAGGGAATGACGTGGTACTGCTCAATCATACGCTTGGGCGCGCTATTGGACGTATGGCATTGCATACACGAAGTGTCCGAATTGCGAATCGGCAATCCAACGAAAAAATACGGTGCATTGTTTTCGTGAATAATCCGCGAATACTCCTGATACTTGCCCTCTTTAAAGTCGTCTAGGATTTCATTTTCAAATTCGTTTCCCTCGTGTGCGGGATTAAGCGGATTGTATGCGACCAATTTATAATCGTAGTTGATGTTCTTTTTTAAACGCTGTATATCGTAAATCGAACGCGTAATGTAGGTTGACGAGAGGAGTCTCGGGTCAAAAAAATCGCGCGCAAGCATCTTTTTTTCTTTGAGTTCTTCGATAAGCGGACGCTGCACCACGGAAACGTAGTCGCGAATCGCATTCATCGTATCCAAAACGAAAAACGCCTCTTGTCTGGCGTCTTTCATCGCAAGTTCGCGGTAAAAGTTGAAAAACAAAAGTGTAATAATCGCATAGAGCACGACAAAAAGCGCGATGATGATTTTAAAATTATACCTCACACACGTACCCGACGCCGTATAAATTTTTGATAAATCCGTTATCGATCTTTTTGCGCAACTCTTTCACGATCGACTTGAGGGCTTCTTTGCTCGGCTGTTCAAATTCCCACATGTACTCGAAAAGCTGTTCATACGTAATCGTTTGATTAGGTCGTTTTAAAAAGTATTCGAGTAGGCGGCTTTCGCTTTTGGAAAGATGGATCGTCTCGTTGCGACAGGATAAGGTTTTACGGCAATAATCATACGTGTATTCCGCGCTGATTTGAAAACTCGGACGATGGTCCACCAGTTCCAACGCCACTTCTTCCAATGCTTTGATAAGACTGTTTTTGTCGTACGGCTTGGTTAAATAACGCGTAATTTTGAGTTCCACCGCACGCCAAAGGTACTCTTGTTCGGTGTGCGCCGAAAGAATAATAATCGGAATTTTTTTATTCACTTGACGAATTTTTTTGACGACTTCAAGCCCGTCGATATGCGGAATCGAGATGTCGAGCATTAAGACGTCGTAGATGTTTCCCAAAGCCTCGTCCAAGGCTTCAAGCCCGTCTTTCACGCCGACGACTTTACCGAAAAAAAGCTCCAAAGATTCGACGATATTGTTTAAAATAATCTCTTCGTCTTCAACGCACAGAACCTTTTTATCCGATAAAATTTCTAAAGGGTTATACTCGTTCATAGCTGTTATCTTTTATCTCGCAATTTTCGTTTGCATCAAGCATTGATCACAAAAGGCGAAAAAATAGTATCGGATTTTATCTTATAATAAAATTTTTTAAGATAAATTTTACACTGACATGTTAAAGAATTGACACCCGTGTCAAAACACTTCTTGTTTACTTGTAGTTTAAAAAAGGTTAGCAAAACGTTTAATCTTTTTTTCTATACTTTCGTTACCAAGACAATACCTCCTTTTTAGAAAACCTAACCACTTGAAACACCAAACGCTCGAATTGCCCGATTCGAGCGTTTTCTCTTTTCCAAACTACGCTATACTTCGATTACATTAAAATTCCTAATAACGCGAAACGCGCTTTACAAGGCTTTGCTAAAAGCGACGCTCCTGCTTTGTTTTTTTGAAAGAGTTACCCATGTTTGACGGTAAAAAAGTCGTTATTTTCGATATGGACGGTACGCTTATCGATTCGGTCGGTATTTGGAACGCCGTCGACGCCGAACTTATCAATGCTTTGGGCGCACAAGTACCAAACGAGTGTGCGATTCAACACCGACGCGATGCGCTTTTACACGCTCTCAGTCATACGCAAGACGCTTATTTGGAGTATTGCGATGCGCTGCGAAAAGCCTATAACGCGCGCTATTCGAAAGAAGAGATTCGCGCGATGCGGTATCGCATTGCCAAGCATTACCTTCAAAACGTTATCGATTTTAAGCCCGACGCTCCTGCGCTGTTGCATTTTCTTCGCGAAAAAGGCTTAACGCTTACCATCGCTAGTACGACCTCACAGAGCAATCTTCATACATACATGTACGAAAATTCTCAGATGATGCAAAAGGTCAATTTTGCCGAAACCTTTGCGATGATTCTCGGGCGTGAAAGCGTTAGTCGCATCAAACCGCACCCGCACGTCCATCATCACGTCATGCAGACGCTCAACGTCACGCCCCAAGAGTGTTTAATTATCGAAGATTCCCTCGTCGGACTCGAAGCTGCACGCCATGCGGGCATCGACGCGATCATTGTGTACGACCGTTACGCACGCGACGATCAAGAAGCGTTAAAACAAAGCGCATACGCTTACTTTGACGACTTTCAAACACTGCTTTACGCCGCGCAAAAAGAACTGACGTTAAAGGCGTAACGAAGTCGTGCATTGTTGCGTAAAGCGTAGCGTCGCGGCTCAGAAGTTTTTTTAAAGGAAATTTCGTTATATTTTTAAATATATTAATAAAAAGGATGCTCGATGAGTTCACATGTAGCGCTTTGGAGTCGTGCTTCCAAGCATGCTTTGCAACAAAACGATTTTTCCGAAGACACCGACTATATTCTCAACTGGATCGAAAATCAAGGCATCGGCTTTGAGGGCTATTCGCTTTTAGACATCGGATGCGGCACGGGGACGTTTGCGCTTCCTCTTGCGCTCAAAAAAGCCCATGTCACCGCGCTTGATCTTTCGTGCGATATGCTCAAAATCGTCAATGAAAAAAGCGAAGCACTCGATACCGAAGTTTCCGTGAGGCTTCAACACGCCGATTGGGGCGCATTTACGTCCGAAGAAGTCTACGACATCGTCCTTGCTTCTATGACGCCCGCCCTCAGCACGCAACGCGACATTGAAGCGATGCTAAATGCAACCCGCTCGCTTGGTATCTTTGTCGGCTGGAAGAAGTACCGTAACAATTCTTTGCTCGACCTTTTGCTCATCGCCCACAACGCTCCCGAATACCACGCCAATCCCAGCGTTGAAGTCAAAACATTTTTGCACGCCTTAGAAAAAGCCTCCATCGCCTACAACGTCCACTACTTCCCGAGCACCTACAAACGCGCCTACACGTTCGAACAAGCCAAAGAGTACGCTTACAAACAACTCATCGGCTACAACATCTTCCCGAGCGAAGCCAAAATCAACGCCGTCTTAAACGACCTCATCGAAGATAACCTCATCGTCTCCGAAAACAAATCCGAAAAAGGCGTCGTCCTCTTTTCCAAATGCCCGCTGTTGCACCATTTTAGTTTGGTGTGTTAAGGGTTTTTTAGTTTCACATGTAAAGACATTTGTGAGCAATTTGACGGAAATGTTTGAAAGAGAAATTGTAAAAAATTAACCTTGCCTTTGGTGCTTCGTATGACGACATCTCCTCAAACACTCTATTTTGAACAACACTGACCATGCTTTCTTAAAAATCATCGCAATAAAGCACCAATTTCACCCTAAATTTAATTGTTCCGATAAAAAGAAAAAGAATTTTAGCTAATTTACTATATATTAATTGACATTTATATGCAAATAATATATACTTCATTAACTAAAAGGGGTAAAGATGAAAATTTCTCAAGAAAACAGAGAACTGACCAAAATCAAAATTTTAGAAGCAGGTGTTGCACTCATCATTGAAAAAGGGTTCAAAGAGGCTTCAATGCGAGAAATCGCACACAAAGCAGGTGTGAGTAACCCTACTATTTATAACTATTTCCCAACAAAAGAGCACATGTTGTATGCCTACATAGAATGGAAGCATCAACAAGCTCGCACTCTTGTAGATTCTATCGAAGGATTTGATACCTATACGTTAAGAGAGCAGCTTCAAACCTTTATCGAAACAGAGATTGAGCTCTATTTGGAAGATCGCGAATTCATCGTCCAAATTGCTGAGATGGTTTTTCACTCTTCTTCCATTAAGCTTGAATCCATCTACGCTACCAATCGACTTTTTACAGAGACGATTGCCGATATGCTTGCCATAGCCGTTGAAGTAGGAGAGATTGAAAAACCTCCATTTGAAGAGTATTTGCCTAAGATTTTTTGGGATTATTTTGTGGTGGTTGTCGCTTATTGGATTAAAGATGAGAGTCAATCTTTCGAAAACACCACCCAATTTATCGACCACTCTATGGGCGTCATTGAAGCCATTTTAAATTCAAATTTGCTCAACAAAGCTTCGGATTTAGGAATGTTCCTCTTTAAAAATCATCTTCTCTCCGCCATCACCCGTTTTTCAACCAAACAGAGCCGTTTTACAAAAATCAAACGAAAATTAGGGGATGTGTTTCATGGATAAGCCAATCCCAATTACTAGCATGGCACGCGGTAAAGTCATCGGTAAAACGCTCCTTAAAATTGGAGCAACTCGTTCAAAAGGGGCTCTTAAAAAAATGCTCTCTTCGGAAAATCATAAACAATCCATTCAAGATGAGACGCATGAAACAACCGCCAAAATTATCATTGAAGCGTTAGGTGAGCTCAAAGGCGTATCGGTTAAAATTGCGCAACAAGTTATGGTAGCCCTGCCATTTTTACCGCAAAATTATCTTGAACACATCGGCAAATCCTTTAACGCCGTTCCACCCATCAACCGTGCCCTCATTCGCAAAATCATCAAACAAGAACTTGGCAGCTATCCCGAAGAGCTATTTGAATCGTTTGAAGCAACACCTTTTGGAAGCGCAAGCCTTGGACAAGTGCATAAAGCAAAGTATAAAGGCGAAACCGTTGCCGTTAAAGTGCAGTACCCAGGAATCGCAAACTCAATCCATACCGATATGGGCATGGTTAAGTTTATGCTAGAGCGTTTTGCTAAAGGGCAAAACATCGACCATCTTATAGAAGAGATCAATCAAAGGCTTTATGAAGAGGTAGATTATTGCTTTGAAGCCAACAATGTGTTGTTTTTTAAAAACACTATCACGCATCCCAACATCGTAATACCTCGTGTTTACAAAGAACTCTCAACCTCAAAAGTGCTCGTTTGCTCCTACGTCAAGGGCAACTCGTTGATGGATTTTTTGAAATCAAAGCCAACGCAAAAACAACGCAATCATTATGCTCAAATTCTGTTTGATACCTTCTTTTCAACGCTCTATCAGCTCAAAGCCATTCATGCCGACCCCAATCCTGGTAATTTCATCTTTATGCAAAAGGGGAATTTAGGTTTGATTGATTTTGGGTGCATCAAATACGTTGAGCATCAGTTTTTAGCTCAGTATAACCATTTGCATCTCTCGTTGATTTATGGTGAAAAAGAAGATGAAATTGTGCGTCAATATGCCAACCTAAAGATGATTGACCAAGGCGATATAAAAACCATGCGTGCTTTTTACCAAGAGATTATTAAACCGCTCGATTCGCTTTACATCGAAGTTTTAAAAGAGGATTTCTATGATTTTGGAGCGGATCACTCTTTTTCAAAAAGAGGTTTTGAGACCATTTTAGACGTACAAAAAAAACAGACGCATTCGGTACATAAATTTAACCAAGAGTATCTTTTTTTAAATCGTACCTTGCTTGGATATTACACCTTATTTGAACAGATGAATGCCCAAATATCAACGCATTTTGCCCGTACACTGATGAAACAATACCAAGGAGAAAACCATGAATGAAGCAAGCCAATCAATACCAAGCAGGGGTTCATCGCCTTTATTTTTTAGTTGGCTCATCATTGCCGTTAGCTGTTTATTAGCACTTTTTGAAATGCTATTTCTCTCGCCACATCTAAAGGGTTTGGGCAATATTTTGTTTTATCTGCTTGCCTTAATACCACTTTGTTATCTAGCGCTTAGCCATCAAATTCACAACCGTTATACCGTGTGGATTTTACCGTTTCTTGGCATTTGGATATTCAATATTTTTATTTACAACAACACCCTAACGCAAAGCTTTCTTCCGTTTATTGTGATGAGTGTTATCGTTATTTTATACCTTACAAGTATGCACAACGTTGATGGCTTGCATCAAGCATTATTACCTAAGGTGGATTTTTCACTGCCGTTTCTTTCTTATATTGGCAATTTTTTTGCTCATATTTTTTCGCTCAATGTAAACTTGTCGGTTTACAAACGCATAGCGATTGCTCTGTTGATTACCCTACCTTTTGCGGGTGTTTTTTTAATGCTTTTCATTGATGCTGACATCAAATTTCACCTTGCAATAAATCAATTGACACGCTTTTTCACCTTACTCAATTTCAACCAACTTGCACAAATTCCTTTTTTCTTTCTCTGTTATTTGAGCCTCTTTTTGTATAGCTATTTTAATCATGCGCAACGCTTGGTCACTGAAAACAAAAACGCATTTGACCCGATTATCGTCGGTATTTTCCTAGGCACATTAAACCTTTTGTTTAGCCTGTTTTTACTCTTTCAAGTCGCTTATTTATTTGGAGGAGAAGCGTACATCCGTGAATCAAACATTCCCCCTGCGATGTTTGCACGAGAAGGGTTTTTTCAGTTAGCTTTGATTATGAGTTTAGTGATACTGATTTTTTTAAGTATTATGCGTCGGTATCAAGGAGAAAGAAGCATTAAACTATTGATGAGTTTTTTAATGGTTCAAACCCTTATTATTGGCATTACCGCTCTTAAAAAAATGTACCTGTATCAAGACCTTTTAGGCGCAACAACCTTGCGCTATTATGTCGAATGGTTTGAGTACTTTCTCATTGCAGTCCTTGTCGTCGGAATTGTTTTTACACTGATACATCGCTCCTTTCATGAGACACTCTCAACCGTCACCGCTATGGGGTTAGTGGCTTTTAGTCTGGTTACTTCACTCAATATTGATGCGATGGTAGCCTCGTCTCATGTCAAAAAATTTAGCCAAACCCCTTCCAGTCTTGACACCCTCATGCTCTCACGCCTGAGCATTGATGCCTTACCTGTCATAGAAAACCTTCCCATAAAACTTGAAGCCAATTTTTTTACAAACAGTTGTGATTCGCTGATGCAGTACCACCTAGGAAGGTGTCAGCTCATACAGCGCTATGGCTATACCCATTTACGTGACACATCTCATCATTAGGAGAAATCCCATGGAAATTTTTGAACTTTACAAAACTTCAGGCATTGATTTGTCAGAACACAACGGTGCTCAGTTTTATGCCTTAGCATACAAAGATGCTTTAGCATTGCTTGATGTGCTTGAAGAAAAAAGCATTATGCTTCACAGCATTGATGTGTTGCGTAAAAACCACCAAGGTAGGTACGAATATACGCCTATAGCGTGGGACTTTGATGCCAATAACACTCTTTATGAAGAGCGCTATGCTTTGGCACGAGAAAAGATTCAAACAAGCAAAGACAAAGAAGCCCTTGCTTTTTTATTTTCAGACGAATACTCTTATAAAATATGGAGAAAACAGCATGAAAAATGGGCAATCTAAAGCGTGCAACGAGCTAACACCTCTTTTCAAACGCATTTTCTATCCAGCAGCTTTTTTTGCCTTTCTCGTTTTGATTATCTATCAAGCCGATACCGCTCATTATAATTTTGCGTTCAAAATGGTAGGGAAAATCCCTTTTGGAGATAAAATAGGGCATATCGTACTGTACGGCATTATGGCTTTTTTGTTAAATTACGGCTTTAGAGGCAAAAAGTGGTTAAACCTATCGGTTGGTTCACTCATCGTTTTTATGTTCGCTTTTTTAGAAGAACTAAGCCAAGCCTACTTCCCAAGCCGTTCATTTGACTTAGCGGACGTCTTAGCGGATATACTAGGAATTGTTTTATTTACTATTTTATTTCAACGGTATATGAGGCATAAGGATTTGTAATCAATACATTTGAGGAGTTAAAAGAGGAAAGAGCGCATGAGTTACAAAAATAACTTACATGTAAAAGTATTTTAGAACCATTTATATGCGATAATAGGCAATGACTTCAAAAATGTACTCCTACCTCTTAGTCTCATTACAATTCATCTTCATCGCACTCCTCGTCATACACCACGGCTTGTACATGCCAAGGAGCTTCGCTCTTTTCATCTTTTTATTAGGCGGTGGCTTTGGGCTCTATACCCTAAAATGCAACACCATTAGCAACTTCAATATCATCCCAGAAATCAAAGAAAACGCTGCGCTCATTACCACAGGAGCGTACCGCTACATTAGGCATCCTATGTATTTTTCCGTACTTGTGATGATGCTTGGGGTTGCCGTGTCTAAGCCCACATTGCTGAGTCTTTTTATCTATGTGCTTTTAGTGGTAACGCTGTTTTTAAAAGCCAAAAAAGAGGAGATGTTGTGGGTGGAGCAGTCGAGTGAATATAAAAACTATAGACAGAAAACGAAAAGAATTATTCCGTTTGTTTTGTAAAGTAGTTTTTATAAATACATAAACACTATCTATTTTTTAAAGTTTGTTTTAGTTCATTTAAGAAGGCTATTCACTTTGTTGAGTAAATATTTATTGGGTTGTTGTAGTTTTGATCTTTTTTGTTTTCCCATAAGAAATTCAATTATGGTATTAAAATCATCGTGTATTAAATTTTCATAATCAACAATGGATAGAATTTTGATATTATCCATACAATCATATTTTAATCGTCTTTTAAGAAGCTCTAAATAAGCTTCAGGCATGACAAAATGCGTATAAATAACAATAATTCCAAATTTATTTTTTGTATTAAGATACTCAAAGCAAGAGCTAATCTGTCGTATTGCTTTCTTAATATTCTCCAATATAATATCTTCAATCTCGTTCATCTTACCGTTTAAAAGTATAACTTCCTCGACTGGCAACAATTTACATTCAATCACAATAGTAGAATCATTTTTTGAAAGATAATATTCCGCTCTCTCACAATTGTCTTGTGTAATTAATTGGTCACACTCAAAAAAACAATCCGCATGTGAGAACTGTGTTAATCTTCGCGTATAATTTTCAAAAGGTTTTCCAAAACTTCGTTTAAATTTTTCTTGATTTTGTTGAATATTTTCTAATGTGAAAAACATTTTATAGGTTAAAGATTGTGTTAGCGCATTGATGGAAGGAATAAAATAACGATTATTGCCTAAGGCTATAATTGGAAGTTGTTCAATTAATCTTATCGTTTTTATTTTATCTTTAGTATTTCCTAGTTCTTTAGATTTTAGTTTATAGTTTTTAATTGTAATAGAAAAGATAGAAAGAAATTTTTCAAGCCTATGCAAAGTTATTTTTTCATCATACCGTTTCAATAATCTTAACATACTGTTCACATCAAATGGCTCGTAGATTTTGCGATATCGTGGACTATTGTGAATCAAGGTAAAATATAAAATCTGTTTTGGACTTAACCCCAGTTTATCTTTGAAGAGAATTTCTTTATTTCCATATAAATCAATTAATCTACCCACACTATTGGCGATAGGTGAATAGGGCTTTAGCTGTTCATATCCATATTGTGCCAAAGTGGCTTTAAAAGAAATATCTAAATTAGTAACAAAAGTTGAATCATCATCTGAGCAATTCACATACAAAGATATAAATTGCATATAATCTTCTTTTGTAGGTAATAAATCAGAACTAACTTTTGTTTTTTGTTCATCTGCAAAACGCACAGCTAAATCAATGATAATAAGATACCAATTTGGATTTTTTAAATTACTTTGCTCAAATTCATTGGAAGCCATTAGAAACAGATCTTTTTCTGACTGATTTTCTAATATTTTGATAAATAATAGCCATTCAAAAGTGCTATATTTTTTTATATGATTGATTAAAAGTCTGTTATTTTCCAATGATTTATATGCCTTTATTTGGAGCTTAAATCTTTACATGTAAAAATTTTGCAGATATAAAAATAAACCTTTCACCTCACCCAATTCTCAACATTCAACCCCTCAACCCTCTCAAACTCTTTTATATTATTGGTCACAAGCACCACATCCAGTGACTTGGCATGAGCGGCGATGAGGGTGTCGAGTGAGCCGATGGGTTGTCCTTTTTGCTCTAACGTTGCGCGTATTTTTCCGTACTCCAGTGAAGCTTTATAGTCGTAATTAACCACATCAAAAGGAATGAGAAAATGCTCTATAGCTTTGAGATTTTTTTCGACAAACTGACTTTTATGTGCTCCATATATTAGCTCGGAAACCGTGATGGAAGAGAGAACGATGTCGCCTACATCGCACTTTTTAAGCTCGTCTAAAACACTTTGCGGTCTGTTTTTGATGATGTAAATGCAGATGTTCGTGTCAAGCATCTTTTTCAAAACAACTCCTCGCGCTCTTGGGTGGGTTGCACTCTTTGCGTTAAGAAGTCATCTGAAAAGTTACCCAATGTGTCGAACATTTTTTCCCAAACGCTTTTATCGTCTTTAGGGAAGATCAAAATAGCCCCATCGATTTTTTTGATGATGACCTCTTGCTGATGCTCAAACCGAAACTCTTTGGGAAGGCGTATGGCTTGGCTTTGACCGTTTTGAAATAGTTTTGCTGTAGAAGTCATGGTAGCTCCTTAGTATATATTTAAAAGTATATATCTAAAGGCGCGGGAAGTCAAGAACTTTCTTTACATGTAAACACTTTACGGATACGAAACCAACACCTTCTCTATCGCCTCTTTCAGCTCATTACTCAAATTATCCATCTTATTCACCATCCATACAAGATAGTTACGGTCTATCTCTAACACTTCGAGCGGCGTTTTGCCTGCGTATTTGCCAAAGCCGATGGTAAGGGTGATGTCATCTTTGGTGGATTCGAGGGCGTGGAGTATGGAGGCTTTCATGTCTTCGTCGAGTCCATTGGAGTTTAGCATGTAGTGGAGGTCTTGGCGATCGCTCTTAGCGACGTCGATGAACTTTTTGCCTTTGTTTTTACCATAAGGTATGTGACTTAGGACGATGGGCTCGGAACAGAGCAAGATCATCTTGGGTATGGAGTGTTCGTCGCACAGGCGCTCAAAGAGGTATTTGAGTACGATGACATCGCCTAGCGCGTCATGTGCGTTGATGCGAATGCCGAGCTTTTGCTCCAGCGCTTCTTCTTCACGGTACAGTCCCCATTGGTAGCGTTTGTACTGCAAACTAAACGAGCCCTCAAGCGGATAGTACGCGCGAAGCACACGAAAGGTGTCGATGAGGCTCATCTGCGAACTAAAGCCCTCTTTGGCAAGCATGCCAAGATCGAACGTGGCATTTTGAATGATCAAGATATTGGCAGGCGAATTAAGTTCCAAAAGCCTTTTATACGCCTTAGTTTGCACACACGTTGGCTCGCCTTCAACCTTTTCAGGCGTGATGTGGTGGATCGCCATCGCTTCGTAGGAGATGGGCAGAGGCGGTTTGCACAGCGCGTCATGCACCTCTTCGATCTCAAACTCTTCATTTAACACCAAAAAGCTGAGCTGACAGATGCGGTCTTTTTCAAACATTCCCGTGGTTTCAGTATCTAACACGATGATCTTCATAGCATTTCCTCTTGCAACATTGCGTGCATTGTACTTCGACATAGCTTTCAAATGTTTTACATGTAAAGGTAATTCATACTCCATTCATATTGGTTTTCTAAAATTGTCATTATTATCCAACAAGGAGTCGTCTTGGTCTCACTCTTTTTTAAAGCGCTGAACCGTAACCGCTTTAAAACCTTTCTCATTTACCTGAGCATTACCGTCGCGATCACAGCGATCTTTATGATCACCTCGATCTCGCGGGGCATCATCGGCATGTACTCCACGATGCTCAAATCCGAGGGTGACATCATCATCACTCAAGCCAAAATCGCCGATACCTTCTTCAGCGATGTCTCCGTTTCGCTCGTCCCCTCCGTGCAAACCGTAGCAGGGATCAAAGAGGTGTATGCGCTCATCCTTGGAGCTAGCCCTATCAATGAGCTTCCCATCGCCGCCATTTACGGTGTGAGCGAGAACCGCTTTAAGACCTATGCGCTGACACAAGGCTCTTACCCCAAAATAGGCGAAGTGATGCTGGGCAAAAACATCGATGCGAGGCTTCATTCACCCAAATCTGTGAGCATTTCCAACAAAACGTTCACGGTTTCTGGTATCTTTGAAAACGGTGTCGGCTTTGAAGACGGTGGGGCGGTTTTAAACCGTGAAGACGCCAGTGCTATCTTTAACAAAGAAGCGTCCATTTTGCTTGCAAGCATCGACAAAAGCGCTAATGCAACCTCTTTGATAGAACACATCAACGCTTTAAGTGCGGACATCGAAGCCAAAACAACCCACGAGTTTGTGGACAACTACAACCAGTTCAAGATCATCGAGACCTCCTCCAACGTCATCAGCGCGGTGGCGTTTTTGATGGGGCTTTTGGGCATTGCAAGCCTCATTAGCATTACGATCAACGAGCGAAGAAGTGAGTTTGGCATCCTTCGCGCCATCGGCAAATCCTCACGTTTTATCATGAGCATGGTGGTCGGTGAGACGTTTATCATCACGTGCATTGGCTTTATCTCAGCCCTTTTGCTCTCCAAAGGGCTTTTGTTGATGATCGCGCATATCGAGAAATTTCAAGGCTACGTCAACGGTGAACTAAGCGTCCAAACCATCGTCGTTGTTTTTGGGTTTTCCCTGTTTATGGCACTTTTGGGCGCCCTGCTTCCAGCCTACAGCGCTTCGAAGATCGATCCTATCATTCTGATTCAACGAGGTGCGTTATGATCCTAGAAGCACGCGGCATTACGCACTACTACAAAAATGACCTTGCGTTAGATAACGTCCATTTTACGGCTCAAAAGGGTGAGTTTATCGCCATCGTCGGAGAAAGCGGCGGGGGAAAATCGACCCTGCTTTCCATTCTCTCCTCCCTGCTTCGTCCGACCATTGGCGAGCTCTTTTTTGAGGGAAAAGCGTACACGTAGATCCAAAACATCGATGCGTTTCGTCAAAAAGAGATCGGGTTTATCTTCCAGTTTCACTACCTCATCAGTTATTTAACCGTTTTGGAGAACATCAAACTCGCTTCCTTAAATCCCAACGACGGCTACGTTGAGACGCTCTTGAAACAGTGCGGCATCGAATCGATTCAAAACAAATACCCCGATGAGATTTCAGGCGGGCAACGTCAGCGCGCCGCGATTGTGAGAGCGCTTGTCAATCACCCCAAAGTTCTCTTTGCCGATGAACCCACGGGCAATCTAGACTCGCACAATTCGCAAAACATCTACGAACTGTTCAAAACGCTCTCTAAGAGCGGCACGACCATTATCATCGCAACACACGATCGCAAGGTATCGGAGTATGCAGACACACTTATCGAGGTAAACGATGGAAAAATTCTCTAGTTTTATACAAAAAGCTTTTGGCATCAGCGCACTTTTTTTAGTGCTAGGTTTGGCATTTGGATTTGAGTATTCGCTCAATCTTTTGGGCTACTTTCTCCCCTCCTCCACGCTTTCCGCGGTCAATGCCAGAAGTGCGCACATCTCTTTGATGCTTTATGGTTTTGTGCCTTTGATGCTCTCGTTTTTACCGTTTGTCTTGATGGAAAAAGAGAACATTCACAGTGAAAAAGGGCTTGAAAAGCTCAGGGTCTATTTTACGCTCTGGTGCGTCTTTTTGATCTTTATGACGATCAGCCTTTTGATGGGTGTTCACCGCGGGCTTGCGTTTTACGACTTCGCGTATGAGCTAAACTTTATCCTTGCGTTTTCAGGGCTTTTTTACATCTTGGCTCTGTATGATTACATCAAGGTCTACAAGGTCATCCCTCTGTGGATCAAAGTCTCTTTGTACTTGGTCATCGCTTCGCCCATCGCGCTTTTGGTGTTGATGAACCCTGTGATCGGGCAAGTGGAAAAAACCGTCGTAGGACCGCATGGGGACAATACGCTTGGCATGAGTTACACGCTTATTCCCATCTTTTACCTGCTCATCAAGCTCCATGCCAAAGAGAGCTTTGTGGCAAAGTATCACGCGATGTGGATTATTCCGCTTGTGGGCTACATCGCTTCTGTTGCCCACCGCATTTTTATAGGAGAACTTAGTTACAACCAAGAGTGGTTTTTTCAGTACCTTACCCTCTGTTTTGTGCCCTTACTTCTCAAATGGCTCAAAGATGCGAACATCACGTTTCAAAACAGCCCCTCTTTAATCATCGCGGTCTATGCGTTTTTGTTTGTTGACATCGAGGGTAACATCTTGTTTATTCCCTCTATTCGCTGGTTGTTTCACCGCAATGACCTCGTTGTAGCGCACGCCCACATCGCGATGGGAGTTGGCATCTTTTTTATGGCGATGGCGGTTGTTTCGCCCTACCTCAAAAAGCTGAACGAGCGCTCGTTCAGCCTTTTTTACACGCTCGGTTTTACCTTGATGCTCATCGCCCTTTCGATGGCAGGGCTTATGGAAGCGGGCTTTATACAAACAGACATTCATCTTTTGTGGACGATTCGTATGCTTTGTGGGCTTTTCATCATCCTTGTGACGATGGGCTTTTTTTACCCCGAACTAGGCTGGCGTCTTGAGAAGCTCAATGCGCTGAAACTCTACCATCTTGCAGGCTTTGCGAGTGATGCGTTGGGGGGTATCTTTTTATTTGCCTTTGCCGCGACACTCTACCCGCTTTTGGGCTTTGGTTTTGAGGGCAAGTACGAGTATGTCGTGTTTGCGTTTATGACAACGACAGGCATCATCCATCTTTTTGCGCTCATGCACCCTCTTCACGCGCTTCTACTTGCGAAGATCAGCGCGTTTAACCGTATCGCAGTTTCTTCGATGTTTTTCTCACTCTATCTTGCGCATCAGCTCGGTGTTGAGGCGATGATGATCGCGGTGTACGACCTTGTTTTTGCTTCCATCTATCTCATCTTCGCATCCAAATTGCAAAGGAGTGCTTATGTTTAATGTCCTTTTCACCCTCTTTGTCGCCAGCGAGTTTTGTTACTACTTGCTTATCGCGCAAACGGGCATCATCGAAGTCTTTCACTCCGACGTCCAGACCTTTTTTACCTTGCCTTTGGGTGGCGTTCTAGGAAGTTTGTTGGTGTACCGCTCGTGGGGTTGGCTCAATACCGATCAGCGAAAGATCATCTTTTTTGTGGGCATTCAAGCCTTGTGTTCGTTCTTTTACCCCTCTTTAAACCTTGCAGTCTTGGCACTGCTTGGCGTGAGTTTGGGTATGAGCGCTCCGCTTTTGATCAAAGTCTCCAAAGGACGCATGGGTGAGATCGCCATAGCACTAGCCTTGACCTATGCACTTGCAACGGCACTCTTTACCTATGCGCCTATTTTACGGGGCAATCTTGCCATCGCGCTCTCAGTGACCGCGTTTACATGTAGCTTTTTTCTCCACCGTTTACCGCCGCACCGCGTGGAGATCGCCTCGGAGCGTTTGAGCCTCTACGCGGTGGCTTCTATGGCGATCTGGGCGTACTTGGACGCGAATCTTTTTGAAACGCTCTCACGTAGCCTTGACATCGCCATCTGGAGAGAACCGACGTGGCATATCATCTGGGTGTTTCACCTCATCGGCATGGGCGCGGCGTACCTGCTTCGTGACTTTTATAAAGAACAGCATTCCTTCATCATCGCCTTTTTATTTGCGACCAGTTACGCCCTCTATGCGGCGCGAGAGGCACTACTTTTGAGCATGGTTTACCCGTTTGTCATCTCGTACTACAACTTTGTCATCCTCAAACGCCTCTCAAAACTTGACGACTTAAGGCTTCTTGGCATCATCATGGTTTTTACCGGTTGGATCGCGGGCGGTGGCGGACTGATGAGTGCGCTTTTTGGCTACACCTACGTGGGTGTTTTGTTTATTTGCGTGCTCTTGTGCGCTGAAATGTACGGCTTTATCTATCAAATTTCTCAAAAAAGGATCAACAATGTTCACTAAAACCATTCTCTCCGTGCTTGCCGCATCGCTTTTGTGCAGTGCCTCTTTTGCTAAAGAATTAAGCTTTCAAAAGGGTATCATCGGCGCGCAAACCGAAATCTTGGGCGATAGCAACATCAACCCCAAAAGCTCTCATATCAGCGCAAAACTAAGCATGGACGATACGATTGAATCGCTCAAAGGCGAGATCACGCTAGAGCTTTTAAGCCTCAAAAGCGACAATGAAAAACGCGATGAACACATGTATGAAACCTTACATGTAAAGACACATCCCAACACGTTTTTTAAACTAAAAGAGGTCGTCAAAGAGTCTGATGGCTACCATCTCATCGGCATCCTAACGCTCAACAACCAACCCAAAGAGATTAACACCAAAGCCGACATCGCCGATCAAAACGGTTTTGTAAGCCTTAAAGGCGATTTTACGATCAAGATGAGTGCGTTTGGCATCGAACCGCCGACACTGCTTTTTTTAAGCGTTCGTGATGATGTGGTCATCTCGTACGATCTTATTTTGGCGAAACGATAGGCAAAGCGATGTTTGAAAAAGGGTACGAAAAGCTCAACCTCAAACGCATGATGCTAAGCATCGAGCACCTGCCCTATGCGTTTGAGAACTTTACCATCGTGCATCTAAGCGATTTACATGTAAACGCCAAAACGCCGCTTTATGCCCTTGAAACTTTGGTCGCCAAAATCAACGAACTTCACGTCGACATGGTCGCTCTCACAGGCGATCTTTTCGATGCTAAGCCTTCCCGTATTCGCGCTCAGCTTGAGGTCTTAAAACAGATCAAACACCCTGTCTATTTTGTGAGCGGTAACCACGATCTTTTGTTTACATGTAAAGAGTTGGCGCGTGAAATTGAGATGCTAGGATTTATCCTTTTAGACAACCGCATTATTACTCTCAAACGTGGCAATGCGGCATTTCAACTCGTCGGTCTCAGTGATGCGTTTAGCCGTTATTTTGGTATCAAACGAAATCCAAAGCAACTCTTTAGCACCCTTGATGCAAAAATCCCCACGCTCTTGCTGGCGCATCAACCCAAAGACATTCGTTTTGCTAAGCATTTCAGGGTCGATGTGCAACTCAGCGGTCATACGCACGGCGGGCAGATTTACCCGTTTGGCTACATCGTCAGACTCTTTCAGCCTTACCTTCAAGGGTTACATGTAAAAGACAAAACACAAGTTTTCGTCACAACAGGGTATGGGTGTTGGGGCTTTAACGTGCGTTTTAAAGCGCCCAGTGAAGTGGTCATCATCCGTTTGGCGGGAGCAAAAGATGCAGATTAAGGTAAAGTTGCTGTTGTGGTATTTATTGATTCAGAGCCTTATTTTAGCCGGTTTTAACTACGCGCTTTACATCAACGTCGAGCACAATCTTCGCGAAAATATTTCAGGCGTCATCCAAACGCATGAGGCGATAGAACATTTTTTAAACACGGTGTGGCTGTTGAGTCCTTTTTGCATTGTGCTCTCTAGTTTTGGCGGGTACTTTTTGATCGGTCGCTATTTTAAACCGCTTCAAGCGATGCTTCACAACATGCAAACGATCAACGCAAAAGAGCTTTCAGGGCGCATCGAAACGCACGACAATGACGATGAGATCAGCCGACTTGCCACCGCATTTAACGCGATGCTAGAGCGCTTGGAGGGTTCGTTTAGCGCGATTAAGGCGTTTAATACCCAAGCCTCCCATGAGCTGAGAACACCCCTGACCATTATGCGAGGCGAGATCGAGATTGCTTTGAGGAAAGAACGTTCCGACGAGGAGTACCGTCGTATCTTAGAAGTGCAACTCGAAGAGATCCAAGCCCTGCAAACCCTCATCGAAAATTTACCCTCTTTAGCCAAAGGCAACGTCGAAGAAACACCCTCTTCTTTTGAAGCGTTTCATGCGTTCAATCCATCAAAGTACCGCTTCGAAACTGAGTAACGTTTTGCCCTCTTTTTGAAGCAACAATACGCCCTCTTCGATCTTATACGTTTGAGCTTTGGATAAAGCGTTCAAAAAGTCGCGTTCGTCTTGAAGTCTGGGGCACGCCATCATCGTGGAAGCCACTTTATCGAAGCCGACGCGTTGAGAGGTTTCATCAAGCGTGTACGTTCCTAAAAGAATATTGCATCCGCCAAAACCCTGCAAGCGTCGATTTTCCAATTTTAAAATCAAATAGGCTTCGCGTTCGCCCGCTAAAGCGATCACGGCTTTGCCTTCGACGCCGATAAGCTTCCAGTGCACTTCTTGAATACGTGTCGGCAAAAATTCCGTCTCGTCTTTGACGTCTACGTTTGCGACTTCGGTTTGTTTGGTTTCTTCATGCTGAGCGACAGGTGCAAGCTCGGGCGTAGAAGGCGTGCAACCGCACATCATACATACGCCGATACCCAAAGCCGCAAGACGATAACATCGGTACATCCATTTCTCCTTCACATTTATTCTTTCGTTATTTCGCGAATCAATTCATATTCATTTTTGCGTAAAGACTCCAACAATACGCTAATCTCATCGGGTTGAACGCCCATTTGGCTGAGGGCTTCCGAACCCGTGCGAATGCTGCTTTCCAAAGTCTCGGCGATGACCCAACTTGCCCCCGCCATCAGCATTTTATCCATGGCTTTAATGTCGAGTGCTCGTGCCAAGACTCTAATATGCGGATAATTTTCTTTAATGTGTTTCACCACTTTAATCGCATTTAAACTATGATCAATCGAAACGATGAGCATAGACGCTTGGTCGAGTTTGATCGTATTGAGAAGCCTCATATCGGTAATATCGCCGAAAAAAACCGGAAACCCTTGTTTGCGCCCGTGCGCTACTTCGCTCGTGTTGACGTCAAACACCATAAATGGAATCTTACTACTCTTGAGCATTTGAGCGATCACTTTACCCGTACTTCCGTATCCGGCAATAACGACTTTATGCTCGATGCTCACACCGTCCGCATTGAGGTAAGAAAACGGCGAAACATTGGCCAGTTTATTGGCAAGCGAACATCCAAACGAATAGAGCACCGGCGTAAAAAGCATACTAATCGAAATCACGCCGATTCCGACGACGAAAAGTTGATCGTCGATAATGCCTAAAGCCTTTGCCGCGCCAAAGAGAACAAAACCGAATTCACCGCTTTGATTGAGCAAAAATGCCAATTTGATCGCAGCACTTTTCGTACCGCCGAAAGCAAGCACCAACACAAAAATAACCAATGCCTTAAGTATCAAAATAACGCCGATATGTCCGCTAAACACCCACGGATCGTTCATGATGGCATTAAAATCGATCGACATTCCTACGGCGATGAAAAAAAGGCTCATGAGCATTCCTTTAAAAGGCTCAAGGCTCGATTCGATTTGAAAGCTGTAACGAGACGTGGAAAGGAACATTCCCATCAAAAAAGCACCGAGTGCCATCGAAAGTCCCGCATGATCCATAAGGTATGCCGAAAGAACGACGCTGAGCATCGTTAAAAGTAAAAAAGCGTCTTTGTTGCGCTGTTTGGCAACTTTGTCCAAGGCTTTGGGAATAATATAGCGACCGAATACGACCAACAGTATGATCATAACGACAATATTTAAGATGGTTTCGATCCACGAAGTTTCGTCAACGGAAGGCTGATGTGAAGACAACAAAGGCAAAATCGCTAAAAGCGGAACGACGGCTAAATCTTGAAGCAATAAAATAGCAAAAGCGTTTTTACCGTGTTCGGTATTGAGTTTACCCTTTTCTTGTAATATTTGCATGACAAACGCCGTTGATGAGAGTGCCAACGTAAAACCTAAAAGCATCGCTACGCGGATATCTTCGACGAAAAGCTTCATGTACCATCCAAGAACAACGCCGGAGACGACGACTTGCAAAGAGCCCATACCGAAGACTTCTTTACGCATCGACCAAAGCTTTGTCGGTTGCATCTCCAATCCGATAATAAACAAAAGGAGCACAACGCCGAATTCCGTAAAGTGGCGTAGCGTTTCGACTTCACTCGTTACCGTAAACCCTCCCGTATGCGGACCGACGATAATACCGGCAAGCAACAATCCCAAAATAGAACCCAAACCGATACGCTTAGAAATCGTTACCATAATCGACGTTACCGCCAATAAAACCAATGAGGAGAGTAGGAAAAAATCCATACAGAGCCTTTAACGTTGGAGTTATAAAACTATTTCTTGCGCAATGTTCAAACCAAAACCCGCTAAGCCGACATAATCTTTATGCGGCGTAATAGAAATCAAATCAAGGCTTTCTATCCCTAATTTTTTCAATATTTGCGCACCGATACCGAATTCCCTCAACTCTTGGTTGCTCGAATATTCATTATCGACAAAAATAAAGACGCCGCCGTGTGTTTTCAAATACTCAATCGCCTTTAAAATACCGTGATATTTTTTCTCATTGGCCAACAGTTCGCTATCGGGTAAAATATGGTGAAATTTAACCGCAGATTTTTCCCCGACTTCGCCGAACATGTAGACAATATGATGGTTACCTTCATGATCGACCATATCGATTTTACGGGTTTGTACTCCGAAAAATTCGACGTTTGCCGAGAAAACCTCTCGAACCAGAGATTCCGATTGCATACGGTAAGCTACGATATCGGAAATATAAACGATATTAATACCGTGTTCTTGACAAAAAAGATCCAAATCGTCTCGTCGTGCCATATGACCGTCTGCTTTCATCACTTCGCAGATCACCGCCGCTTCCCGAAGACCTGCTAAACGACAAAGATCGACAGAGCCTTCCGTATGCCCCGTTCGCACCAACGTGCCGCCTTTACGTGCAATCAACGGGAAAATATGTCCTGGACGAACCAACTCTTTAGGAGAGCTCATCGTATCGGCTAAAATCTTGATCGTTACGTCGCGCTCGTATGCCGAAATACCCGTCGAACACACCCGCGCATCCACCGATACCGTAAAAGCCGTCTCGTGCTGAGAGTCGTTATACTTGACCATCGGCGTGAGCTCTAAACGCGTGGCGATCTCGTCGTTCAGCGCAACGCAAATAAGCCCCCTAGCTTCCGAAGCCATAAAATTGACTTTTTCCGGTGTCGAGAACGTCGCGGCATAGACTAAATCCCCCTCGTTCTCCCGATCTTCATCGTCTACCATCATAACCATTTTACCGTTCTTAATATCTTCGATGGCTTGTTTGACTCTTTGAATAGGCATTTTCGCTCCAAAAGTGATTTTAAAAAAGTATAGTCAAAAACCCTTGACAAACACATTAAAAGTGACTATAATTTCACCTCGTTTAAGGCATTGGGGTATAGCCAAGCGGTAAGGCAACTGGTTTTGGTCCAGTCATTTCAGGGGTTCGAATCCCTTTACCCCATCCACCTTATTACATCTTCCGTCGCGGGATAGAGCAGTTGGTAGCTCGTCGGGCTCATAACCCGAAGGTCGCTGGTTCAAGTCCGGCTCCCGCAACCATCCAAAACCTCACAACTAAACTTTTCAAGCTATAATTTTAAAACTACTCTTCATTAAGTAGTGATTGAGTTAGATTTGAAGGTTTCTGAATGAAATACAAGCAAGTTTCAATCCCTCCTAAGTTTTCTACTAAAGATAAAGAAAAAAATAAACAACATGTAACAACTGAAAGGCTTATGGAACAGGCTCTTCGTTTGCATAAACTTTCCAAATTAGACGAAGCTCAAGCCATGTATGAAACCATTTTACGAGCAGAACCTCATCATGCGGATGCCTTGCATCTTTTAGCTATGACGTACAACGCTCGCAACCAAAAAGATAAAGCCCTAACGCTTATTCGTCAAGCACTTCAAATCAAACAGCATCCTATCTACTATAATAGCCTTGGCGTCGTGCTCAAAGCACAAGGTAAATTTGATGAAGCTATAGACGCTTACAAAAAAGCTCTATCGCTCAGTCCGAATGACGCCGGCATGCATCACAATCTCGGGAGCGCACTACACGCACAAGGAAAAATCGCCGAAGCCATAACATCTTATACCCAAGCTTTAGCGCTCAATCCCAATGACGCGGAACTCCATTATACTCTTGGAGTAGCACTGTACGACAATCATCAAGTCAATAACGCTATCACGGCTCTTAACAAAGCCGTATCACTGAATCCCAGCTATACCGATGCATATTACAACTTAGGAGTTGCATTGCAACATAGCGGTCGACTTGATGAAGCCATAAAAGCATATACAAAAGCCGTATCGCTCAATCCGCATTATGTCGTTGCCTATAATAATCTGGGAGTAAGCTTGTATGATAAAGGGCAAATCGATCAAGCAATTAAAATCTTTATTAAAACTTTATCACTCGATCCACGCTATGCCGATGCCTATTTTAATCTCGGAAACGCGTTGCAAAGACAGAAAAAGACGCATCATGCTATCGAAGCCTTTAGAAAAGCTCTCGCACTCAATCCGCATTATGTCGATGCTTATAACAACCTCGGCGTTGCACTGAAGGCTCAAGGAGACATTGATAAAGCCATAGCGTCTTATACCCAAGCTTTAGTGCTTGATCCACACCATGCCGGCGTCTATAATAACCTCGGATCGGCTTTCAAATCGCAAGATAAGATCGACAAGGCAATAGAGTCTTATACCCAAGCTTTATCGCTTGATCCTACGTATATTGACGCGTATAATAATCTTGGTAATGCTTTATACGATCAAGGTCGAATCGATGAAGCAATACAAGCATACACCAAAGCACTCTCTTTCAATCCCAATCATGCCGACGCTCATTGGAATCATGCTTTAGCCTTGCTCATTTCCGGCAATTTGGTAGAGGGTTTCAAAGGGTACGAATACCGATGGGAAGTCGAAAATAGCCTGAAAAGATTTAAACGTACGTTTCCAAAGCCCTTATGGTTAGGCAAAGAAGATCTCAACGGAAAAACCATCGTCATTCATAGCGAACAGGGGCTGGGAGATACATTGCAGTTTTGTCGATACATCGAAATCCTAGCCCGTAAAGGCGCTTATGTGATTTTTGAAGTTCAAAAGCCCTTAGTAAGATTGCTTCAAAATTTAAAAGGCGTGAGCCGATTGATACAAACGGGTGATCTCTTACCTTCTTTTGATTATCATTGCCCTCTACTCAGCCTACCGCATGCATTGAAAACATCGCTAGAAACTATCCCTTGTCCCATCCCCTATATTAAAGCGACACCGATGTCGATCGCTTTTTGGAAAGATACATTAGGAGAAAAAAGAGCCTTTCGCATAGGACTTGTTTGGAGCGGCGGCTTTAGAGCCAATCAACCGGAACTTTGGCATATCAACAATCGACGGAATATTCCTTTTGAACTGATCGCCAAACTCAACCGAGCCGATGTCGACTTCTATTCACTTCAAAAAGGCGAACCGGCCGAAAGTGAATTTAAAGAGCATGCACGCACATTTTGGAAGAGCGATAATCTTTTTAATTATATGAGCGAGGTGCAAGATTTTGCCGATACTGCCGGATTGATTTCACAGATGGACCTCATCTTATCGGTCGATACGTCAACGGCACATTTAGCCGCCGCTATGGGAAAACCCGTATGGCTTTTCAATCGCTTTGATACATGTTGGCGATGGATGCTTCATCGAGAAGATTCGCCTTGGTATCCCTCACTTCGTCTTTTTAGGCAACCTGCTTTCGGGGATTGGGAAAGCGTGATAAAAAAAATGAAGGAATGTTTGGATACGGTATTAGCGTCTCATTCTTACATGTAGATTTTTATTTAACTTTTTTATAAACCGTTTTATACCCGCCGGCTTCTGTAGAAATAGTCTCTTGATCGAGGATTTTATAGGCATTGCCTACTTTAATATCATCATCAAAAACGATCACTTTATCTGCTTGAATATCGTAACTCACCGGCGTCTTCGTACCGAAAAAAAGCATACTTTTACGATCGAACTGAATTTCTAAAATACCCAGCTTTGTTTCGGCTCTCCACTTGCCGATTAAAGGATTGCGATGCGTTTCATCCCAATAAAATGTAACGCCCAATGCCAAAAAGAGCACGATAACGATACCCGAAAAAATCTGAAATACAGGCGTAGAAGGTTTTTGGGCGGGAACTTTCGACATTGTCCGAACACGCGAGGGTGTTTTTGCTTTACGCGAGGAGGTTTTAGCGTTTGTCATGCGAGGTTTTCGACTCTCTGGGCGCATCCGTTACCTTTTAAAAATGAGTTATCGACGCATTATAACATTCTTACATGTAAGGTTAAAAGCTTCTGCGTGTTATAATTTCTTGATGCATTACTCTAAAAGGAAGATTTCGACTATGTTTTCAAAATTGATCAATCTTTTTAAAGTCAAAGAAGACGATACTTTAAATTTTATCAATCAAGAAGCGTTTCAAAAACCTTCAAAAAATCATCGATTTACCCAAGAAGAGGAAGACGCTTTTTTTGAGCACCTTGAAAAAGAAGATTTGGCGATTCAAGAAGAAAGCCTTTCTCCCAAAACGACACCGACGCCGCGTGAATCGACTTTAAAAAAAATGTATGCGTGTATGAAAGAACGCGATTGGAACCCGAAACACCATCCCAAAATCCTCATAGGTTTATCCGGAACCGTTCTTTTAGCCGCTTTCATCGCATTTATGCTCCACGAAACACCCAATCCGCTTCTCGGGAAATGGCAGCCGATCAAAAAAACCAATATTTTCGCACCGACCGGAGAAATTGAGTTTCGTAAAGACCAACTCTTGGCCAACGGCGTAACGACGCCGATCGAGTATACGATAGAGTCCCAATACGTCGAAGTCGTCGACCTCAATACGAAAATGCGCATACCGTTTTACATCACCGGCGATAAGACGATCGAACTCAATCTTTTGGGTGTGAAAACGACGTATAAAAAAATGGATAAATAAGATACCGTACGCTATCATAACGTCGTAGAAGATAAAAGAGGTTCGTATGGAATGAGCAATGTACGTCCCATCGTGCAAAGATACGAATAATGGACGTCCTCTTTTATCAACTCAATGAAGAGCAAGTGAATGGGTTAGGCAAAAGAGGCTCTGCCCTGAGTCCCCTCACTTTCAATCCTCTCATAGGCCTACGTAGCATATGGCTCTTTAGACTATAAATACAACTCTTGTGTCGGTTCGAGAATATAAAAAAAGGGAATTATTGAATGACAAGGGCGTTTAAATACAACTCTTGTGTCGGTTCGAGTAGATACGATCGTATATACCTACTATGGAACGCTGTTTAAATACAAATCTTGTGTCGGTTCGAGAAATGGCATAGCAAACTCTGTTCTTCTTGCAATCAAGTTTAAATACAAATCTTGTGTCGGTTTGAGTTGAAATCATACCACTAGACCCAACGGCTAGATTGTTTAAATACAAATCTTGTGTCGGTTTGAGGGACTTGCGACTAACCGAAAGTTTAAAAAGACCGAGTTTAAATACAAATCTTGTGTCGGTTTGAGCAAACAAGGCTTTAAAGTTCTTGATACCTTCGTCGGGTTTAAATACAAATCTTGTGTCGGTTTGAGGGAAGATACCGCTATTTGTTAAAAGACAGAGGCGGGAGAGTTTAAATACAAATCTTGTGTCGGTTTGAGCAAGTTCTACGGGTATGAAAACGTACTTCGGCTTCTGTTTAAATACAAATCTTGTGTCGGTTCGAGTTTTGAAAGTATGCTCTATTGGCGGGTTTCTTATGTTTAAATACAAATCTTGTGTCGGTTCGAGTAAACATACCTCGCAAGGCGTAGGTAAGCATATCGGGTTTAAATACAAATCTTGTGTCGGTTCGAGGAGTGTCTGCGTTAGCGAGGGATTACTCTTCGTAGGGGTTTAAATACAAATCTTGTGTCGGTTCGAGGGATTACTGGATATATTTTTCTGTTCTTCTTTTTTAAGTTTAAATACAAATCTTGTGTCGGTTCGAGCTAGAATGCCCTTTAAAACGCTTAAGTAGTTTCGCTGTTTAAATACAAATCTTGTGTCGGTTTGAGTAGCTTCAAGATAAGCTTTAAAATTTGCGAGCTGATCGTTTAAATACAACTCTTGTGTCGGTTTGAGCTTCTTTCGATGAAGTTGCGGGCGTTGGTCTGGGAGCGTTAGAAAATCTGTGTCAATCTGGTAGTATTACACATACACAAGGATTGAAAGATGGAATTTCAGATAGACACAGAGGCGCTATTACAACAAATACGAGAGGGTAAAGCCCTTGGCGGAAA